>JGI26263J51726_1000689_pt1 | contig 14459 bp, 18 predicted proteins | sample SaaInlV_200m_DNA_2_FD_51726 | JGI IMG/M metagenome (IMG submission 51726)
GTTTCATTTGTTTTAGGTGCGTTTTTCTTATTCTTCTTTTATCGTATTGGTCAAAAGATGACCGCTGACACCCCTTCTGGCACTCAAAATTTTATTGAGAGNATTATCGAATTTATTGATGAAAATGTTCGCGGTTCATTTAATGGCAAAAATCCAATGGTTGCACCGCTGGCACTCACGACTTTTATCTGGATTGTACTAATGAACACGATGGACTTAGTGCCAGTTGATTGGTTGCCGTATCTTGCGCAGCAAATTGGCGTTTTCTTTGGTGCAGATCCACACCATGTATTCTTTAAAGTGGTGCCAACCACAGACCCAAATGCAACCTTTGGTATGTCGATTGGTATTTTCTTTCTTATTCTTTATTACAGCATCAAAGAAAAAGGCGCTGGCGGTTTTGCAGGCGAGCTTTTGTTTCACCCGTTTGGCAAAATGATGTTGCCGTTTAACTTGTTTTTAGAAGGTGTAAACCTGATTGCTAAGCCGGTTTCTTTGGCCTTGCGTTTATTTGGTAATATGTATGCTGGTGAGATGATCTTCATCTTGATCGCCTTATTACCGTTTTGGATCCAGTGGAGTTTATCATTGCCATGGGCAATTTTCCACATCTTAATCGTATTACTACAAGCCTTTATCTTTATGACTTTGGTAATTGTGTATATGGATATGGCTCATCAGAAAGAGCATTAATTTTTTTATAAATAGGAGTAAGAAATGACAGAAGTACAAGCAACATTATTTTTAGCAGGTTCAATCTTAATGGGTTTAGGTGCATTAGGTGCGGCGGTTGGTATTGGCATCTTGGGAGCAAGATTCTTAGAAGGTGCGGCGCGTCAGCCAGAGCTTATTCCAATGCTTAGAACACAAATGTTTATCGTGATGGGTCTAGTAGATGCGGTACCAATGATTGCGGTAGGTATCTCAATGTACATCATATTTGCGGTTGCCGGTTAAATACTTTTTTACTTAAAAGCACAGGTTTAAGCTATGAATATTAATTTGACGATGATTGGCCAATTAATCATGTTTGCTATGTTTACATGGTTCTGCATGAAATTTATTTGGCCCCCAATTGTTGCAGCAATGGATGAGCGCAAAAAACGCATTGAGAGCAGTTTGATTGCTGCTGAGCGTGGACTTTCAGAGCAAAAAGAAGCCGAACAGAAGGCTCAAGAAGTGCTAAATCAATCAAAAGATCAGGCTGCTGAAATCATTGCTAATGCAGGTAGACAAGCAGCAAGCATGGTTGAAGATGCTAAAGACGTTGCTTCACAGGAGGCGGATCGCATTAAAACTAGCGCACAGTCAGAGATTGAACAAGAGGCTATGCGTGCTCGTAATGAGTTAAAAGACCAGGTATCTGACCTAGTGATGCAAGGAGTGAGCTCAGTACTGTCCAAGGAAGTTGATGCTAAAGCACATAAAGGCATGTTGAGCAAGTTATCACAATCGTTATAGGATGTATTAATGGAATTCATTACTGTCTCTAAGCCCTATGCCAATGCAATTTTTGAAATTGCTGAGCAAAATAAGTCGCATTCAGACTGGAAGGCTGTTTTAGAGGCTGGCGCACAATTAGCAAATGATGAAACCATGCAGGCGTTTATTGACTCTCCAAGTGCAACTAAGACTAACAAGGCTGATGCCATTACTGGGTTAATGAAGTCAATTGTAGGCAGAGCGCTGAGCGCAGAAGAGGCGGCGTTTGTTGGTTTGGTGTTAGACAATGGGCGCATGAGCGCCCTGCCTAGTATTTTAGAATTGTTTGATACAAAAGTGAATTTAAGCAGTGATGCCAAAGCGTTTCATGTGGTTAGCGCGTACAGGTTGAGCGCCACTGAGAAGAAAAAAATTGTCAGTGATTTGTCTGATAGATATAAGGCAACAGTGAGTATCGACACCGAAATAGATGAAAGCCTAGTCGGTGGCGTGGTGATTAAAGAAGGTGACAAAGTGATTGACTTGTCGATTAAGGCTCGAGTAGATGAGCTGGGTTTACGTTTGTCAATCAATTAATTTATTTTATTAAGAGGAAGGGTTATGCAATTAAACGCAAGCGAGATTAGTGATTTAATTAAAAAACAAATAGAAGGTTTTGATTTTGCAGCTGAAGCACGTACAGAAGGTACGGTGATCAGCGTTAGTGATGGTATTGTGCGTATTCATGGTTTGGCTGATGTGCAATTTGGTGAGATGCTTGAATTCCCAGACAATACGTTTGGCATGGCACTAAACCTAGAACAAGATTCTGTTGGTGCAGTTGTGTTGGGTAATTATTTACACCTTTCAGAAGGTGACACGGTTAAGTGTACCAATCGTTTGGTAGAAGTACCTGTGGGTGAGGCGATGTTGGGTCGTGTGGTTAATCCATTAGGTCAACCGATCGATGGCAAAGGCGCCATTGACAACCAGAGTTCATTGCCTTTAGAGATTATGGCACCGGGCGTGATTGATCGTAAATCAGTTGATGAGCCAATTCAAACCGGTATTAAAGCGATTGATGCGATGGTTCCAGTGGGACGTGGTCAGCGTGAATTAATCATTGGCGATCGTCAAACGGGCAAGACAGCCGTTGCGATAGATGCCATTATCAATCAAAAAGATTCAGGCGTTAAGTGCGTGTACGTGGCAATTGGCCAAAAAGACTCATCAGTAGCAGCTGTTGTGCGTAAATTAGAAGAGCACGGTGCATTAGAAAACACCATTATTGTTAATGCAGGTGCGGCGTCAAGCCCGTCACTGCAATACATTGCACCTTATGCAGGCTGTGCCATGGCAGAGTATTTCCGTGATCGTGGCGAAGATGCACTGATCGTGTACGACGATTTAACCAAGCAAGCTTGGGCTTATCGTGAAGTCTCGTTATTGTTAAAGCGACCACCAGGACGTGAAGCGTATCCGGGCGATGTATTTTATTTACATTCACGCCTGCTTGAGCGTGCATCACGTGTAAACGCTGAGTATGTAGAACAAATGACCAATGGTGAAGTTAAAGGAAAAACGGGTTCGTTAACTGCATTACCAATTATTGAAACTCAAGGTGGTGACGTATCAGCATTCGTACCAACCAACGTAATCTCAATTACAGATGGCCAGATCTTCCTAGAAACTGATTTATTTAATTCAGGCATTCGTCCAGCGATTAATGCAGGTCTATCAGTATCTCGAGTAGGTGGTGCAGCACAAACAAACATTATTAAGAAGCTTGGTGGCGGTATTCGTCTTGATCTAGCTCAGTACCGTGAATTGGCAGCATTTGCGCAATTTGCCTCAGATCTTGATGCTGAAACAAAAGCGCAAATTGATCGTGGTCAGCGTGTGACTGAATTGATGAAGCAAAATCAATACGCACCATTATCGGTCGCAGAAATGGCAACTTCTTTGTTTGCTGCTAACTCTGGATCGTTGGATGACATTGATGCTAATAAAGTGGTTGATTTTGAAGCAGCTTTGTTGACTTACATGAATGCCAATCAAGCGCCATTGATTAAAAAAATTAATGAAACAGGCGATTACAACGACGACATTGCGTCCGAACTGCAAGCCGCGATTGATGACTTTAAGGCAAACCACACTTGGTAATTAGATAATATGGCAGCTGGCAAGGAAATTAGAACTCAGATCGCGAGTATTAAAAATACTCAAAAGATCACGTCGGCCATGGAAATGGTTGCCGCTTCTAAGATGAAAAAAGCACAAGACAGAATGCTGGCTTCACGCCCTTATTCTGAGAAGATTGCTAGAGTGATTGGGCATTTAGCATATGCACATTCAGAGTTTGAGCATCCTTACATGAAAGAAGTTGGCGAGCTTAAACGTATTGGAATTATTATTATTTCAAGTGATCGAGGCCTGTGTGGNGGTTTAAATACCAATTTATTCAGAAGCTTATTAAAACAAATTTCTGAGTATCAAGCCAAAAATATTGAAATTGATATTTGCACCATTGGTAAAAAATCCACGGCATTTTTTAAAAATTCTGGTTTAAANATTANGTCGGTGTTGACTGATTTGGGTGATGCACCACACTTTGACGACTTATTAGGCACGGTTAAGGTTATGCTCGATGCTTATGATGAAGGTGAAATTCAGCAATTATCAGTGGCTTATAATCGATTTGAAAACACCATGACTCAAGTGCCAACGGTAACACAGATAGTGCCAATGGTAGCGAGTGAAGTAGATGGAATGGATCATCATTGGGATTATATTTATGAGCCAGATGCTGAAGAGGCATTAGGGGCATTGTTAGTGCGTTATATTGAGGCCTTGGTTTATCAAGGTTTGGTTGAGAATATTGCTTGTGAGCAATCATCGCGCATGATTGCGATGAAGAGTGCAACGGACAATGCAGGCGATATGGTTAAAGATTTAGAGTTAGTTTACAACAAGGCAAGACAAGCGGCAATTACTCAAGAAATTTCTGAGATTGTTAGTGGTGCTGCTGCCGTTTAAGGTTTTTAAGAAGGAAAATAAAAATGAGTACAGGAAAAATTATACAAATTATTGGCGCGGTTATCGATGTTGAATTTTCAGCAGACAGTATTCCAAATATTTACAACGCTTTAACGGTTACTGAAACAAGCTTAACCTTAGAGGTTCAGCAACAGCTTGGTGATAACGTTGTTCGCGCGATTGCCATGGGCAGCTCAGAAGGCTTAAAAAGAGGTTTAGAGGTTACTGATAATGGTTCGGCTATTAAAGTACCGGTGGGCACTAAGACTTTAGGGCGTATTATGAATGTATTGGGGGAGCCGATTGATAATGCTGGAGACATTGATCCTGAAGCTGAATGGGAGATTCATCGCTCTGCACCACCTTACGATGAATTGGCACCGGCAGCAGAATTATTAGAAACGGGTATTAAGGTAATTGATTTGGTTTGTCCATTCGCCAAGGGCGGCAAGGTTGGTTTGTTCGGTGGTGCTGGTGTAGGCAAGACAGTCAACATGATGGANTTGATTCGTAANATTGCGATTGAGCATTCAGGATACTCGGTATTTGCNGGNGTGGGTGAGCGTACTCGTGANGGTAATGATTTCTACCACGAGATGAAAGAATCAAACGTACTTGATAAAGTATCTCTTGTTTATGGCCAAATGAATGAGCCACCGGGAAACAGACTACGTGTTGCTTTAACAGGCTTAACAATGGCTGAATACTTCCGTGACGAAGGCCGTGATGTATTATTATTCATTGATAACATCTATCGTTACACGCTTGCAGGTACTGAAGTATCAGCCCTATTAGGGCGTATGCCTTCAGCGGTAGGTTACCAGCCACACTAGCCTCAGAAATGGGCGCATTGCAAGAGCGTATTACTTCAACGAAGAAAGGATCAATTACTTCAATTCAAGCGGTATACGTACCGGCAGATGATTTAACCGACCCATCTCCTGCAACAACATTTGCCCACTTGGATGCAACCGTGGTGTTATCGCGTCAAGTGGCAGAATTGGGTATTTATCCTGCGGTAGATCCGTTGGACTCTACTTCGCGTCAACTGGATCCACTCATTGTGGGTGAAGAGCACTATAACGTAGCTCGTGGCGTTCAGGGCGTATTGCAACGCTATAAAGAATTAAAAGACATTATTGCGATTTTAGGCATGGATGAATTGAGTGAAGAAGACAAACAGTCAGTGTCTCGTGCTCGTAAAATTCAACGTTTCTTATCTCAGCCGTTCTTTGTGGCAGAGGTGTTTACGGGTGCACCAGGTAAGTACGTTTCTCTTAAAGACACTATTTCCGGCTTTAAAGCTATTCTTGATGGTGAATTGGACGACCTTCCAGAGCAGGCTTTCTACATGACTGGTTCTATTGATGAGGTTCGTGAAAAAGCTTCGGAGAGTGCATAAATGCCAACCATTCACGTTGATGTAGTTAGCGCAACAGAGTCGCTTTACTCCGGTGAAGCAAATTGCGTGTTTGCTCCTGCATCAACGGGTGAATTGGGTATCTACCCAAAACACGTTGCCTTGTTGTCGACTTTAAAGCCGGGCGAAGTTCGGGTTGAAACTTCAAGTGGTATTGAGTCTATTTACGTATCTGGTGGTATTGTTGAAGTGCAGCCCGATGTAGTGACAATTTTTTCGGACACGGCAATTAGAGCGCATGATTTAGATGAGTCTAAAGCTATAGAGGCCAAACAACGTGCGGAAGAAGCTATGGCTGACACCGACAACGGCTATGATATTGTGTCAACTCAGGCGACGTTAGCTGAAGCCATGGCGCAGTTGCAAATGATTTCAAAGATAAAAGGAAAGAAACTCTAGCTATTTAAAAGTGTCTTTTGGTGCACCATCGGTGCATTTTTTGCAATGCAACCGTAATCCAATATTAGACACTCTACCTGATTTCTTGATAACCCAAGGCCTAATGATCCAAGGTGGATCGTGCCTAACGTGCTGAAAGTGACCACACTCTAATTCAGCCACCCAGTCGGCTAAGTCGTCTTGATGAAAGCCAATAATTGCACGTTTTACGGACGTGGATAAAACATCCTTAAAGTTTACAATTTTTCCTTTATGAATTTTGATGCCTTCTTTTTGAAGACGCCTTCTTTTGATTTTTATATCTTGTGCAAAGCCGCCTAATTCACCCGTGGACTTAACCACTCTATGGCATGGCACTTCAGGCGCAAAAGGATTTTTATTCATTGCACTTCCAACGGCCCGATGTGCGTTGGGATGGCCGATTAGTTTTGCCAGTCCAGCGTAAGTAATCACACTACCTGAGTGAACATCGCGTTTAAGAGTTTCGTAACACTTTTTTTGGAAAGGCGTCACTCTAGGTAGGGGTTCATCGCTCCATCAAATTTGTCTTGCGCCTTAAGAATGAAATCACAAACCTCTCTAACGGCACCGTGTCCACCGATTTTATCCGTTACTATGCAGGATTTCTCTTTCACCAATTCGTGTGCATTGGATACAGCAATTGGCAAGCCAACTTTAGTCATTACTGGTAGGTCAATCACATCATCACCCATATAGGCCACTTGTTCAGCATTAAGACTTAACTTGTCTAGCAGGTCATTGAAAGCTACAACTTTGTCTTCTTGGCCTTGATAAAAGTGTTCAATGCCCAGGTTTTTCATTCGATGTTCGACGGTGGTTGATTGGCGTGCGGTAATAATGGCGGGTTCGATGCCATTGTCTTTTAGAATTTTGATGCCTAAGCCATCCAAAGAATTAAATCGTTTAAACTCTTGCCCATCATCAGAAAAATACAGACCACCGTCGGTTAAAACGCCATCCACATCAAAAATAATTAATTTGATCTCTTTGGCTCTCAGGTAAGATTTATTCAGTAATTTCATTTATTTTGTTCCATTCAAACTTATCTCCAGGGTCAGTTTTACGGCCCGGTGAAACGTCACTATGACCAACAATATCTTTAATTGGATAACTTGATTTAAGCGTCTTTAATGTTTTATTTAATGATTGGTATTGTACCGATTCGTAGGGAGTATTGTCATCCCCTTCAAGCTCAATGCCAATGGAAAAATCATTGCAATTATTTTTACCATTAAAACTGGATTTTCCTGCATGCCAAGCGCGTTTATCAAACGGCACGAATTGGATAATGGAGCCATCACGCCTAATCAATAAATGCGCTGATACTTGTAAGTCTTTAATGGTCTTAAAGTAAGGATGGGCAAAAAAATCCAGCTGGTTGGTGAAAAACTGTTCAATGTAATTATTATCAAACTCTCCCGGTGGCAAAGATATGCTGTGAATGACCACCATAGAGATGCCAACACCCCGTTCGTTATGATTGTCCGATGGAGATTGTTTGGCCGAACTAAGCAGGTGATTATGAATCATAGGCAGATTATAACCCTAATCGATTCGGTTGAAGTAGCGCCCTCTGAGTAATAGTCTTGGATTGTTTGGATCATCGTTAAAATCGCTGCGTTTATGCAACACGTTATTACAAAGCATGCCCTGGCCTGAATGCATTAGATGTTTAAAATGATAATCAGTGTGCTTACTCAACAGTTCATCTAGGTGTTCAATGGCTTGATTTACTTCAATGGAATCTAAAAATTCAATGTTTTTTTTGCGTTGCGTGTAACGCATGTAAAGCTCCCCACTGGCCTCATCGATAAAAAAGACAGGACCAGTTGAAGTTGTTCGTCTGACCTTGCCATTGACTTTATGCTCAGGGATGGTCATGGCATTTGGATGAATAAGGGCCTTAGCAACGTCTGGATTATCTTCACGCAACAAGAGATAAACCATTTGTGGGTCAATCCATTCGTTAGTCCCGCCTTCTAAGGCTGGCCGTACACAAAACAAAGAAAATGCCCTAATGCGCTGTTCTATCGCATTGTAATAGCCGTCCGTGTGCCAACCTATGGCTTTGTTAGTATAAGGTATAAACTCACTTTGGTTTTTGTTGGTACTTTGGGTGATGTGCGCCAACCCTCGATCTTGCACGTACAAGTGTCGATCAAAATCTTTCAGCCCAAACTGGGCGTTCATGTTGATAATGGCATCAGCATAATCAGTTTGTTCCAAAACATGAAAAAGTGCAAAATTTCCCTGCTGACACAAGGAAACAACTTTATTTTTTTCGGAGTCTCTTAACTCAAAAGGGTTTTCAATTTCAACAAGATAGTCTTCCAGTTTAGTGGAGGTATTGGCTAATTTATCGTCTCGCCAATGTTGGTAGTTGTCGCTTTTGGTGAGAACATTAGCCATTAATGCGTTTATTGATCACCCATTGTTGAGTAATGGATAAGATGTTATTAACCACCCAGTAAAGTACAAGTCCTGATGGGAACCACAGGAAGAAAATAGTAAACACAAATGGCAACGACATCATGATTTTTGCTTGCATAGGATCGGGTGGCGGCGGGTTGAGTTTTTGTTGAACAAACATAGACACGCCCATGATGATTGGCAATATGTAGTAAGGGTCTTGCGCAGATAAATCGGCTAAATACCAAAACGGTGTTTGGCGCAGTTCAACCATTTCTAGCAGTACCCAGTAAAGAGAAATAAACACAGGGATTTGAACCAAGATAGGCAAGCAACCGGAAGCAGGGTTGATTTTTTCTTTCTTGTACAACTCCATGGTTTTTTGGCCAAGCTTTTGCTTATCATCGCCGTAGGTTTCTTTTAGCTTTGTTAATCTTGGAGAGAGTTTTCTCATGCCTGCCATTGAGCGGTAAGATTTTTCACTCAGCTTGTAAAAAGCAAGTTTGATTAAAATCGTTAGAATGATGATTGACCAGCCCCAAGAGTTAACAATGGAATAGATCCAGTGCATCAGTTCAGACAAAGGCTTAGCGATGATGAATAGCACGCCATAATCTACTGTTTTGTCTAACCCTGGTGCGACGCTATCAATACGAGCTTGCTCTTTAGGGCCTATGTAAAGGTCACTTCCAGGCAGTACAGTAGTAGCGCCAGGAACAATTGATACGTTTGGATTAACCACGGTTAATAAGTAGTTGTTGTTGCGAGCGCTGGATGAATAACTGTGTGTGTTATCCGAATCAGGAATCCAAGCGGCAAAGAAGTAGTGTTGAATCATTGCTGTCCAGCCACCTTTAGAGGTTGTTTTTGGTTCTGAGCTGAAATCGTCAAATTCGATTTTTTCATACACGTCCTGATCATCAAATTTGGCACCACCGGTAAAAGTTGGCATCATCATGTTGGACTCATCAAGCGCGTTACGAACAAGCTGTGTGTAACTACTCAAGGTTAGTTCTTTGTTAGAATTGTTGGTTACAACGTAGTCAACCGTAATAACGTAACTGCCCCTTTTAAAATGGAAGTTTTTTACCACTTCAATACCGTTATCACTCTTCCATTTGAAAGGTACCGTTAGGGTTTCACCGTTTAATTGATAGTTGTTGTTGCTTGAAGTAAAAATTGAGTGATGCGTTGGCATTTGCTCTTGTGGTAACAAACCGCTTTGAGCCTGGAACAATCCACCTGCTTTATTACTGAGTAATTGAAACTTCTTAATGCCATCCAGCTCCTCTGGATAGGCGTTAAGAAGTGCATTTTGTACAGTGCCGCCTTTGTGGCTAATTTCTACCGTTAGCAGATCAGTACTAACGGTAGTGTGTGGATGTTGTTGTATAGCAGGAGCAATTGGTAAGTCGACACGGGCTTTAGTATGGGTAATGCTTGGCACATCTTGATCTTGAGTTGGCGTCTGAGATTGGGTCTGTACGGGTGTTGGCGTGTCGAATTCAATGGTTTTTGTTTGTCTAACCAAATTACCATTGGTGTCAACCGTGTGGGTAATTTCCCATTTATCCCACAGCAAGAAAATACTTAAAAAGATTGCAACAATGAGAAAGAATTTTTGATTGTCCATAATGGTATAGTTTGTTGGTTAATGTGAATGTTTTTTAGGCACGGGATCAAATCCGCCATCGTGCCAAGGATGACATTTTCCAATGCGTTTAATGCTGAGGTTTAGGCCTTTAAAGAATCCATGCTCTTTAACAGCATCATAGGAATATTGCGAACAAGTCGGGTCGAAGCGGCAATTAGAGCCCAAAATCGGGCTAATGAACAGTTGGTAAAACTTAATTGGAATGAGTAATAAGTAGCGCATTAAACTTTTGTTACTTTTTTAAATAAATCAATGAGCTCATTGGATAAAATAAAATTTTTAGCCGGTCTGGATTTTCTTGCCATTACTACAAAGTCCCAGTTTTTTAAATTATTTTTCTCGCACCTAAAGGTTTCTCTTGCTATTCTTTTGAATCGATTTCTATCAACGGCTAAACGATGCACTTTTTTTGAAATTGCCAGCCCCAAACGTGGATTGGATTTTTTAATGGGTTTTGCAATCACTTGCCAGTAACTTCCTTTAGCAAGTTTTCCGCCTTTAAAAATATGAGCGTATTCACGAGCTTTAAGGATTCTGGCTTCACGCGTCAGCCGTAGAGACACTTAAGGTTTAAGCCGCTAAGCGTTTACGCCCCTTTCTTCTGCGTGCGTTAATAACAGCGCGACCCGCTTTNGTGCTCATTCTTGATCTGAAACCGTGCTTACGCTTACGCTTGATAACACTCGGTTGAAAGGTTCTTTTCTGCTTCATAATGAATATCGTTCAATAAAATCTTGCAATTTTACCATAAGTCACAATAAGCCTTGCAAATAACTGACATAATAGTCACCAATTTTTACTGAGCAAGTTTTGATGGATTTAATTTATTGGTTATTATTGCTAAAAGCCCCACACGTAGGGGTTCGTACTTTTTATAAAGCGTTGAAACACTTTGAAACGCCCGAACAGGTATTTTTAGCTTCAAAGTCTGAGCGTAAAGAGTGTGGATTATTTAGGCAAGCAGCGCTTGACTATTTAGAGAATCAAGATCACTCGGTGGTGCAAGCTGATTTAGATTGGGTTAAGTCAGACGACTGTCACATCGTTACCTTGATTGATGAAAGTTATCCCAAGCAGCTCAAAACCATTTCCGATCCACCACCCTTGCTTTATATTAGAGGAAGCGTTGAGTGCTTATCTAAAACACAGTTCGCCATTGTGGGCAGTCGCAACCCGACACCAGGCGGAAAGCAGAATGCTTATCAATTTTCACAAGAGTTATCCAGGACGGGGATGATTATTACTTCGGGTATGGCCAGTGGCATTGATGCACAGGCACATATTGGCGCTTTGGAAGTGGATTGCCCGACCATTGCGGTGTGTGGCACAGGGTTGGATCGAATCTACCCAGCCAAACATAAGTCTTTAGCGCATCAAATATCACTCAAGGGCGCTTTGGTTTCAGAATTTTGTATTGGAACATCTCCAATTGCTAATAATTTTCCTAGACGCAACCGCATTATTAGCGGCCTGAGTTTGGGTACACTGGTGGTGGAAGCCAGCATCAAAAGTGGCACCATGATTACGGCTAAGTTGGCGGCTGATCAAGGCAGGGAAGTGTTTGCCATTCCCAGTTCAATTCACAACCCCTTGTCTCAAGGTTGCCACCAGCTCATCAAGCAAGGAGCTAAATTAGTAGACACGATTAATGATATTATTGAGGAGCTACCAATTGATTTAAAAAGCTCAACTAAACCACTTAATGTGTCTAATTGTACAAATAGTGTGGACAAGACACCCTTTGTGCTATTAAAATACTTAAGTTATGAGGCCATGACGATTGATAAAATGGTTGAAAAAAGTGGGTTAAGCCCCCAAGTAATTACTCAAGAGCTGCTTTTGCTTGAGCTTGAAAATAGGGTTGAAAAGGCTAGCGGGTCTGCTTATGCGTTAACTAAATAAGGTTTCTATGACAAATAATATTCTTGATGTTCTGACTTATATGTTTGACTACCTTTTTGAAGAGGCTGAGCAAGACTCGTCTCATGAAATTGATGATATGGAGTTAAAAGCGCACCTTTCCGATGCTGGGTTTGACACTAATCGTATTGATAAAGCGCTAAGCTGGCTTGAGAACATCGCCACTTTGCAAGACGGCCGTATTAAGCCATTTTCAACTAATCATGGCGGTATGCGTATTTACAGTGATGCGGAAAAATTAAAATTAGATGCAAAATCGCGTGGTTTTTTATTATTCATGGAAAACATGGGTCAGCTGGATGCAAATCAGCGTGAAATGATCATTGATCAAATTATGTCGTTGGGTGATTCTAGCCTGTCTTTAGATGATTTAAAATGGGTAGTGATGATGGTGCTAGGCAATAGCATTGATGAAGGTGTTTCAGCGCAATGGTTAGAATCCATTGTATTTCTTGATGATAATCACACGCTTCAATAATGGCAAAAAACCTTGTCATTGTTGAGTCCCCTGCAAAAGCCAAAACAATTGAAAAATTTCTAGGCAAAGACTACCAAGTTAAGTCTAGTATTGGTCATATCCGCGACATGGCCAAGAAAAATGGCATTGAAATTGAGAACAATTTCAAGCCTAATTATGAAATCAGCGCCGATAAGAAAAAAGTTGTAGCCGATCTTCGAAAAGCAGTCAAAAAATCTGAGCAAGTCTATCTCGCGACTGATGAGGACCGTGAGGGAGAAGCGATCGCCTGGCATTTATTAGAAGCCTTAGACCTGCCAAAAGACACCCCAAGAATTGTTTTTCATGAAATCACCAAGGGGGCAATTACAAAAGCAATCCAAGAGCCAAGAACGGTAAACTTTGATGTTGTTGATGCACAACAAGCCAGACGTGTTATTGATCGTTTGGTGGGTTTTGAAATCTCGGGCGTTCTACGGAAAAAAGTTTCAGGCGCAAAGTCAGCGGGTAGGGTGCAATCCCCAGTGGTACGTTTAGTGGTTGAAAGAGAAAGAGAAATCAATGACCATACGGCAAAAAGCATGTTTAAAATTAAAGCTGATTTGGTAAATGACGCAGGTGAATTAATTGAAGCAAAACTTGATAAAGATTTTGCTACAAAAGACGAAGCACTTGAATTTACCAACGCATTACTAGAGGCAAACTCAACGTTAATAGTACTGAGAAAAAACCTTCTAAGCGTTCTCCAAAAGCACCATTCATCACTTCAACTTTGCAGCAAGAAGCATCGCAAAAACTTGGTTTTTCAGTTAAACAAACCATGACTTTAGCGCAAAACTTGTATCGAGAAGGTGCAATTACTTACATGAGAACTGACTCCTTCACATTGTCTGAAGAGGCGATTGCAGCAGCCCAAAAGGAAATCACGTCTAAGTATGGTGCTGAGTATCATCAAGCGAGACGTCATAAAACCAAAGACGCAGGCGCACAAGAAGCGCACGAGGCGATTCGCCCAACCGATTTAACCAAGCCAAGTATTCCTGGCGTTGAAGATCAGGTGGCCAAACTTTATGCACTGATTTATAAGCGCACATTAGCCTCGCAAATGAGTGATGCTAAGCTACAAAAAACACAAATTAAAACCAATATTTCTAACCGTGATGAGAGTTTTTTAGCCAACGGCGAAATATTAGTATTCCCAGGTTTCTTGAGTGTATACGACTACTTGTCATCAGATGATAAATTGTTGCCAGACCTTGCCCAAGGTGATGAACTAACTCTGGCTAGTTTTGCTGCGAGAGAAAGTTTTTCACGCGCTAAACCACGTTACACCGAAGCATCTTTAGTAAAGAAAATTGAAGAAATGGGCATTGGTCGTCCGTCTACTTTTGCTACCATGGTGTCAACTGTACAAGACCGTAACTATGTCACCAAGGAAACACGCGAAGGTGTAGAGCGCGCCTATCAATTGATTGAAATTAATAAAGGCAAGGTTGAGCAATCAGAGCCGACAGAAAATACAGGTGCTGAGAAAAATAAACTTTTTCCAACCAGTGTTGCTTATCTATTGACTGACTTCTTGGTGAAGCATTTTGGCGATATTGTTGATTACAAGTTCACGGCAAATTTAGAAACTGATTTTGATACGATTGCTAATCAAGGCGTTGTTTGGCAAGGCGTGGTCAAAGAATTCTACGGCCCTTTCCATGCAAAAATTGAAG
>JGI26263J51726_1000706_pt1 | contig 14238 bp, 22 predicted proteins | sample SaaInlV_200m_DNA_2_FD_51726 | JGI IMG/M metagenome (IMG submission 51726)
CTAGCTGAAACAAGAATCATAGAATACCCTACGCCTCTCATATTTTTAGGATCTTTCATTTATGTGGAATCAAAAACCCTTGAATTTAATCTTTTCAAGTCTGTCTTTTACTCTTCGATCTTTGACACTAGTATGTTTTTTCCGATAAAAAGAAAAGAGAGTCCTTTCAAATAGATTTGTTGAGCATTCAAATTCTACAATATGAATTTCTTGGTCCCATACCACTTACTGAATGGGGCCCTCCAATGGAAAAATTGGTCTACTTGATTTTATCTCGAAACAAGGATAAATTTGATATAATTTATGCTGGAGATTGTGAAAAAACTGATGATAAATCGTTTTTTACTGATCATGATAAATTCGAATGCTGGCTTAAACAATCTGGATCTGAACAATCTTTACACCTTGCAATTTTACCACTGTTTGACTCTAGTGATAAAAAAAGATTAAATATAATTCAAAAAATACTGTCTCAATACAGNCCCCATTGTAATTCTGATGATCTTGTTAAACCAAAACCTGATTATGTTGTAAGGGTTTCAGATGAACCTACTGTAAATTCTGATAAGATAATTTGTGCATGCTGTGGTTCTGAAATGAATTTGGAAAAAACTCTTGAAAAATCTAATCTTTATCGTTGTACTGGTTGTGGGTTAAGCGATACTAGACTTAATTCTTAACTTTATTTTGCACATCAAATAATTGCAATGTTAGCAAGTCTATTGCTTTTTTTAAATGCTGAAATTCATTAATTGAATGCATTTGTCCTTCTACTAATGCTCTCATGACTTTTACTGAACTTTTTTGATGTTCATCTGATGCGACAATTTCCATAGCGTTTAATTTTGATAACAAATTATCTAAATCTTTTATCATTTCATCTGATGGTTTGTGTTTATCCATGATTATTCTATTTTTTTTTCGTATATGAATTCTTACAACTGAATTTCATTAATACAAAATACATAAAACTTGTATAATTTACTAAGAGATATGGGATTCAAAAAAGGTATTAACAAATGTGTAGAATGTGAAAAAAAGCTTTCTGAGGATCCAAATGAAACAGGCATGTGTAGTAAATGTGGTTCAGGTGCTAGAATTGATTCAGAAATACAAAAAGAGTTAAGCGATTTGGGAATAATCTAAAAAAAATCTGTATATTGAGAATTATNATAATAAATCTTCATCAATTTCTTCAATTGGATTGATGAATTGCTTACATGTGCAATCTGGAATTTTACATTCTCCTAATTTTATCATTAAATTACTTTTTTCATCTGGAACATGAACTTCATCTGTATGGTGACATTTTTTACAATTCATTCTGATTTCCTTANTGTATNCCTAAATCTATGGAATTAAAACTGCACGTGCATCTATTTTTGAATTTTTTAATTTCTGCAATGCCTCATTTGCTTCATCTAAAGGAAATGTTTCATAAATTACTTCAATATCATTTTCATCACATATTTTGATTACTTGCTCCATGTCTTTTGTTGATCCTATCAATGTACCTCTAATTGTTTTTTCTTCAAATGCACTAAATTCTGGATTCTTACCTATTGTTGCAATTACAATTATTCCTCCTTTCTTCACTGATTTTATTGCAGTATCTGTAACAATATCTGCTGGGGCGAATACAATTGCTGCATCTAGCAATCCATGGTTTTCTTTTAATTTATGTAGAAACTCCTCTTGATCTTTAGAAAATACCATTGCATCAATCGCTCCTAATCTTTTTGCAACATCTAGGTGATTTTGTGTTCTTGAGAATGCGATAACTTTACATTTTTCTATTTTAGCAAACTGTACTGCCATGTGGCCTACTCCTCCAATTCCANATACTCCTATTTTTTTATCTAATTTTGGCTCTGTAGCTTTTACTGCTTTGTATGCCGTTATTCCTGCACAAAATAACGGTGCTGCATATTCTGATTTCATACTGTCTGGAACTTTTGTTGCAAAATCTTCTATAACTGTGATGTATTCTGAGTAACCTCCTTTCAGCGTCTCCCCTGTAATTTTTGATGATTCACAAAGATACTCTTTTCCTTCCTTACAATATTGACATTTTTTGCATGCTTCTAGTAATGGTGTTATTCCTGCTCTGTCCCCTGTTTTGAATTTAGTGACATCTTTTCCAACTTCTATAACTTTTCCAACTAACTCGTGTCCTGGAACAATTGGCAATGTATCTGGAATTCCGACATGTTTCCAATCNCCCTCAATCCCGTGAAGCTGTGAATGACAAACACCGCATGCTTCTATTTTTAGTAAAATTTCATTTGGTCTTTCAATCTGATGTCTATCAATATTAGTTGGTTTCAAAGGATTTGTTTCAATTTTGGCACATTCTGAAAGTACCATTGCACGCATTTTTTCCACAAATTGTTTTTTTGATTATTATATTTAAAAGACTGTATTGATCTTATTTCCAAATATTGTAATTAAGATAAGATTTATTTCTAAAATAGTATAATTCTGTATATGGCTGATATCACATCTGAAGATCGTGAGAGAGTAAAATTACTATCTTTAATTTCTTCATCTAAAAATGAATTTGATAAATTATCTTTGGAACAATTAGCACGATTGGAAGAACTAGTTAAAAAAAAAGACTACAGCCATGATAAAAAGGCTGACAAAACAAAATCAAAATTTCTTAAAAGAATTAATGTTAGAATTTATGAAATAACTGAAGGTCGAGGTATTTGGGGTTAATTTTTACATCTGCATATGCATGTTCTAATTATTTTGATTAGATATGTCTCGAATCTAACTTCTTACTTGTAGATTTTTTATCTTGTTCTTAATTTTGTAACAAATTAGTTTTATTTGCAAATTGCTCAAAGTTATTTTAAAATAAATATTGCCTCCATTGTTTACCATTGTGGATAAAAGAGATATTTTGGTTGCATGCTCAATTATTCTAGTCGGCTCTATTCCTGTAACATTGATGATCCTGGTGGCTAATGGAATTATAGATTTACCCCTAAGTGACTTTGGAACCAACTAACTCTTGAAATTAATCTAATTTTTAAAAAGATCTTTTCATTTCCATCCTGTAAAGTTGGACTCATGTATCTTTTTTTGGAGCAGACTAATTTTAAAAAGAAAAAGATAGGTGGGAGTAAGTGAGAAGACAACAAAAACATCTTCTCACCCCGTATGTAATGAAATTAGCAATTATCATTAGATTGAATTCCCATAATAGATGTCTGATGAATCTTTAACAAGAGACTAAATCAATAGAATATGGGTAAAGAAAGCAAACAACTAGTTGTTTTTTGAGACATGTGATCTAATTTTGTATAAATAGTGTATTTCCTAATGACTGAACAATGGTTGAAAATAACCTCATACGTGAAACTAGTCCCTACTTACTTCAACATGCAGAAAANCCTGTTGACTGGTATGGGTGGAATGAAGATGCATTACAAAAAGCTAAAGATGAAAATAAACCAATTTTTCTGAGTGTCGGATATAGTGCATGTCATTGGTGTCATGTCATGGCACACGAATCATTTGAAAATAATGATGTCGCTGAATTTATGAATGAACATTTTGTAAACATAAAAGTTGACAGAGAAGAGCGTCCTGACATAGACGATATTTATCAAAAAGCTTGCCAAATTACAACGGGACAAGGTGGTTGGCCTTTGAGCGTTTTTCTTACACCTGATCAAAAACCATTCTATGTTGGAACTTATTTCCCTGTCCTGGATTCCTATGGTAGGCCTGGTTTTGGAAGTATATGTAGACAACTAGCTCAAGCATGGAAAGAAAAACCAAAAGACGTTGAAAAATCTGCTGAAAGTTTTATTCATGCATTACACAAAACAGAAAAAATTACTACCCCTACAAAATTAGAACGAACTTTGCTTGATGAAGCTGCAATGAATTTATTTCAATTAGGTGATCCGACACATGGCGGATTTGGTTCTGCGCCAAAATTTCCAAATGCTGCAAATATTTCATTTTTGTTTAGATACTCAAAGATGGCTAATCTGCCAAAATTTAATGAATTTGCACTAAAAACTTTGAAGAAAATGGCAAAGGGCGGTATTTTTGATCAAATTGGNGGTGGGTTTCATAGATATTCAACTGATGCCNGATGGTTAGTTCCTCATTTTGAAAAAATGCTTTATGACAATGCTCTCATGCCTGTAAATTACTGTGAGGCGTATCAAATTACGCATGATCCGTTCTATCTTGATATTTTACAAAAAACACTTGACTTTATTTTACGTGAAATGACTTCTTCTGAAGGTGGTTTCTATTCTGCATACGATGCAGATTCTGAGGGTGTAGAGGGTAAATTTTATGTTTGGACTAAAAAAGAAATTAAAGAAATTCTTGGAAACGATGCTGATATTTTTTGTCTATATTTTGATGTAACTGATGGTGGAAATTGGGAGGGCAATACGATTTTGTGTAATAATCTTAACATTTCCACGATTGCGTTTAATTTTGGAATTTCAGAACAAAAAGTACTTGAAATTATAAATTCATGTTCTAAAAAATTATTGGAAGTACGTTCAAAAAGAATTTCTCCTAGTTTGGATGATAAGGTTTTAGTTTCATGGAATTCGTTGATGATAACTGCTTTTGCAAAGGGTTATCGTGTCACAAATGATGTTCGATATCTGGATGCTGCTAAAAATTGTATTTCATTTATTGAAAAAAATCTTTTTGTTAATGGTAATTTAATGAGAACTTACAAAAACAATACTGCAAAAATTGATGGTTATCTTGAGGATTATTCCTATTTTGCCAATGCGCTATTGGATGTATTTGAAATTGAACCTAACGCTGAATATCTTGAACTTGCCTTGAAACTAGGTCGCCATCTAATTGATCATTTCTGGGATTCGGAAAATAGTAGTTTCTTTATGACTTCTGATGATCATGAAAAATTAATTATCCGTCCAAAAAGTAATTATGATTTATCTCTACCTTCTGGAAATTCTGTTTCATCTTTTGTAATGCTAAGATTGTATCATTTGTCTCAAGAACAACCTTTCCTTGATATTTCAATGAAAATAATGGAATCTCAGGCACAAACTGCTGCTGAAAATCCGTTTGGATTTGGATATTTACTAAATACCATTTCTTTGTATTTGGAAAAACCTACTGAAATTACTGTTATAAATTCTGAAAATTCTGAACTTTGTAATTCTTTATTCAAAAACTATTTGCCTACTTCTTTTATGATCGCCATTCAAAATTCTGATCAATTAAAAACTCTCTCGAAATATCCTTTCTTTGCTGGAAAATCTTTTGAGGATAAAACATCTGTTTTTATCTGCAAAAATTTTACTTGTTCTTTAGCATTGCATACTTTGGATGAAGTAAATTCTGCACTTTAGATTATTTTTAAATCTACATNTATTATGCTGCCTACTTGCGGTCTACCCATGCTGTCATATCTTGATTTTGGCATTCCTATTGTAATTTGTGTTTGTTGATATGATTTAATATTTACAGTTGGTTGTGCTTGTAAAATTGCTTCTAATAGTGGCATTACCTGTTCTTTTGTTTCTGAATCTAGTTTTTTAGAAACATTTTCTATGATCATTTGTTTTTGTGAAATTGGTTCTGTGGATATATTTTCAATTAATGTCAATTGTATCATTTGACCATTGTCTACAATTTGTGTAATTCTAAATTCATTTATTGCAGACATTATATTGTGACGTTCTCTTTATGATTTATCTTTAACGAATTGAAAAATATAGTGCAATAACTGCCGTTGCTACAGCTGATGTTACTCCTAAGCCAAAAATAATCTTACTGCCATCTATGTTCATGATGTCGTTTTTTTATAATTCAAATTAAACTGTACTGATTTTTAAATTAATTCGACTTTGACTTTTCAATACATTTTTTTATATTCACGCCTAATTTTGACTTAATCTGTTTTTTCTTTAGTCATGTCCTCTATTTTTGTTTCTGCTAGGATTGATTTTTTAATTAAGATTGCATTTTTTTTAATTATTTGATTAAATTCGTTCATGTCCTCTAAGCTAGGGGTTTGCTGCTGATTTTGATATGTTTGTAGGAATCCTGAATACACGCATCCTGTAATAATTCCAAATACCGTATCTGAAATTGATTCTACTTCTGGAAGAAAATTCTCCGCAATTTGTCTATACGATTCAGATTCACTAATGTAATATTCAATTAGACTATTGACAAATTCTTTATTTTCTTTTGATATTGACATATCTATACTTTAATTCCTAGTTTATTTATTTTTTTTAAAATGATAAACTTATCTAAATGGTGATTTTATTCTGAATGTTGTTGGACTATCTTTCTCCTGAAATAAAGAAATCTTTAAGACAAATTAAGAAACAAACTTTAGCTCTACAATCTATACGCCACCTAAATAAAATTCAAAAATTAATTTGGTTTGAAATGGCAACACGGGAAACTGGAATTAATGTCAGTCGTATATGCTGTGGTAACAAACCAGTTAATCTCACCGTATATGATGTTGGAGATTCCAAATCTTCTGTATTACTTTGTACTAGTCATGCAACACAAAAATATTTTTTAAAAGATATCTCTGAAGTTAAAATGCTGAATGAAAAATTAGTAGACTCTCATACTTTGTAGTGCCTGGTCACTTTGATTTTTGGTGCCTATCGAAAATTGTAATGTAAAAATAGGCTGCTGTTTTTTATTTCCTTATGGATATTAACGAAATACTCACTAGGGAGAGAGATTCCTTGCGAGATGAAAATATTGAACTACGAAAACGAATTAATGAACTTGAAGTATCTTTGCAAGAAGCATTGAATTTACTTGAAAACAACAATTAATTTTTTTAAAATTACTAGTATCCATAGTATCCTCAAAATTATTTTTTTGAATAAACATTTAGTAGTTAGTATTCCTGTATGTTTTCCTTGGCATCGTGGAAATTAGAATTTGAAGATGGATATTTTAGAATATACGACTCTGAGAAATTGGTAGCCGGTTACTTTGATCCTGATTTTGGTGATCTTTCTGCTGTAAAAGATCCTGAGGATCTCATTCTATCTAAAATAAAGAATCGTGATGTAGTGTTGGGTGGTATGTTGATGATTCCTCTTGTTAAATTTAAATTATTTGACACTGATTTGAACACTGTTCTTTCTGAAGTAAAACAAAATATCTCTCGTGTATCTGTTCATTTAGAAAAATGGTCTGTTTTTCTTTCTGAAATGCATAACACTCGTCATTTTATTGGAATTTCTCATACTGATCAAGACATGTTGACCATGACTTTCCCTGTAAANTTTTCAAAACCTACTATTCTTGAAAAGTCTGCGTTGTTAGAGGAAGTTTATCCTATCTTGAGTTNATTACAAAAATCTGAATTGCTGTAATTTTTATATTTTTTATTTATGGCATGTGCTGTATCTTCCATTCTTTTGCTTCATTGCTACAATTGAACAATTCTACTTCCATTTGATTAGAATCAAATCCTCCTGACTCATTTTTAAACTGCTCACTACACTGTTTTTCCATTTTTTCATACACCTGTTGTACTTTTTGTGGTGATACTCCCTGCGGCTCTTCAAATTTTTCGCCACCTTCATAATATTTCATGCCTACTTTTGCTGTTTGAAATTCAACTAAACCTAAATTTTGATATTCATATGATTCTTGGAATAGTGCGTCTGATCTAATTTTGGCAGATTCGTCTCCTGTTTCTATCCATTGAATGTATTGCAGATCACTTTCCAATTGAGTTTCAGCTGACATTTTTAATAATGCCACTGAACTCTTGAATAATTCTGGTGGTGTNAATTTGTCATATTTTGATATATTTTTTTTAAAATTGTCTACATGAACTTCGTAAAACTCTAACAATTCTGTTTTTGAAATGTCTCCTTCTGCCCATTTTATTTTTTCTGAATAAAATTTTTCTTGAATGTTTGAAATGTTGTTTTCTATTTCATTTAATTCATTTCCAAATTGCAATCCTTTCTGCTTTGTAATGTCTGTTGAATAATTATATGCGATAATTGAACCAATTATTAAAATGGCAATAGTAAGAATGCTAATGTTTTGAATTTTATTTTTTTTCAAAGATAATCTACATAATTTCCGTTTTCATCTAATTTTAACTCAATATTCAATTCAGAACCGCTAATGAATGAATCATTTCTAGTTGTTCTTACTCTCCCTATAACTAATTCATATGGCCATATTTCAACCACAATTTCCCCCACTGCAACATTTGGTGTTTCTGTTATTGTCATATCTTCGCGTTTCACCCCATGTTTTTCTAGCATGTGAATTGAGTGATCTAATAGTGGTTCTGGATTATTGTAATTTAATACCCATACGGTTCCTTCATATTCAATTTTTTGCAATTTGAAACAATCATCGTTTCCTCATATAACAATTATTCCCTTATTTTTATTCATTTTTACTTTTTCTTACTCTATATTTNGTCCATTATTTCAAAATTTTAATTAAAATTGTACACATGAAAACATCTTTTTATTTTTATAGTTATTTTGACTTGTAATCGAAAATAGAGTAATCATTTTAGGTAAATGATACACTAAAAAATCCATGACTGAAGATGTCGACAAAGCTTTTTTTGATGTAATCGTTAAATTGAAAGAAATTGACCCTGAAGGATATTATAAAATTCTGGAAGAATTGGGCTATGATTCTGCAGATGATGAAAAATAGTGTTTTTTTGTAGAAAGATCTAAAAAGAACTTTAATAATAAAAAAAAAATTGATAGAAAAAACTGGCCTTGCGGAAAAAGATTCTGCTAAAAAAATTCCTCGATCATTAAATGATTTGTTGAGAGTGGAAAAAGATTTAAAAAAAATGAATGCAGATCTTAAAAAAGTTATAAAAAAAGTAAAAACACTAGAAAAAGAGAATTTAAAATTATCCAAGAAATTGGATAAAAAATAATATTTATTTAAGNTTCTGATAATCCGTGCCTATTTGTCGGTATCAATTACATTCAATGTCATTGTGCTTACAACTCTTGAAAGTTTTCTGATTATTGCTACCACTTTCTCAAACCCCTCTTGATCTTCTGTTTCGATCTCTGCAATTACATCATATGCTCCAAAAGTTAAATATGCGTTATCTATTATTGTCATCTGTTTTAACTGATCAACAATGTATTCTTCTGCCCCTAGATCACAATTTAATAAAATGAAACCTTTATGCATTATTTTACCTTGGATTGAGTATTGTAGTTCTTATCTTTAAATTTTTGTAATATTACCATCTACTACGTCCACCGTAGCTGTTTTTACCGTCGCCATCAGTGTCTCTTCTTTTTGTTCCTCTGTCGTCTCTACTATTTCTACCGTAACCGCCTCCGCCTCTGCTGCCGTAGCTACTTCTGCCACCGCCGCCTCTGCTGCCGTAGCTACTTCTGCCACCGCCGCCTCTACCGTAACCGCCTCCTCCAAATCTTCTTGAAGATGATTGTCTTTTTAGTGGATCTGGAATTGAAACTTCGATATGCATTTCTTGATTTAAATCTCTTAACGGTACTTTAATTTGACGTTTAATTATGTTCCAATCCCCTATTGATGAATACGATACAAATGTAATTGCTCTGCCTTCAGTTCCTGCCCTTGCAGTTCTACCTATTCTGTGGAAATATGCCATTTCCTGATTTGGTACGTCGTAGTTAACAACTAGTTCTACTCTTGGGACGTCTATTCCTCTTGATGCGACATCTGTTGCAACCAAAATATCTGCTTTACCGTTTCTAAATTTTGCCATTGATTGCTCTCTTCTACTTTGAGACATGTCGCCTTCTATTGCAACTGCGTTGTATTTCTCTTGATGCAAATATTTTGCAACATCTCTTGTTCTATATTTTGTTGAACAAAATACAATGATCTGACCTTTTAGCGGTTTTATGAAATCCAGTAAATACTTGAACTTGTCTCTGTCTTTAATCACTAAAAATGATTGGTCTATTCCTTCCCCACTTAGATCATCTGCATCTAACAAGATTTGTTTTGGATTGTGTAGATAATCTTCAGCTAATCTCAAAATTGCAGTTGGCATTGTTGCTGAGAACAACGACATTACTCTGTCTTCTGGTGATAGGTCTAAAATAAATTGAATGTCATCTACAAACCCCATGTCTAACATTGTATCTGCTTCATCCAGTACAATGTGTGTGACATCTCCTAATTCTATTGAACCTCTCTTGAGATGGTCTATGAGTCTACCTGGAGTTGCAACAATAATTTCTACTCCNCTGTGCAGTGCATCTAGTTGAACCCCCATTCCTTGTCCTCCGTAAACCGTTGCAGTTTTAATTCCCGTATATTTTCCCATTTTTCTAATTTCTGTATTGATCTGTATTGCCAACTCTCTTGTTGGTGCCATGATTAATCCTTGAATTCCTTTTTTTGGAACTATGTCATTTAACATTGATAGTGCAAATGCTGCTGTTTTACCTGAACCTGTATGGGCTTGTCCTACAACGTCCCTTTTAGAAAGTAATATTGGAATTACTGCTTCTTGAATTTCAAATGCCTCTTCGTAACCTTGATCAGTAATTCCTCTTAGCACTTCGTCATTTAATCCTAAATCTTTAAATTTTGTCATTTTTTTTGTTCTCTTAAGCCATGACGATAAAGCCTAGTGGCTATTCGTCATTATTCCGATACCAAAAAAATCGTTTCAGGTCTAATAAACGCTTGTTATTTTATTTTTCTTAATTGAGTGTCAATAACATTTTTAAAATTTTCAAAAGGATGTGCTCCTTTTAATTCCATAAACCCGATTTTATCATTTCCAATAAAAAAACTGGGTGTTCCTGAAACCCCGTATGTCCTACCATCTTCTAAATCTTTTTGAATTTCTTTGATATATTTTCCATTTTTTAGACAAGAATCAAATTTTTCTTTTTCCATTTCCATTTCTAATGAATATTGATTAAATAAAATAATTAGATTGTCTGTATTTTTGCTATTCCATTCATTTTGATTTTCAAATAATCTGTCGTGCATTTCTTTAAACTTCTCTTGCTCATTTGCACATTCTGCTGCTACTGATGCTAGTAATGCATTAGAATGAATGCTTTGAATTGGAAAATCCCTGAACACTAATTTGACTTTACCTTCTTTGACATATTCATTCATAATTTTTGGTAGTGTTTGAGTATGAAATTTTGCACAAAATGGACATTGAAAATCTGAAAATTCTATTATTGTGATTGGGGCATTTGAACTCCCTATAATTGGATCATTATCTGCTGATATTTTTAATTCTATCATTGGTTGGTTTGAGGGTAATTTGTTTTGAAGAATTTTTAATTCCAATTTTGCAATTGCCTCGTCTAGTTCTTCTTGTGAAATTTGATTTGAATCTAGATTTGCTATGTACGTTCCTCCNAGAAATGATGAAATTCCTATGGCTATGACGGTTGTTATGATTAATCCATTGAATGTTGATTTTTTCACTATTTTTTCATTTTTTTTTAGATTTTCAAAATTTTCTGAACTCAAATATTGTATTTTAAAAATTAGCGTACTTATTCGTATTGTATTTTTTTTAAAAATTAGAAGAGCCAATGACGGGATCTGAACCCATGACCTACTGATTACAAATCAGTTGCTCTACCAGGCTGAGCTACATTGGCACGAAATAAAATAAAATTTTTCAAGCTTTAAAGTGTTACCTGTACTTCATTTTTTATTAATTATATCACCTGTCCATTTATAATATTGTGATTTTAATTATTTCACATGAGATACATTGAACCAACTAGAGTTAAGGTTCTAATGATAATGTTTTTTGCAACTGGCGCCGTTGGTATCGTTATTGGATTATCTGCTTTTACGCCTCCTAATTTTAAAATCATGATTACTTTTATGGGAATAATTAATATTGGATTGGGTGCATTTTTTACATTCATCTATTTGACCCAAGTTCAAACATCCCCTGATAAAAGAAAGAAAAAGAAAAAACCAAAATCTGATAAATAATACTGCTTTAATTTTTTGAAATTAAGATATAAATAATAACTCTCTATCTGAAGTTCAGAAATGTTAGATTTAGTAGCTAAAGAATTGTTTCTTACAAAAGGTAAGGGTGTACATGAAGACCGGTTAACTAGTTTTGAATATGCATTAAGAGATGCCGGTATTGCTGGAACTAATTTGGTATTAATTTCAAGTATTTTTCCTCCAAAAGCTAAATTGATTACTCGTAAAGAAGGATTAAAAAAAATTAAAGCTGGCCAGATTTTATTTACTATTTATTCTAAAAATCAAACAAAGGAACCTCATAGAGTTTGTTCTGCATCTGTTGGTATTGCACAACCAAAAGATACTGCACGCTATGGATATTTGTCTGAATATGAGGCCTTTGGTCAAAATGAACTTCAAGCAGGTGATTATGCTGAAGACATTGCTGCACAAATGTTAGCATCTTCATTAGGAATCCCTTTTGATGCTGATAAGGACTGGGATGAAAAAAGACAACAATGGTTAATCTCTGGCCAAATTTACAATACTCATAATGTAACTAAATCTACCAAGGGCGATAAAGATGGAAAATGGACTACTGTCTTTGCAGCTGCAGTTCTTTTGGTATAATTATTTTTTGTATCCTTTAAGATAAAATATTGCGGCCCCAATTGAGACTATTGCTATTATTATTACAATAACTGTTGATTCATCTAATTCTATTTCTTTAGATTGAATGTTATTTCCCCCCAGTGAAAATTTTAATTCATTTTCATTTACTGATGTGCTTTCTCCAAAAATATACTTGCCTTGAATTTGTTGTCCTTCTTGTGGATCAAAAATCCATCCTTTTTTTGTAATTTCAGTTGGCATCTTTATGTCATCTGTGTTTTGTGTTGGAATGATGTGTCCTTTAACATCCGATACATTTGTACTTTCATTTGATAAAATCACTATTTGAAATATTGAATTTAATGGATAATTACCTGTTGAAAAATAATTTGATCTACTTAGATTTTCTATATTAAAAAATTCTAGAGGGTTGATTTTGGATATTTTTTCTTTAGTTGTATCTATATTTGGCATTGGACTATCTATTGACACTCTTAATTGTGAAAGAAATTTTAAATCTGTTGGAATTATTGAAAATGTCATTTTAGCATTTTTATTCATAGATAATGTTTTTGCAATATCATAGAAACCTCCACTTTCTCTGATTGATTTTGACAATAACATTGATGAGATTTTTGTATACATTGAATCTGTATCTTCCATTGGCATTGTGTATACTGCTGAAATTATTTTACTTCCTGAGATAATTCCTGATGTCTCTAATGTTTGATTCATTTCATCATTTGTTTGTATGTATATTTGAAAAAATTTGGCATTTGTATCAAAGATTTTATTAATATCTTCAATATGTGCATCTGCCATTATTCTTGTATTGTCTTGTATTGCAATTACTCCTTTATCCTCTGGATTTCTTTCTATGTTGATAATAATACATGATTGATCATACACTCCTAAAACACAATTATTCTCATTTGTTAAAACAACTGCTTGAATCCTTTCATTTTCTATTATTTTTTGCTTAATTTCAGTTGGTATCTTGATTTCTTGAATATTTGAACTTGATAATGTTATTGATGTTGTACTTTTATGTTCTATTTTTTTATCTATGATTATTTGTGCTGTTTCTTGGAATGTGGATAAACTAATTTCTTGTGAGAATGCGTAATTTGTTGAAATACCTATAAACATAATCAAACTAATAACAAAAATTATTTTTAACACATTATGCCCCTCTAATTCTGAAATATTAAATTTACTTTTATCTTGTCAATCTGTTCTTTGTAATTTTTTTCATAATTTTGTTGAGAAACCCATATTTTGATGTATGTTGAGTTTACTGTTAATGGCTTTAATTCCAATGCTTGTTGATAGTTTCAATGATCCTTTAATTCAATTAATTGTAATTTTGAGTACTTTTGGAATTGGCTTATCTCAAGGGATTATTCTTGGAAGGGCAATTCTTTTAAGATTTCCTAGACTACAAAATCATGTAAAGACTGTCTCAGTAACTTTGTTTATTTTATTTTTAATTAATGCAGTTCTTAGTGTACCTCGTTTTCAATCTCCTGAAAAAATTGATCTTACGAATCTATCTGTCGCAAATCCTGGAGATGTTGTTTCTTCACTATTTTTAATTTTTGGAATGAATACTGGTTTTCTTACCGTATTGGCTTTTTCTATTATGGTGATGACTTTTGT
>JGI26263J51726_1000708_pt1 | contig 14226 bp, 20 predicted proteins | sample SaaInlV_200m_DNA_2_FD_51726 | JGI IMG/M metagenome (IMG submission 51726)
TTCTTCTCAAAAAATATGACCTGACAAAAGACACCGTGGAATACACCCCTGTAATTGCGATGTTTGCCATGTANGGATCCTCCTGAANCCAACCCATNGAGAGCGGCAAAACAACAATGCCGACACCATACCCTATNGGATANCCTCCAAAGGAGTTGACAAATGCCTCAGACGCACTTTTCTTTTTGGAATCCACTGTCTCGTTTGACATTATTTTAAATTCCTTGTAATGTCTTTGGCAATCTGAGTCATCTGTCCTCGTCCTCATCTCTTATCCCCCATCTGTAGTGGCAATCAGTACACTCCCATTTTGGATCATTGTTTGAAACTATGCAACCTCCTGCAACAATTTCCTTGTCATCTATTGCTTTGAGATACCCATCCCCATCTGCAGGGTATCCCCAAAAAATTACTGCAACGTTATTTTTATTGCATTGAGTGCATACAGGATGTTTTTCAGTCATTTCCTGTGAACCTATCATGCATCTTAAAGCATAATGCTGGAAATGTTTCTATTTTATTTCATCTACCTTTTGATTTTCATGTTCTTCTAACTTTTCTTTGAGGTTTGCAAATGAAGATAGGACACTATCGTGATGTGATTGATTTTTCATTCGAAATAGTACCGTCATGCTTTTCCTCCATAATACATTGGTTCGTCATCATCTTCAAACTCTCGGATTATTGTTGGAAAAAATGTGATCTCTGAGTTTGTTTTCTTTTGAATTAATTGTTGTTTCATGCATTGTATGTAAAATTAGTATTATTATGCAACATGTAAATAGTATCCATACTTTGCATACCTTTATGACCAATCTAGCCACGTTTCGAGTGCATATTGCCCCTTTGGGCTTTGAAATTGACAGAATCATTCTACCTCTAAAGCAGACAAAGGCAGACAAACTGTGTTTGATAATTCATGAGAAGACTGCCGAAGACAAAGCCAGATCATATCTTGAGAAAATTAAAAAAGAATGCAAAAAACTTGACGTCGAACTGGAATTGTCATATGCAAACAGGCTGGGAATTTTTAACATGATAAAACTAGTCAAGGAGATGATCGTTGCTGAAGAAAACAACTACATCTACGTCAATGTCGCATCTGGGAGCAAGATCCAGGCAATTGCATGTATGATGGCATGCATGATTTTAAAAGAGTGTAAAAATATTCAGCCATTTTATGCAGAACCTGAAACGTATGCTGCATTTGAGGGAAAGCAGCAGTCCTTTGGACTCAAGGATACCATTCCTCTACCGATATATGAAATCCAAACTCCAAAACAAAAATTGTTAGATGCGTTAAGAATTGTATACACACATGACAAACAAAAACTGACAAAAAAAGAGATGGCGGTACTTGCTGAAGAAAAAGATATCATTACAATTAATGCAGAAAATGAAAATCATTCTCAAGCAAGATTTGCAAGTTTAGATAAAAATATTATCGAGCCGCTGGAAAAACAGTGGGGATTCATTCAGGTGGAAAAGATTGGAAGAAATCGTTGGATTAGCATTACTGAAGAAGGTAAAAATGCCGCAGAGTTTTTAATCTAATTGCTGTATATTGCAAAAGATAGAATGATCGAGACAGGTTTAAAAAAAATTAAAGAACTTGAATATTTTTTTAGTTCTAGTTGAAGTTGACTTTTTTTATTGAGCGAATAATCTGCTTGCTTATCTTGTCCATGAGATACGTGTCCACGTACTCAAAGTTCTCGCAAATTACAAAGTTGTCAAGGAAAATCTCCTTCATCTGCGCCGTATTCTCTGCGGTGTTGTCCCCGACATATATTCCGTTGCAGCTAATTCCCTTGTGATGCATCTGCTTTATCCCCTTTCTTGCGATTGCGATATCGGCATGCTCGTTTGGATGCCCGTCCGTAATTAGGAAAAACAGGCGTCTCTGGCTGGTCATTTTTTCAATCTCGTGCTTTGCATACCCTATTGCCATTGCAAGCGGTGTCTCTCCAAACGCCTCAAGTGAGCCAATCTGCGTCGGTTTTGTGATTTTCTTGATATAGCAATGGCCTGCTGTCCCGTTCCAGCCCATGATTGTGAGTCTGACATGGGGCAGGTCAGATATCGAGTCGTAAAGGGTTGCACACATTCGCTTGACTGTGTCCATGTGGTCCCCCATGGATGAACTCTCGTCTATTGCCAAGATGATGTCAAAGCCTGCAAACTTCTTGGAATTGACTAAGAACTTTCCAATCTTGTTAATTTTAAAATCAATGTATGCCTCAACGTCAATGTCCTCCCCCGTGGAATCGACCTCGCTCATTCTTCCGCCCTGAATTTTTTTAAACGTGCTTTTTAGTTTTCTGGAAGTCGTCTTGTTAAACTCGATTAATTCAGTATGCTTGTGCTCGTTCACGGTGATGTGACTTTGGATGTTGTTCCAGTTGGATTTTTCCACCACTTTTTTCTTTGATATTTTTTCCAGCTCCTTCTCTACTGTGGAGATTTCTTTTTTTCCTGATTTTTTTAGCCTCTCACGTGTGTCCTCAAAGCTGGATTTGCTTTTGTCGTCAAGCTCAAATGGCGTTTTGAAATCAGAGAGAAGCTTGCTTTTTTTGTCCTCTGCTGTTTTTTCCTCCTTTGTTCCGCCGTCTTTTTCTTTTGACTTGTCCTCTCCCTCCTCCTCAATTTTTTCATTAATCACGTCCTCCAAGGTTTTTGAAGACTTGTCGTCATTTTGTTCTGAATTTGTTTTTGATTCCTCAGTGCCGTCCTTTGACTTTTGGTTTCGAACATCATCACTAAGAAAGTCCTCCAGTTCCTGGTTCTCGTTTTTTTCCTTCTTTCTGAACAAAAATTCCTGGACCACTTTTTCCCAGTACATCAAAGCCAGATCATATGCACCCTTCTTTCCTGTTAACTCCACTGCTTTGATATAGTCAATGGCAGCTTTGAACTCACTTTTTAGAACCAAATCAATCTGATCATATCTTGCATAACGTAGTGCTTCTATTGGGTCGATTGGAATTATGTCATCTGGGACCTGTTTTTTAAAATTCTCGACTCTTGCATCCACAAACCTGTCGTTTGCACCCGGATAAATTTCCCCATAGCATGACTCGACACGCCTGATTTCCAGGATATCGTAGATGATTTTTAAATTTTTTAAAAGCAACGTGTGCTGCACCTTGGTCGTGTCTGGTTTTACCGTGTCGAGGTATTTTTTGAATTCCTTGTCGGGGGAATTGAAAATTATTTTTGACAAGACTCTTTCTAGCTTTGTTTTGGGGGTTTCGGCCTCCGGTTCGACCCCCAGTCTTATCTCGTATTCTGCACCGGTATTGTCTAATTCAGCTGCATTGCCATCGACAAGATTTAGCTTGATTTTCTTTTTTTTTAATTGCTCAAAGATACCAATCATGTTGTGGTATATTTCATATTCAGAATTTTTTTCAAAATTTAGATTGCTGCTTTCTGAAATCAGAAACATTATTGAGTTTTCTTTGACGTGTCAAACATTTCTTTACCAAAGATGCTCTCTATACGTGACTTGATTGTATCAATTTGATCCTCTGCATCATAGTTTCCTAGAATTTTTAAATCTAATACCAGCTGCTCTGCACTGATTCCCTTCACTGACTTGTAGCTGCGGTAAAGGTGAAATGCGTCGGATATGTCTCTGGTAGATATCGCATAGTCCAGGCTTCCGTTTTTCTCAAGAGCTCTTGTCTCCATTGCCAATAGGAATATTCCCTTTGAGAATTCCTTTGGAATGTCAGTGAGGTTTACCATTGACATTTCGTCTTTGGTCTCAGGATAATTCCAGTTCCAAATTGCAAATCTGCTTTTTAGATCCTGGTTAAGCTCNTAAATTCCTCCGTTGTTGCTTGGGTTGCTTGTTGCAAAAACTATTAGCTTTGCATCCTTTTCCAAGTGAAATATTTTGTCAAGGGCATCAACGTACATTCCAGAACGCCAGTCAAGTAGGGGGTTGAGTAATTTTTGCATTGCCGGTGCCAGTGAACCGACTTCCTCCAGACAAAGAACTGCAATCTTTGCTTTGTTTGCAAGCTCAATTGCCGTTGGAATCACACCAAGCTTGAAGGGGGTAGTTCCGCTTTTGTGAATTATAGAGCGGCCTACGAGGTTACTTTCCTTTGTTCCCTCGCTGCAATCGTATTGAATGAATGGCATTTTTGTTTTTTTAGATGATACCCATTTTGCGATACTGAGAGTCTTGCCGATTCCTTTCGGTCCCTGAATTAAGAGAGGCTTTCTGCTTGCAAGTAGCCCGTCATAGATTTTAAACTCGTTTCTAATCTCGTGATATGCCGGCACCTCTCGAACATAGTGATCCTCAGGTGTTACTTGGATGTACTCCAGACTTGCAGGGTTGATCGCAGATGATTCTTTACTCAATTTACTAACCTCGTGTTTTTATTTTTTAAATTATACATGCAGATGTGGTGTTTATCTCTCTCAATTAAACTGTGCAGTTTAACACACGAGTCCCAAATTCCGTTGTTATTACAATCTAAATTCGCAGACATTCTTCAAACTGCACGCATCGCATTTTCGTTTGTTGTTGTGGTGCTGTGGCTCTGTAATGTTTACTGCGATGCCGGCAAACCTCTCAAGTGACGTGTGCAGATAATGCAGTGAAAACGAATCCTGAACTTCGGAAAATATTTTGTACGGCTCTTTGGTTTTTCTGTCACAAATTCGAAGCTGCCACTGTTTTTGCGTATGCGGCATGTCAAAATAGTCATCAGGGTTTGCCCTTCTCTTCGAGGAATAGTTTGAGTTAAGATATGCCAAGACCTGCAGCAACTGACCTGGGTATGGCTGCGTTTTGGAATCATACGTCTGCGGCTTTGCTACAAACTTGTCGTCCTGAACTATCAGGGTACCGTCAACCCGCATGATTTTATCAATTCTTCCAGATAGAGACACCACGACGTTTTCGGTTGGAAATTCAAAAGGAATGGTTAGCGTGGTGTAGATGTTTTCACGTGCAAACTCGATATCTCTTTTCTCGTCCTTGATTTCAGTTAGGGTTACAGGTTCCAGTTCGGCATGTTCTTTCTCGTAAACGTCCTTTTCATGATGTGCTTTTGTTCCTTGAATTAATGCCTGGGACGGTCTAGGTTTTACTCCCTGCATTGATAGTGGAACTTTATACTCACAATATCCTAGCGAATCTGAAAAGTCTGTAACTGCAGCTAGAACAAATGTGATGTCATTAATTTTATTTATTTTGATCATGTCTTATGGTGTGCCTTTCTAATTGTCTCATAGCCCTCTTGCCAGGGATTTTTTTTCTAATGTTTTTTTACATTTAGAAAATTGCATCATCATCATTAATCGCTAAACATTTTACGCATTTATCTTATTTCCTATGTGATGTCTTTGCCGTAATAATTTACGTCATGATTTTCTACTAGGCATTTTTCTCATATGCACTATCTTCAGTTACGTTATCGTTACCCATTGCCTTCAATATGCCAACATTATTTCAAAATACGACTAAAATCTACTCATTGCGAGTATTTTTACGATTTTTTATTTTGATTAATTTTTAACCTTCACTCTGTTATGTTTTTCATGATTGAAGATTCAAGTTCACAGTGGAACGGGAACGGAATACATAAAATTACTGGAACAAAGTATGACGAATTAAGATTTGACATAGAGGGAAATAACAGACGTGGTTTTAACAAGGACGGAATTCATAAAATTACTAACCAAAAGTGGGATGAGGAAGATTATGATTGCAGATTGTTTCACAAAGACACAGGGATTAACAAACACACTCGAACAAAGTGTGCTGAAGACGGGTATGACATGGACGGGTATGACAAATATGGATTCAACAAGGACGGTTTTACCGTAGACGGGTTTAATCAGTATGAACTTGACAAGGACGGGTTTAACAAGGACGGTTTTAACAAGGACACCGGTTTTAACAAGGACACTCAAAGCAATTTTGGTAAAGACGGATACAACCTGGACGGATACAACAAGGACGGGTATGGTGCGGACGGGTTTAATCTGGACGGATACAACAAGGACGGGTTCAACAAACACACTCAAAGCAATTTTGGTAAAGACGGGTATGACATGGACGGGTATAGCAAAAACGGGTTTAATCTGGACGGATACAACAAGGACGGGTTTACCAAGGACGGGTATGACAAGGACGGTTTCAACAAAAATAAACTTTATAAAAAAACTGGAAAAAAGTACAACGAATATGGCTTTGATGTAGATGGACTACATGAAAAAACTGGAAAAAAGTACAATGAATATGGCTTTGATATTGATGGCAACCCCGAAGATGGCTCTGTATTTACATTGGGATAGAACATTGTTCATCGCATCATAATTTTATTTATTTTCATTTGATACTCGTAAACTGATATTGCAAGGAATTAGAAGACTTGAGATGTGTTTTGCGTTCTCATGACGGAGGCTGAGAAAACACAGGTGTGATTAAACCAGTTAATTGAAAATTTTGCGTCCTGAAGAGATATGACGTATCGACGTTCTTTATCCCACCAAGACTAACATATTGTGGATCGCACTAGTATTTGTAGATCGCGGTTCAATGGTTTTTTTATAAAATTGATGACAATCCGTGACTCGTACAGTGTGTTCATGGCGCTTCTTGCATGGAGTTCAGCGGATTATCACCTTGACTGTACAAGATAACTGATCGTGAGTTTAAGAGGTGGGGGTTATTTCAGAATGAAAATTGTTATGTATGAATTGCAAAAATTTTAGTTTGACGGGGAACTTTTGTATTCAAAATATCCCTGAATTTCCTCAGATAACTTTTCAATCATTTCTTTGTCGCCAAAATCCCTTTTTTTTAGTTCCTCCCATGTCTCCTCGATTCCCTGCCTCAATACAAACAACGTTCTCTTGTCATCGCAGTGCATGCACTGATCATGTGATGATGGGATTTATTTTCTTCTGATTTCTTGCTTGCAAATGTTTTCTACTTCAGATAGTTCAGAAAGATGGGATGGATGAGTGGGTTGTTGGACAGGTAATCATACATCCCAAGATTCATTGTTTTAAACATCTCAGAAAATAGTTTTCCGCTTGCAATGTCCGTGGTAAACATTAGCGGAATTAAGTATGCGCAATCNTCTATTGATTTTTTTAAATTGATTGAGTCCTGGGAATCGTTCAGGTTCACAAGTGCGCTCCACTGCCGTTTTACCTCCGCCTCTTTGCTTTCAAGAAATTTGATTCCATCGTCAGTGAGTTCGGATAAATCGTGTGGCTTTAGTTCCAATCTGGCATAGATGTTTCGGATGATTTCCTTGTCGTTTGCGCTTAGTGACCGTGCCGTATTTTTGGTATACTGCTTGTATTCTACGGAGTTTAGCCAATTTTGTATTTTTAATTTTAATTCTGGGGACGGCTCGTGGCTCATTTTTTTCATAAACCCGCAGTCAAATAATTTTTCACAGCTTGTCACCAAATCAAGGGCGTTGATCCTGATCATTACTTTCAAATCCGTATAGTGCATGCATGAAAGAATCACGTAATCAAGGGAGGTGAAGTTTGAAACAATTTTATCAGAATCTGTTTTTTCCATTTTATCTAAAACTATTGCACGTCGGAAGAGCTGTGTGCGGACGTGACATACTTGAAAACCTCATCAATTAGTTCCACACTCAACTCTGATTTTATATCTGCAGGAATTACCTTGAGGACAAAATCATACATCGTGGTATTTTTAGGCAATTCTTCCCTTTCTTGCAACAGGGAGAATACGGCAATTCCGTTTGAGATTATTGAAATTATCTTCTCTCTGTTGTTTAGCGTCATGATTATTATCAAAAATTCTATTTAATTAATCTAAAACTGTCTAATTATCAGATAATCTTTGAGATACATTGAATGGTAATTTATGAAGATTAAGTAATACTTGATAATAATCAGATAATTGACTTGTATCCGTCCTGTTTCTCAATAATGTGCAACAACTCGGGACTGGTTTCTGCTAATTTTAGATCTATTATCATTCCATGGCCTACAGCACCGCCCTCTGCAAACTCCTGGGATGCATGGTATCCTACGTATACTGCAACAATTAGGAACATTGCAATAACAAGTCCGATTATGATGTTTGCCATATTGTTTTGAATTTCTCTATTAGGTGACTATAAAGATTGTGAAGACTGANAATCGCATCATTCAATTTGAAAAAATTAATTACACCAAAAAATACGGGAATATTATAAATCATGATTGAAACTGAACTGGGAAAATTACGCAGATCACACTATTCCAACGAACTGAACGCCTCAATGGACGGGACTCAGGTCACTGTGATGGGGTGGGTTTTGACAGTCAGAGGTCACGGAAACATCAGCTTTGCAACCGTTCGAGACAAGAACGGTGACCTTTCAATTGTTGCAAAAAAGGGAGACTGTCCTGACGAGATACGTGAAAAAATATCGTCACTAAAAGCACATTCATCAATAGGGGTAATCGGTACGATAAAGGCATCAGAGAAGGCGCCAAGCGGATTTGAAATCATTCCAAACGAGTTGCGCGTATTTTCTGAGGTTACGACAATTCCGCCATTTGAGCCGACTGCTAAAACTGTGAAAAACATCGACACCCGCTTAGAGGTAAGACCGATTGACCTTAGACGCGATATTTTGCAGCATGTTTTCAAAACCCGAAGTTTGGTTCTGAAAACAATCAGGGATTACTTTATTGATCAAAATTTTGTTGAAATTAACACTCCNAAAATGATTGCAACAGCTACTGAAGGCGGAGCTGCATTGTTTCCAATATTTTACTACAACAAGGAGGCATTTTTAGCTCAAAGCCCCCAACTGTACAAAGAGCAACTAACGATGAGTTTTGAAAAAGTTTTTGAAATTGCACCTATTTTTAGAGCAGAGCCGTCAAGGACAAATAGACATTTGGCTGAGGCAATTTCCATAGATTTGGAGGAGGCATTTGTTGATTACAATGACGTAATGAGCAGAATAGAGGACATCATCAAAGTTTCCATCAANGCAGTTAATGATTATATTCAAAAAAATCCCGGTTCGGAATTTGCCCCAATTACAGTTCCAGAAAGCATTCCTCGATACACATACGATGATCTTGTGGACAGGATGCAAAAAGCAGGTGCAAAAACAGAATGGGGTGACGACCTGTACCCTTCAAATCTTAAAAAAATAGGACTTGATGGTTTTTACTTTATCACAGACTGGCCTTTGGGTCCAAAACCATTCTACGTAAAAGACAGCAAATCCAATCCTAAGATTTCAGAATCATTTGATTTGATGTTCGGGGATCTGGAATTGTCCTCTGGAAGTACAAGAATTGAAAAACGTGACGAGCTTGCTCAGAGAATGAGCAACAAAGGCATGAAGACGGACTCCTTTGAGTACCACCTTAACGCCTTTGATTACGGAGTCCCGCCCCACGCTGGTTGCGGAATTGGTCTTGAGAGATTGATCATGGCCTTGACTGGAACTGAGAACATTCGCGACACCACATTTTATCCAAGAGACGTGGACAGACTTACCCCGTAAAAGTTTGTAATTCTAATATTCTCATTGGACAAAATTTTAGATTCCAACAATCAGAAACAATTTCATAAATACCCGTAATTCTTAGAAAATAAATTGAAACCTGTTTTCATTATTGCGATAGTGGCAGTTGCCATGATTGCAGCTGTGACGCCAAGTGTTTTTGCAGAAACTTCTGTCCAAGAAAACTATGATCCTTTTTCAAGAGAGCAGTGTCGTAACGAGACTCACGTTATTCCGGACAAGTACATCTATGAATCTGGAGAAAAGATANCATTCACCGTCGAAATATTTGATCCATGTTATCCTGCACGAGGTAACGGGTACTATGATTTGGAATTGTGGATAAAAGGTCACGTTCCTAATGAACTGAAATCTGATGCTGAAGTTCGAAAGGATGGCGTATCAATTGAAACAATTCCAATTAAAACAGGCCAACAAAAAACATTTGAGTTTACTCCAGAAGTTTTAACGTGGACACAGGAATATCTAGTGCTAGAAAAAATTGAAAACGAGATGAATGAATTAATCCAATATGATCAAGAAAACAATAGAATGTTTGACGAGAATGGTGATGAAACACATCTATCATTTGTTGTCTTGGCATCAGAAAATGCTTCAGAACCTGCAACTTCTGAAGGCGGCTGTCTAATCGCAACTGCAACATACGGCTCAGAGATGGCACCGCAAGTTCAGCAACTCAGAGAGTTAAGGGACAACCAATTGCTAAACACATCATCAGGTACAGCATTCATGGGAGCATTCAACGATGTCTATTACTCATTTAGCCCAATTATTGCTGATTACGAGCGCAAAAACCCGTACTTCAAGGAGGCCGTAAAGATTGCAATCACTCCAATGATTTCATCATTGTCTTTAATGGAAAATGCAAACTCTGAATCAAAAATCATATCACTTGGACTGTCTGTAATCGTACTGAACATTGGAATGTATCTTGGTATTCCAGCTATAGTTGTAATTGGAATTAGAAAGAGAACCTGAAAATCAGGCAAGAAAATAATAATAATCTGTTAGAGATAATACAGAAATTGAATGGTTGCTTGTTTTAAATGCAAAAAAGAATTGAAAGGGATTGACAAATTTTCATCCGAAAACTTGGAGTCGATGTTTGGGATGGGAATACCATCATCCGTAAGTGAAGATGACCGGTTATGTGGTGACTGTGTAAGGGATTTGCTGGAGAACGCAACAAAAACATGAATCCCTTCTTTTAAAATCACAAATAACATTTGAAAACTAAATAGAAAAATCAACTTTTTATATTGAATTTTAAATCAGATCATAGGTTGAAAATAATAATAAAAAATGGCGAATCAGTTGAAATCTATCATGGGGCTGGCGACGTAGTTGTTCTTCCAAAAAGCAAACTAGTTAGAAGATTTGATGAGTACGGTTCTTTGATTGAAGAATACAAGCTGGTGGATAAAAAAATCGTGTTAGACGATGACCTCGATAATGATCAAACCGAAATTGTTGTAACTTTAGTTGTTACAAATTAGCAATTAGAAAAAACTGTCTGAAAAAGTTAACGACGGCAAAAAACTCAGATTCTTTTTTTGTCAATGATGTATTTGGAAAAGGATTCCACTTTCTCGTGTTCCTCGCACACTAGCCATTTTTCTTCGTCACCAAACATNACATCGTAAGTTATGATGAATTTTTCTTGTTTCTGACAACATTTGTTAATCGCGATGGTCCCACCGGGACTTGAAATTTCATAATAAGATTTGAACCACTCAGGNTTTGAATAAACTTGATTGACAATTTTTTCAATCTCTATTGAATTGCTGGATTCCTCGATAATTTGTGCGATGTTCCTCATTGTTTCTGACCTTCTACTCTCAGGATCATGCGTAGTGGAGTTTCTGATGATTTTGGATATTCGAATTAATGTCTTTTTTGCTGAAGTAGCCCTGTCAATTAGTGTCATGTCTGGTTCAGTTTTTTGCACTACTCAGTATGGTGTTTCAATAAAATAAACATGATCTTTTGTGCAACTTATTGGATAGTTTCACAAACAGGGGTATCAAAAACGGTTAATATAACAACTGTACCTGACATATTTGGATATGTCGTCTAAAAGAATATCAAGTCAAACTGCGCGAAAAGATGAAAGCAACGAATCTGTAAAATCTAAAATAATCTTATTCATGTTAAAAGACAAAACCCAAGAAGTGGGATTGGCAGAAATTCATAGAAGCATTGAGACAAACTACACCAAAGAGGGCGTCAGCGGGATTCTAAAACAATTGGAAAAAGATGGCAACATCAAGAATGTGTCAGTTAAACCAAAGGATCCTAGGTATGTCGTTGTAGACGTGGAAAAATTCACTGCACAATTTGAAGCATACGCCTACAAAGATTTTACATCTTTTATGATTCAACAGTTGCACGTTGAGAAATCAGAACTATCCAAAATAAAAAAATATTTTACCAAACCTGAAAACGACATATCTGAAATGATATTCAAGTTTGGCTTAATCTCATTACAAACAATCCTTGCAAGTTACAGGAGAAGAAATGATCCAAAAAACCAAGAAGCATGGTTAAGAAATGCCATGTCCTTTGAGAGCAATCTTAATTCTGCTAAATTCTCAAACCAGGTAAAAACAAAATTGTTGCAAAATATTCAAGAAGACAAAAGAGAGACAAACCCCCTTGATGTAATGCCAAGAATGAGCAGGCCTACAAAGACAGATTATCAAAGACATGCTGGAGAAATGGAGCTTGCATTGACAAAGATGTTTCCCAAATTGATGAAGGAGTTTAGGGGGATTGAGGACAATTTGTGGAAAAAAGAAACGTATGAAACAATGAAGGAAGTTTGCAAGAAAAACCCAGAATATCTTTTGGAATAAAATCGACCCGGGAATTAAAATTAGAATGATTCTTGAACGACTGGCCTGTTTTCACGCCTATATTTTCAAATACTAGGGCGTTATTGTCATTTCATGTTAGACGCAGTCAAAAAAAAGGAAATGATTGAGGGCATTGTAAAGGACATCATGCAACGAATGAAAGACCAGGGGATGTCTGAGGAAGACATTCTCATAGCAATGGAGAAAATTTCAAAACAAGCAGAAGAGGACGAATAGTGACCTACAAAAAAAGACTGCATTCCATGACGCCATGCACTTCAAAGAAAAAATCATTCTTAAAAAATGAAAAGAGTCCAAAGAAATAATTTCATAAAATCAGATATCAGAATGCTTAATTAAATTGAATTCGTGAATTTCTGTTATGGGACTGTTTGACAAGTTTACCAAAACATTTGACAAGTTCGGATATGATTTAGACGGGTATGACAAGGACGGTTACGACAAAAAGGGATACAACAAGAAAGGGTATGACGAAAACGGGTTTGATTACAAGGGGTATGACAAAAAGAAACTCAACAAGGACGGGTATGACAAGGACGGTTACGACAAAAAGGGATACAACAAAAACAGGTACAACGTAGAGGGGTACAACGAAGATGGATATGACAACAAGGGGTATGACAATGACGGATACAACAAAAACGGGTATGACAAGAAAGGCTACANCAAGGAAGGACATGATAACCGCGGTTTCTCTTTTGATGGAATTCACATCGATACAAGAACAATTTTTGACAATGAGGGATACAACAAGAAAGGCTACAGCAAGGAAGGCTACAACAAAAACGGGTTTGACAAGGAAGGATATGACAAGGAAGGCTACAACAAAAACGGGTTTGACAAGGAAGGGCATGACAATGATGGATATGACAAGAAAGGCTACAACAATGAGGGATATGACAGGGACGGATACGATGGCAACGGGTACGATGGCAACGGGTACGATGAAAATGGATACGATTGCAACGGGTATGATTTAGACGGGTACGATGGCAACGGTCACAACAAGGACGGTTATGACAGACTCGGATATGATCATCTGGGTTACAATCAAGAGGGGTACAATGAAGAGGGATACAACAAATTTGGCAAAAATAAAACCGAAGTAAAAGATGGTTGATAAAAAAACTAGATTACTACAACAAAGACAAGAACATCAATTGCAGAGGAAATCAATATGAACAATGGATTACTTTGCAAAATATGGGCGAATTGGAATTCTACATGGATGTCTCCCCAGAATGGTGGATTGAATCAAGAAAAAACAAATCATCCGTTAAAAAATACATCTGTGAAAAATTCGAATATGACTTTTATCCAAGAAACATTTCTGATGATGTCAAATCCACGCTGCTTGATAAGTTAAAAGACGGAAAATTCGTGTACGAGTTCTTACCTGAAGATGAAAGCATACGAGAAAACTATTCCATTTGGAACGGAAAAATATCTAATCAACCTACTAAAAAATTAACAAATTCTAGACTTTTGATCAATTTCTAACATCCTCTAACAAAAACTCGTGATAGTTTTATTTTGAATTAATTGTATTTGGGACTGCCTATTCCTTTTGGTGTTTTTGGTGGTTTTGAATGTGCTTTATTCATGTGTCTCATTGTCCTTTCAGGATCAGAAAATTTCATATGACATATCTCGCATTCTGTATCGACAATATCTTTAGGTTTCTTTTTGAATAAATTCAATTAATCAGGATAAAATTAAAGTATTAATAAATTAATAATTTCGTCTAATCGGTCTTGAAACTTTCAATACATTTTTTCTGATTCTCATTATGCTTTCTC
>JGI26263J51726_1000741_pt1 | contig 13812 bp, 11 predicted proteins | sample SaaInlV_200m_DNA_2_FD_51726 | JGI IMG/M metagenome (IMG submission 51726)
GGTTGTACTCAGGCAGCACAGAAACAAGAGCGCTGACACGTGAATCGCTCACTCTCGTGTTTTCCGCGAGTTCAAGTTTATGAAGGGTCGCAAATTATGTCTTGGTTAAACAGCAGGAATTGAGCGTATCTGCAGGGAGGTACAAAAACCTTCTCCGGTTAGAATGTTTGCCAACACAACTACTTTTTCTGCTGGTTCAAAACCTTCCTTTTTATGAAGAACACTTAACGCATCCTGAATACTGCCCTCCGGATTTTCCTGAAATTCCATCAGAAAAGGAAAAACTCCTCTGTAGAGAGTCATCGAAGATAGTACACTGGGACTATTGGTAAATGAGTAAATATTAATCTTATGTGGACGAAGATTTGAGAGATAGCCTGCTCCACGACCAGTACGTGTAATCACCACTACTGCGCGGATTTTTAAATTTGTGGCAATTCGGATTGCGGATTCCGCAAGGTGTTGTCCATTCTTGCCTTTTAGTAAATTATCTGTAAAATTCACTCCCGGAAAATCCTCGGTACGTCTCGCAATTTTTGCCAGAGTCTTGACTGAACGTGCAGGATATTTACCAACAGAAGTTTCACCTGAAAGCATAATTGCATCAGTTTGTTCAAAAACAGCGTTTGCAACATCCGTTACTTCTGCTCTAGTTGGAACAGGATTTTCAATCATCGATTCCAGCATTTGAGTCGCAACAATCAGGCGTTTACCGTATTTTGCACATAAGAAGGCAATCCGTCTTTGAATTTGCGGAACCTCTTCCATCTCAACTTCAATTCCTAAATCACCACGTGCGACCATCACACCATCCGCTTCCTTGACGATTTCTTTGAGACGGTCAACACCTTCCTGATTTTCAATTTTAGCAATGAGTTTGATATGCTCAGCGCTTTCTCCGAGCAGTTCTCTGACTTCACGTATCGTTTCTGCATTTCTAACAAATGACAGCGCGATTATGTCTACATTCTGCTCAATTCCAAATAAAATATCACGCTTGTCGGTTTCTGTAATTCCGGGTAGTTTAACGATAGTTCCGGGCAAATTAACGTGCCTATGTCCCTTCACATAACCGCCGTGGATCACCTCACACTCCAGACCTTTTTCGGATTTAGCGAGAACCTCCAAACACATCAAACCGCCATCAAGCGAAATACTGTTGCCAATTTCCAGATCTTCAAGCAGATGCGGATAGTTGACATAAAGTGAACCTTCTTTCTCCTCATTTGGAGGGGTATTAACGTTGACACGTTTTCCTGGAACAAGCTTCATTTCCCTGTCGCCTGTCCTGATTTCCGGACCTTGTGTATCGAGTAAAACTGCGATTGGAAATTGTCTGTGCTTATTCAGTTCACGTATTTTTTCGATAATTTGCAGGTGAGAACTATGTGTTCCGTGAGAGAAATTCAGACGTGCGACATTCATCCCCTCCTCAGCGAGTTCCGCCAACATTGCTGACGATTCACTGGCAGGACCAATGGTACATATAATTTTTGTGCTTAGCATTTAAGTGGACTTTCTATTATTAACGGGCTGGACTCAGAATTTCTTCAATCAATGTATTGACCATCTCTGTACTGTTTACAGTTTAGAAATTGCTGAAATATATAAGGTTTATAGATTGATTTTCCAAGAAGCATTCGTATGCATTCTTGGATACCTTCAATAATTGAAGGATGGGGGTGGATCAATTCGGCTAATTCATCAATACCCTTTTCGGTGGCAATCAGCAAAGCAACAGCCTGAATCGCACTTGAAGCATGTTCACCAACTGCACGTAAACCGAGGATTCTCATTTGTTCATCATCAGTAACCAGAATTTTGAAAAAACCCTGTGTGTTACGCATTGCCACTGCACGAGGAATGCAGCGGTAATCATAGCTGGCAAGACGGTAATTCAGTCCCGCTTTTTGTGCTTGCTGTTCATTCATTCCAACTCCTGCTACTTCAGGATTGAGGAACATAATGGTGGAAATATTTTCATAAAGCATCTGACGTTTTGGTTTACCGTATATTTTTTCTACTGCATGGCGTCCCTCAAGTTCACCTACATTCACCAGTGCAATGTCTGCAGTAATATCTCCAACTGCATAAATGTTAGCAATGCTGGTTTGAGTGTCATTGTCTACAATGTGTCCTGCAGCACTCAGTTCAACGTCTAGTTCACGCAAACCTGTATTTTCTATGTTTGGTATGCGTCCCACCGAAACCAGTGCTTTTTCCGCATCATAAACCTCTTTCCTGCCGTCAGGATGTTCCAGAATGTATTCTACCCGACCGTCTACGATTTCCATTTTTTCGAGTTTCGACTGCCGATGAATCAGCACACCGTTTGCTTCCAGATTAGCTTCAATCACACGCGCCAGGTCAGGATCTTCAAAAGGTAATATACGCTCGTCTTTAGAAATTACATGTACCTTTGTTTTATTAAAATTGGAAAAGATGGTCGCAAACTCACAACCGATTACTCCTGCACCTACAATCACCAGACTTTCAGGGAACTCTTCCAGCGAACTGATACCGTCGCTGGTCATGATGATATCTTCATCAATTGTAATAGAGGGGATTTTACGGGGGCGACTTCCGGTAGCAATTATGACATTTTCCGCGAATACTTTTTCTTTTCCGGAATCTGTTTCGAGTTCAATTTCATTTGTACCGATTAAATGAGCATTTCCTTTGACGAAACGGAAAGCTTCCGGTCGTTGTTGAATGACCAGTCTGAGGTGTTCTTCTAGTTGATCTGAACGCTCAAAAACTGCGTCATTCACTTCCTGCAGAACATTTTTAAAATGCACAATCGGTTCTTCCAAACCGTAATGACGCATTTTTTTACAGAATGAGGAATATTCTTTGGAAATTTCCCAAAATGTTTTAGATGAAAGCGCACCGTCATAAATTCCGGCACCACCAATTCGGTCACGTTCAACAAGCAGAACACTTTTTTTAAAATCAACCGCACGCATAGCGGCGGCATAACCGGAAGGGCCTCCGCCGATTACACACAGATCATATTTTTTCATTCAACAGATTCTCTCTCAATTCCTTCAAATTTTTTGACTTCGCTCTTTAATTTCATGATTCAGAATTCGATCATTTTCAGAATAATCGACAGGCAGTTCAACCACATGAACTCCGGGCGTATCATGACATTTTTTTAACAATGGAACAAAATCCTCAGTTTTTTCTACTCGATATCCGTGCGCTCCGTGACATTCCGCAAATTTAACAAAATCTGGATTACCGTATTCCAAGCCGAAATCCTCAAATCCCAAATTTGCCTGCTTCCAACGTATCATTCCATATGAATTATCACGTAAAATCAGACAGATTAAATTCATTTTAAGCCGAACCGCGGTTTCAAGTTCCTGCGCGTTCATCATGAAACCTCCATCTCCGCAAATCGCCATCACTTTGCGGTCCGGATGAACCATGTGCGCTCCCATTGCAGAAGGTAAGCCTGCACCCATGGTAGCCAATGCGTTATCAAGCAAAACGGTATTAGGTTCATAAGCTTTGTAGTTACGCGCAAACCATATTTTGTAAACGCCATTGTCGAGCGCGATAATGCCATTGGAGGGCATTGCTTCTCGAACATCTGCGACAAAACGCTGAGGGATCATCGGAAATCGTGGATCGTCTGCACCTTCACGAAGGTGAGCATCAACTGCTTTTTTAACCTTTAAGGCATAACTGAAGTCCCACGAACCCTGCGGCATGATTCTCTCTTTTATTTGCCAAATGCTGTTCGAAATGTCACCGATTACTTCCAGTTGCGGAAAATAAACTGGATCAACTTCCGCAGATGAAAAATTAATATGAATTACCTCAAATGAATCACGTTCCATAATGAACGGAGGCTTTTCAATATCATCATGTCCAACATTGATAATTAAATCTGCTTTCGCAATCGCACGGTGCAGAAAATCATTGGCGGATAGTGCGGCATTTCCTAAAAACAAAGGGTCACGTTCGTCAAGGACGCCTTTTCCCATTTGTGTGCTGATGAACGGAATTTGGGTTTTATCCACAAAAGAACGCAGCATACGCGCGGGCATTTTACGGTTGGATCCTGCTCCAATTAACAGCAATGGGCTTTTTGCGTTTTCAATCATATCCACTGCTTGTTTAACAGCCTTCCCTTCTGCAATCGGACGACGAGCCCGACTACGCGGCAAAGGCTGAGTTTCAGTAACTTCCTCTCCGGCAACATCTTCCGGTAGTTCCAAATGCGCTGCTCCTGGACGTTCTTCCTGAGTAATCCGGAATGCTTCCCGAACACGTGACGGAATGTTATTGCCGCTCACAATCGAACGTGTGTATTTGGTTAATGGTTTCATCATTTCCACTACATCCAAAATCTGAAATCTGCCCTGCTTACTGTGCTTAATTGGTTTTTGACCAGTTATCATCAACATCGGCATAGCAGCAAGTTGAGCATAGGCAGCAGCAGTCACAAGGTTCGTGGCTCCTGGTCCCAGAGTGGAAAGGCAGACTCCTGTCTTACCGGTGAGACGTCCATAAGTAGCAGCCATAAAACCAGCAGCTTGTTCGTGACGGGTCAAGATCAGTTTGATCGTTGAGTCTTTCAGTGAATTGAGAAAATCCAGATTTTCTTCACCTGGAATTCCAAAAATATATTCGACTCCTTCTTCCTCAAGTGCTTTGATAAATAAATCAGATGATTTCATAATTTTTTTCTTTATCAGTTTTTAATTACAGAGCTTCGTTTTAGAGTTTCCTCCGGAATTACATTCCTTTAATTAGTAGCAGTAAAACTATCAGCACGTGCAGCATCACAAGCCCGTGCATAACTTTCAGGTTTGCTTTTTTGGAGCAGGGAACCAGTTTCGATATATTCATATATTTCAGAAAAGTTCCTGATTTCATAAGCTTCAATTCTACGCATCAAGTGCCAGGGTCTTAATTCTGCAGCACTTTCTAATCCCATTGCACCCATAATTTGACAGGCGCTGTCAACAGTATTTTGATGATAATTATTAACACGTTTACTTTTGTCTTCCGGAACAAGCGCACCAAATAAGCTTGGATTTTGTGTAGTCACTCCAACCGGACAGACATTCGAGTTGCATTTACGTGCCTGAATACAACCGAGCGCCATCATCATCGCTCTTGCGGAGTTACAAAGATCTGCACCTAAAGCCAACCGTTTTACCAGCCCAAATCCGGATGTCATTTTTCCACTGCTGATAACTTTTACCTTTTTCCGTAAATCGTAACCAACCAAAACGTTATGTACGAAAATCAATCCCTCAACCAGCGGAGTTCCATGTGATTTGAAAATTCCATCGGTGCCGCACCTGTTCCGCCTTCGCCACCATCTACAGTGATAAAGTCCGGCGCAATTCCGGTTTCGTGCATGGCTTTACAAATCGCAATGAATTCCCTACGTTTGCCGACACATAACTTAAAACCAACAGGTTTTCCGCCGGATAGCTCACGAAGCTGAGCAATGTAATCCATCAGTTCAAGAGGATTAGCAAAAGCAGTGTGGCCTGGGGGTGAGTCCACATCATGTCCCATAGGCACGTCACGTATTTTAGCAATTTCCTCAGTCAGTTTTGCTGCAGGAAGAATTCCTCCATGTCCAGGTTTTGCGCCTTGAGAAAGTTTTATTTCAATCATCTTAATTTGTTCTTTCGCCGAATTAGCAGCAAAAGTATCAGGACAAAATTTTCCTTCTTTGTCACGGCAACCGAAATAACCGGTTCCAACCTGCCAGACTAAATCACCTCCTTGAAGATGATACGGGCTTACTCCTCCCTCTCCTGTGTTATGGGAAAAACCGCCAATTTTAGCGCCTTGATTGAGCGCCATCACTGCGTTTTTACTCAGTGCGCCAAAACTCATTGCGGAGATATTGAGAATACTTGCGGAATAAGGCTGTTTACAGTCTGGACCTCCAATCTGAACTCTCACATCTGCATGTCCCATTTTTTTAGGACTGAGTGAATGATTGACCCATTCGTAACCGGTTTCATAGACATTTTCTACTGTACCGAAAGGAATCGTGTCACGTGTATTTTTTGCACGTGAATAGACAATTGTACGTTGTTCTCGACTGAAAGGACGTCCGCTTGTATCAGATTCCACAAAATACTGGTACATTTCCGGACGGATTTCTTCCAGCAGAAAACGCATGTGTCCCAATACCGGATAATTTCTCAGGATAGAGTGTGACTTTTGCGTGATATCACGCATTCCAAGCAAAATAAGCGGTCCAAAAATAACCAAAGACCAGAGAACTTGCGGAAGATAAAAGAAGGAAACCACATTAATAGCAAGAATTACAACTGTGATTTGTATAAACAAAGTGCGCATAGGAACAGCCTCAAAAGGTGAGTAGAGCAAAACTTAGCTACACATCAGAAGTTTTGCTCAAAGTATTACCGATTTTTTACAGGAAGCAGGAATAAAATGCAAGTGTTACTCCACTCAGAATCAAGTGGACTAACCACCTACCCGTGACATGACGAGAGACGAGCCGGTGAAAGCTACATCTTGCTTGTAGGATACCGATTTTTTCACAAGTTTTTGCAGAGCATCTGCGGGATCATCNTGCTCCAACAAATGACGGACAGAAATCGCTTCAGGATTGCTTAAACAACCGATTAANTGTCCATTGGAAGTTAAACGTAAACGTGAACAGGTAGANCANAAAGGNGCGCTGTTATTCGGAATTATCCCAAAATAACCGCCTGGAACCCAGTATCTCTGTGAAGTTGAGTCGGCTTCTGCTGAAACAGGTTGTACATCATACTTGGTAGAAATTCGCTCCAGCATTTCCTCCATGCTCACCAGTAAGTCTTCATCATTATTGTGGAGAGGTCCCATACCCATCAGTTCAAGATAACGGACTTCTACTCCATGTGCTACGCCGTATTCAAGCATTTTAACGATTTCATCATCGTTCTCACCCTTGATTACCACCATGTTGACTTTGACATTCAGTCCATATTTCAGACACGCCTCAATACCTTCAAGAGTTTTATGAAGTTTTCCAACACGACCCATCCTTTTGAAATTTACAGGATCAAGAGAGTCCAAGCTCAAATTAACGTTTTTGAGTCCTGCATCAACGAGAGCTTTTGCTTTTCTGGCGAGCAGTTGACCGTTTGTTGTCATACCGATACTTTTGATTCCCATTTCGCGAATTCCGGAAACAATCGGAATCAGGTTTGGGTAAAGTAAAGGTTCACCACCGGTGAGACGTACTTTTTCGATTCCGGCATGCTCTTTCAGCATCCGGACTAAACTCAACATCTGTTCCGCTTTTAATTCATCAGGCAAACGCTGATGATCACTCAAACTGCTAACACAGTAAGTGCAGGCCATATTACAGACCTCTGTCAGAGAAATACGGAGTTTATTGATATTGCGACCGTGCAGGTCAATCATGGAGGTTCTCCTTTCCAAAACCGGGAGGCAGACCAGTTTCCCAATCAGCCCTATCGTTCGCCAAACCATGGATACTACCTTAGGCTTCAGCGAATCGGAGATTAAAATTATGTTGTACTTTTAATACTTTATTTGAGAATATGCCAATTTAATCAGCAAGTCAAACATTATTTTATAAAAGTAATCTGCTAAAATAAACAGATGTTTGCTTTTATCAGAGCACTCTTTTAAAATACTGCTATGCTTATAATCATAAAGCAATTCAATGAAAAAAACAAAATTTCAGCTAATTTCATTAAATCAGCATATTATTCTGTTTTAATCTCAGTTCATTTAACATAAAGAAATAATGGCAAAAAAAAAGTGGGGTCAAAATTTTCTGATCCAGCAGGGAGTGGTTGATTCAATAGTTCAGTCTGCAGATGTTAAGAATGGTGACTCTATTCTGGAAATTGGACCAGGTCTCGGTATGTTAACTACTGCTCTGCTGGAGCGTAACGCAGACGTTACTGCTGTAGAAATAGATCCGGAATTGTGTGTTAAATTAAGGAAACGTTTCGAAAATGAAATAAAATTCACTCTGTTGGAAATGGATGCCATGGAACTGAGTCCGGAAGCATTGGCTGGATTAATTCCTGCACCTGCAAAAGTGGTCGCAAATTTACCATACAATATTGCAACTCCACTGATCCTGAGAATGCTGCCTGTACGTAATGCGTGGCAATCTTTAACACTCATGGTTCAATTGGAAGTCGCAGAAAGAATTTGTGCAACACCTGCATCCGGAAAAGTTTATGGACCTTTGTCACTCGTTGGAGCATTAGGGTTTGAAAGTACAATTATCAAAAAGGTGCCTCCTGAATCTTTTAAACCTGCACCGAAAGTTGATTCTGCGGTAATCCGGCTTTTACCACGTGATTCCGGACTCAGCACGAAAATGAAAAACGTTTCCTCAAGTGGAGTCAATTGTTGTTTCAACAGCGTAGAAAAACTCTGATGAACGGAATCCGCCAGCATTTTCCGGAATGGTATCAAAATCACGGTGATGCTCTACGTGAAAATTTTGGATTACGTCGACCGGAAACACTGGATTTTACTGAATGGATGAAATTATTTAGCGATTACCTGAAAATTGAGCAAAATGAAATACGTTAAGGCATTTAAGTTATTAGATAAAAACCGTGAGGAATTACGTTTTTCAGGCTTTCAGCTATTTGCGAAAACATTTTTAATTAGCACCATTTTTATCTTCAGCTTCGTTTTAATTTCTCCGGGTGCAGAGACAATTCCGGCCCTCGACTTTTCCGGAAACGGTCCCTTGTTTCTTTCAAAAACTCAAATGCGGGCAGACATCTTACAGGCAGAACGCTTGCTGCGTGAAAACTATGTGCGCTATCCAATCCTTGAGAAATCCGGAGTGCAATGGAAATCCGCCTTTCATAAATTAGCGGATCATTTAGCAACTAACAAAAATCCAACGCTGACACACCATTTTCAACAACAACTGATAAAAGCATTAGAGTTCACTGAAGACGGTAATTTGCGGACTGACCTTTTTTTAAAAAAACGACATTATGTTCAGCGTGTTGAACCTAAAGTAGCGTTTTATTCCGCTATACGTCTGGCTCAGGATAATGAACGTTTCAGAGTTTTACCAACCTTGAATTATGCTGAAAAGATAGTAAATCACTGGTACATCGGCTGCACAACGCGGCAGGAAGTCTTTTTTCCTATTTTACCTGAGAGACAGTCTGAAGCGCTTTTTATGTTGGGACAACAGGCGAATCATCAGCTTGAACCGCTTAATTGTAAATTTGAAAATGATTCAGCTGAAAAACAAAATATCCTGCTACCACTGCTTATTCCGCAAGCAGAATTAAATCGAACGGATACACCTGTCTATCAATACAAAAGTGGACGGATACCTTATATACGCTGGTACAGGGATGGCAGAAGTGAAGAAAGAGCTGTCAAACAATTTCAAAAACTGGCCCTGAAATTAAGAAACTCCTCTACGCTTATTATTGACGTACGCGGTAACAAAAACGGGAGTTTTGCATTCATAGAAAAATGGTTGAAACAGTTTACACGCAACCATTGGAAAAACGTGATTGTTCAGGAACGTCAAACTCTGCCAATCTTAAAAGGTTTGCTGAACAGGGTACAGTGGAATCTACATAATTCCTCAATACGTTTACTGATAGGTCAAGAGCAGCTTGAACAAAAACGTCAGCAGTTAGAGGCTCTTATAGAACATTTAAGAGAAAAAGGAATTGCTGAAAAATGGGTCGAGACCAAGTTCATTTTCAACGGTAACAAAAATGCTCCAAAGTGGAATACACGCCTGATTGTGCTGACCAACCAGCATTGCGGCAACGGCTGTCAATTTCTAGCAGCGCTGACGAAACAGATTCCGCAAGGTGTTCTGATTGGCTCAAATACCGGTCCATTTCCCAAAAACACGTCCGGTCCAATTTTCCAGTTGAAGCATTCACGAATCATGCTTTCATTCAGTCATCGTCTGCACCTCAATCATCTAGCAAAGCCGGTTTCACCTTCAGGTTATCTTCCGGATTACTGGTTATTCCCGCCGATGGGAATCAGTGATATCCAACGCTTTGTCAGCAAAAACAACTAGCTCTCCTTATTTCAATTTCATTTCAACAACTTGAAATACTCAATACTTTCTGTCATTATCAAGCGGTGTTTTACAGCTTTTAATTAACTGAGTTTTCGCAAGTACGCATTAAAATAATTTAGCAAACAGTTTATTTATCATATGGTAAATTTAATCCGGATTCCGGTTTTTATCTTATTGATCATCATTAACACTGCGTTCCACGGAAGTCTGGTCAGCCTGTGCGCTCCCATAAAATTCGTGATTCCTGTTGACGCCTGGCGGCATCTTTGGGGACGAATATCTTACTGGATTGCAGGCGGTTTCATCATCACAAATAATTTTCTGCTAAAAAGTTTTTTCCACATTGAGTGGGACATAGAAGGCTTGGAAGATTTAAGTCTGGATGGAACATATCTAGTCATCAGCAATCATCTGTCGCTGTTGGATATTCCGGTCGCGCAAGGTATGTTTTTCAGACAAATTCCATTTTTGAGATTCTTCATAAAACAGGAATTAGTGTTTGTACCGTTCCTGGGACAAGCGCTCTGGGCACTGGAATATCCCACAATGAAACGTTATTCAAAAGAGACTTTAATTAAACACCCGGAACTGCGTGGTAAAGACTTGGATACAGCAAAGCAGTCCTGTGAAAAATTACGAGGACATCCTGTTACAATTTTGAACTATCCGGAAGGAACACGTTTCACACACGCAAAACACGCTAAAACTAAGTCATCTTTCAAACATCTACTGAAACCGCGTGCTGGTGGAATACACACTGTTTTGAAGCAGTTTAGGCGACGAACTGACGGCAATACTCAACGTTACTCTGGTTTATCCTGGCCATTCTTCTCCAAACTTGACTGACTTGATGCAGGGTAGAGTTCCGCGGATAGTGGTACGTATAGAAGCCCTGAAACTTGGAGAAGGCCCCGTACCGTCAGTGGACACAATTAGGGCCAAAGGAGGATCATTAGCAGTCAGGAAGTGCTTGATTGAGCTTTGGAAAGCCAAAGACATTTTAATCAGTAAAATTCAGAACGACTCAGCAGTAAAGATGGAATCAACTCAACCGACCAGTGAACCGTCCTCTACAGATTCCGTTGGAGTCAGCAACACTACCCCTTTATCTTCAGAATAGGCTCCCAATATCAACACCTCAGATTTAACTCCAGCGATGCGTTTAACGGGAAAATTTACAACTGCCGAAATTTGCAGACCTGTTAAATTTTCCGGTTGATAATTTTCTGTTATTTGCGCAGAACTGGTTTTTATCCCATGCTGACCAAAATCTATGCGTAACAAATAAGCCGGCTTACGTGCCTTCGGATTAAGGCTCGCCTCAAGAATTGTTCCAGTCAGGATTTTAACCTGCTGAAAATCTTCAAAATTTATTTCTTCCATTTTTTACTAGAGTTGTGTTCAGACAACTGCCGAATTGTAATGTTCAACTAGCTGATTTTATTTCTCTTAACAAAACCTGCAGCGGATGCAACGGTCGAAAACCTTCAAAACGCTTAACCTGACTACGGCAGGAAAAACCGGTGGTTAAAATGTTTTGACGTAGAAAAGGATCCTGCGGAATTTTGTCGCTCCAGCTTAAATCATAGATCCCGCGTGATTCTGCGTAATGCTCAGTTTCATGTCCATATGTTCCAGCCATACCACAGCAGCCTGCAGGTATCAGGTTCAGTGATAATCCAAATTTATTGAACACTTCCTTCCATTGCTCCTGTGAAAGTTGGGCATCGGTTTTTTCAGTACAGTGCCCCAACAATTGATAATCCTGTAATTTATCAGTTTCAGCAAGCGCATATTTAATATGTTTTGCTGAATTCAAGCTGAGAAATTCCTGCGGCAGCATGACTTTAAACGGCAACTCTTTTTCTCCAAGAATATGCAAATATTCATCACGATAAGTCAAAACCACGCTGGGATCAAGTCCGACCATGGGAATTCCGCAACGTGCAATATGCGACAGCCACTTTGCATTTTTTTCTGCAACTTTACGGAATTTAGCTAAAAATCCTTTTACGTGCAGTGGTTTACCGTTCGGATGAAAAGGTGCCACATAAACCGTATAATTCAATTTTCGCAGCAATTCATAAAATTCCAGCACAAGCTGAGATTCATAAAACGAAGTGAACGCATCCTGAACTAAGATTACACTCCGCTCCAATTCTTCTTGAGAAAGCGAGTTCAACTTATCCAAATCGAATTCAGCTGCATTTACCTGCAACAGACGCTGCCTAACAGATTCAGGACTGTATAACGGAAAATCTCTTAAACCAACTTTATGCTTCAGCAAATTACGGTTCAACCGCGAATTTAAAAATACGTTTACGGGACGCGGTATGTTTGAAAATAAACGGCCGATTGTTTCAGTTGAGCCAACCAGATAATCTTTGAGTGGACGTAAATATCTGGAATGATAAAGATTTAGAAATTTTGAGCGGAATTCCGGAACATTTACATGTACCGGACATTGCGTTACACAAGCTTTGCAAACCAAGCATCCGGCCATTGAATCATAAACTTCATGCGAAAAATCGTACTCACCTTGATTTTTACGCAGGGTATTTTTTATTTTGCTGTAAGCGCTATTGAAAAAATTATCAGCAGCAGATTTTGTCTGCGTAAACCCACTGAAATTCCCACTTGAATTATTCGATACTGAAGTTTCTCTTTCCGGATTCAGTGAAAGCATCCGGAGCCATTCCCGCATCAGCCGGCCCTGCCTTTCGGAGAATGAATACGGTCACGTGTAATCCGGGAAGACGGACACATCACATTCTTCGCTGAATAATCAAAGCACGCACCGTTACCGTTACAGTTAACCGCAGTTTCATATTCCTTCAGCAATTCCGGAGCAATCTGCCGGTCTTGATGTCCCCGTAAAGGTCCTTCCAAAGACACCACTTTGTCCGCAGCCTGAGAAAGCGGGGTGACAATTTTTCCGGGATTGAGGCGATTTTCCGGATCAAACGCTTCTTTGATACGCCGCAAATCATAATGCAGTTCTTCACCAAAAAATTCTGCTGTGTATTCACTACGGTAACCACGGCCGTGCTCACTCCACATCACACCACCATATTTTTTCACCAGTGAGACCACTTGATCTGAAAGTTCCCGGATCCAGCCTTCCTCTTGCGGATTTTTCAAATCCAACGCAGGACGCACGTGCAAACATCCGACATCAACATGTCCGAACATCGCGTACTGCAAACCATATGACTCAAGCAGTTTACGGAACTCACGAATGTAGTCCGCCAGATTTTCCGGAGGAACAGCCGTGTCTTCCACAAAAGGCAGGGGTTTGCGTTCACCTTTGGTATTGCCTAAAAGTCCAACGCCTTTTTTCCTTAAACTCCACAAATCTTTTATTTCCTGTGGATCAGCAGTCCTGTAGTAACCAGTTGCTTCTCCGGATTTGTTTTTCCTGGCATCAATGATTTTGCATAATGCGGAAACCTGCTTTTCCAGTTTAGTTTTATTATTTCCGCAAAATTCAAGCAGACTGATGGTACGAGTCGGACGTGTTTTTTTTCCGGACTTCTGCTTTTCGTCTACAATGAAATCTTTGATTTTTAAATATATTTCATCTTCTTTTGCGAGACTGAGAATTTTTTCGTCAATCGTCTCAATTGCAGCCGGATCATTCTCAACCAAAATTTGTGCATCCCGAAGTGCGTCATCAAAATGTTCGTATTTTACAACTAAGAGTCGTTTGTATTTAGGCAAAGCAGTCAACCTTAGTTTAAGCTCACTCACAA
>JGI26263J51726_1000743_pt1 | contig 13764 bp, 10 predicted proteins | sample SaaInlV_200m_DNA_2_FD_51726 | JGI IMG/M metagenome (IMG submission 51726)
GGAGTCGGAGACATCAATGTTGACTTTGCAGACGTACAGACCATCATGAAAGGTATGGGTAAAGCTGTCATAGGTCGTGGTGTGGCAAAAGGTAAGGACAGAGCACTGAATGCTGTGGAAGACGCTTTACATGGTTCTCTGATGGAGGATACAGACATCCGCGGAGCAAAGGGTATTTTGGTACATGTGAGTGGACCTAAAGACACAAGTGCTTTTGAAATTCAGGAAGCAATGTCGCTCATAGAAGATATGGCAGACGAAGACGTTGAGTTAATCTGGGGCGCCACCTTTTCTGATTCTGCAAGAGATGAAGTTACGATGACAGTTATTGCTACCGGATTGAGCTGATTTAACTTCTTTACGCCTTTTCACTTCTTCCCCTTTCCAGATTATTGAAAATGAGCGGTATCCAGGTAAAGCTTTATCAGACAGACAATGGACCTTGTCCATACCGGGATGACAAGACTTGGCACAATCTTTCTTTCCAGACAAGCGAGCTTCCTCCGGACGGTTACACATCATTATTGAATCAAGGCTTCCGCCGTAGCGGTCTTTCCATTTATCATCCAGTTTGTTCAGACTGTCAAGCGTGCATTCCGATTCGTGTGGATGTACAAAATTTTTCACAAAACAAAGGTCAGCGCCGTACTTGGCGTAAAAACAAGGATGTACGGGTTGAACATCATCCGCTGGAATTCAATCAGCAGGATTTTGAGTTATATCAGCGATATCAAAAAGATTGGCATAAACTTGAAACTCCAGTTGATGAAACTGAGTACTATGAATTTTTAATTGAATCTCCGGTTACTACAGAAATTTTGCGTTATTATTCAGCAGACAAACTCATTGGTGTTGGTTGGATAGATCGTTTAGCAGAATTGATCAGTTCAGTTTATTTCGTTTTTGATCCGCAATTTGTCTCAAAGAGACTCGGAGTTTTTTCTTTACTTTATGAAATTGAATATGCCCGTTTTCTCGATATCCGCTGGTTATATTTAGGATATTGGGTAGAGAACTCACCCAAAATGAATTACAAAGCAGATTATCAGCCGGCCCAAATTTTGCGGGATTCACGCTGGATACCTTTTAAAGCACAGCAAAAATAAACTCACCTGTTCCAGCGCATACTAATGACTGAAGCCAAGCCAGAATTTACCCACCTTTGCGGTGGTGATGTGCCACGGATGGTCGATATATCCGCAAAAAATGTAACTGAACGTACTGCTGTCGCAGTGGCGAGAATTCACTTAGGACATGAACTCTCTGCACTGTTGAAAGAATCCGGAAGCACAAAAAAAGGTCCTGTTCTGCAAACTGCGGTTATTGCTGCTATTCAGGCAGCAAAGCGGACTTCTGAGTTGATTCCCATGTGCCACCCTTTACCACTTTCAGGAGTGGATGTGGATATTAAACTGGAGGGTGAATATGCAGTTATCCAGGTGACAGCCAAAACTACAGGACGTACCGGAGTTGAGATGGAAGCACTTACAGCAGCATCTGTGGCAGCACTGACAATTTACGATATGTGCAAATCTGTCAGCAAAAGTATGGAAATTGAATCCATTTGTCTCTTNGAAAAAACAGGCGGAAAATCAGGTGACTACCGAAAACAATAGTATAAACTCAACAGACCTTCCACAACAATTAAGTTAGTTGAAAGAAACTTCCTGTCCTAAATTGTCTGAAAGCAGATTCGCTAAACATTGGTAAAATTCTTGCTGTTCTGCATTTGCGAACCAGATTTCTTTTTCCGGTTGAAATTGAAAATGCCAGCCTTTTGAATTTCCGGCCAGCCAAATTTCCTTGATTGCTCTCTGGGTGTTGATCACAATTTTTTTACCATTTTTTTCAATATTGACCATAAGTTTATCTGGTGATGGGTCATAGTCAATTTCGTCTTCAAACTCGTCAAGTTTTTCCTCGACCCTTTCGAATAACTCTGAAATTCTTGCAAAATATTCTTTATTTTCCATGGTATATTTTATGTGTTTGATTGATCTTGATTTTGTAAAAGTACTGTTCCAGCAAAGTATTTGATTTTCGTAAATCTGTGCTAAATTCTGAATAATTCTCACCGTGACGCTAAGTGAATTGCTGTACGCTGAAGTGTAGTCTATGTCAATAATTTGTGCTACAGATCAGGCTGTCAAAACACTTTAGGCATTTGCCTGAACAGAGAAAAAAATTAAAAGCATAAAGTATCCTAAGCTGAGTGCTTTGATAGTCAATACAAAAAGACTTTCTTTCAAATTGCGTTTTTTTACAAATATTTCCAAAATGAAATGTTTAAAGCAGACATCTGACAACTTTTTCAAACAAGAGAAATTAATAATGCGTAAAATTCTGACTCTATTTTTGACACTATGTTTTTTAACAGGAATCTCCACTTCAGTTTTGGGCGGAGGTCTGGACAATACTGATTCGCGTTATCCTTCACGCCAGTATCGACGTTTTCTACTGCCGAATCAAATGAAAGTAATGCTTATTTCTGATCCGACACTGCAGCGCGGAGCTGCTTCGCTGACTGTCGGAGTTGGTTCAATGAGTGATCCTGCGGAACGTTTCGGACTGGCACATTTTCTGGAACATATGCTTTTTCTGGGAACTGAAAAATATCCGGAAGAAGGCAGCTATCAGCAATTTGTTTCAACGCATGATGGTTTCAGTAATGCCTATACTGCAGATGACCGTACAAATTATCACTTCGAAATTGATCCGGAATATCTTGAAGAAGGTTTGGACCGTTTCTCACAATTTTTTCTTGCACCTTTGTTTAATCCGGATTTGGTGGAACGCGAAAAGAGAGCAGTTGAAGCAGAACACTCAAAAAATATTCCGAATGATTTCCGGAGAATATTCCAGGTAAAAAGAAAAGCATATGAAGAAGGACATCCAGCCCGGCATTTTGCCACAGGTACGCTGGAAACACTGGATGGAGTCAGCAGGAAAGAGCTGCTGGGTTTTTACCGAAAGCACTATTCAAGTAACCAGATGATGTTGGCAGTAGCAGGGCCTCAGGATCTCGATACCTTGCAAAGCCTGGTCGCTCCGCGTTTTGCAACTGTGAAGAACCGTAATCTGCTGGAAAACCGAGTTTCCGCTAAATATATGAAACCTGATCCGCGGTTCCGCTTAATGCAGGTTAAAACTATCAAGGATACACGTTCATTAACCTTGATGTTTCCTTTATCACGCACCTTACATTATTACAAAAGTCAACCGCTGGGAATGTTGGGTTTTCTGCTTGGACATGAAGGTCAAGGCAGTTTGCTTTCACTGCTGAAACGTGAAAACCTGGCGACAGCTTTGTCTGCGGGCGGCGGTACTTCCAACAAATCCTATTCGAGTTTTGATGTAAATATTCAACTCACAGCTAAAGGTCTCAAGAATTATTCAAAAGTCATCCGCAATGTTTTTCAATATTTGCGTTTGCTGCGTAATACAGGCTGCCGCGTTATGTTTATGATGAAGTAAAACTGATGTCTGAAATAGACTACGGTTTTGCTGAAAAACCTGAAGGGACTTCACTGGTCAATGTTTTTTCAACGCTGATGATGTATTACCCAATGCGTACTGTAGAAGTTGCTCCGTACATTATCAAGGAATTCAAACCACGTATTTTTGACAGTCTGCTTTACAATTTGACACCGCAGAATATGCTCGCGGTTTTGGCTGCACGTAAGCTTAAAACAAACGAAAAGGAAGAGTTCTATGGAGTTGAGTATTCGCTCAGCTACAGCCAGCCCAAGTGGATGAATAAATGGCGTAACTCAAAAATAAATTCTGCTTTGAAACTTCCGCAAGCAAACCCATTTCTGCCGAAAAGCCTGGAGGTGCTGGCTTATAAAGGTTCACTTCAACTTACTCATCAATCGCTTGCAGGGCTACGGAAGGAAGGTCTGAGTGCCGGAGTGCTAAAACGTCTGGAAAGCGCACAGGGTGAATTGTGGGCATCGTGGGACGAGATGTTGACTGCAGTGAATATTCCACCTCAGGCAGACTATGCGGAAGCCTTGAAGGAACTGCTGCGAAAACATGCATTGGGGAAGCCGCAAATATTACGGGATGATGAATTTGGAAAAATATGGTTTCAGCAAGATTATCGCTTTGAGACTCCAAAAGCCCAGCTGATGTTCAGGATAAATTCTGCGGAAGTTTATTCTTCACCGCGTAATGCAGTCTTGTCACAACTTTATACTGACGCCATCCGAGAAGGTTTCAATGAATTCGGCTATCCAGTCCGTCTCGCAGGTTTGGAATACGGTATCAACGTTGACAAGGAAGGCATAAACCTGACCTTCAGCGGATATTCCGACAGAATTCAGCAACTGGTAAAAACTGTTGCAGGTCGGTTGAAAAAAATATCAATTGATCAAAAAACCTTTAATACTCTCAAGGAAGTTCGGCTGCGCCGTTACCAAAATTTTCATTTCCAGCAACCATATCAGCAGGCATTTTATTACCGCAGTTTGCTGCTGGAAGGTAGAAAATTTTCAATCATGGATTATGAAAAAGAAATTAAAAAAATAAAACTGAAAGATTTGAAAAATTTTGCGGCTAAACTTTACGATAATATTTATATTGAAGGACTGGCATATGGGAATCTCCGTGCTGAAACTGTAAGTGAAGCTGCGGAAATGCTGCGTAAAAAATTAGCCGCTAAACCATTAGCAGAAGCAAAACGTTTTATCAACACTGTGCGTCAGCTTAATGCAGGAGATTCACATACTTACACCCGTAAAATGCAGGTTGAAAATTCCGCAGTGGTAATTGACATTCAGCTTGGACAACGCAGTCCTGAATTACAGGCTGCATTAATGGTGCTCGACAGCTTAATGCAACCTCAGTTTTATAATGATCTCCGTACCAGTCAACAACTGGGTTATATCGTGAATTCCGGGATGACTGTGCTCGAAAAAACTTTAGGACTGATCTTTATCGTTCAGTCCGGTGAGTACAATACAGCAACGCTGGAGCAGCGGATGGATGCATTTCTCCTAAAGTTCAATGATTCCTTAAAGGAACTGCCTGATGCAGAACTTAACAATATAAAAAAATCGGTGCTGAACAGTAAACTGCAGAAGACAACTTCCGTAACAGCAGAAGCTGGTCGGCTGTTCACGCTTGCTTTTGAAAAAAATGCGGAATTTTGATGCAAACAGTCAAGAAATAAGAGCTCTGGAAGAACTGACACGTGAAGACATTCTGGATGTTGTAAACAGCTATCTGCGTCCTTCAAAGCAGCGCAAGTTGATTTTAAGAATGAGCGGTAAGGATCATGCTGCCGGAGATTCTGCCGGTGAACTTATTTCTTCAATAGCAAAATTTAATGCGCGTTATGCATGTCCGGAAAAATGCCTGCCGTGATTTCTGCAGGAGAAAATGGTACTGCAGTTAGTTTTTTGCTCAGCGAATTTTGTTTTACGAATGATGAGCTGGAATTGTAAAACCTTTAAATTTTTGCTGAAGTAAGGAAGCTAAAAAAGTTTTTAAGCGTTGTGGTATGAACTTTGCGAGTATTTGACAAGGGAAGCTATAAATTATCATCATAACTCAACAACTTTGAAATGGTTACAGAAAACGGTGTCAGCCTTAAAGTAGATCCGCAGAGACGTATCGGCGTTACTGACGTAATAAATATGCTGAAAGGATTGCGTAGTGAAGCCGTAATTAAGATCGTCAAAACTACTGAGCCAAATGAGCACAAAGTTGACACCGAACAGTCACAATCGGTGATTAGTGCCGCAGATAAATTTAACCAGTCCTCTACAGTAAAAGGCAATACTGAATTGCCTCAGATTCGTGAACTCAACGAAATTGCTGCTTTGCTGAGGAGCATGGATGTTCAGCAGAACCACTTTGGCTCCTAAAGCAAATCCATTTTTTTAAGCCTCTTCCTGTAGGAACCCACAGCACTCTCCGGAATTTCAAGTCCTGCCTCTTTGGCGATTCCACAAAGTATTTTGTCAGAAGCACGCGGACGTTCACGCAGCAGTTCAAATAAATAACTCAGTGTTTCTGTATCAAGCATACTGTGCAGCGGTTCTTGGAGTTCTTCAACTGCGTCACGGCTGATGTTATATGCCTGAGCAATCTCCTGGGTGTCCTGTTCTTCCAGCAGTTCTCTGATTTCACGCTGTTCAGCAAGACTAAGTTGATCGATATTTCTTGGAACACTAACTCCGTGCTTTTTACACCAGCGCCGGATTGTGCTTTCTGTGATTCCTGCTTCCGCAGCAATTTCTTCTAATGCTTCTCCGCTTGCAATTCTTTCAACCAGTACTGTCTGTTCTGCAGGTGAAAACCGTTTTGTTTTTATTTTCTTTATCTTTGGTTCTGCAGCTCCGCTTTTTTTGGCAACCGCTTTGACAACAGCAATTGTAAGCCCAAACTTTTCTGCAACTTCAGAGACACTTTTTCCCTGATCCAACTCAATGGCAAGCTCTATCTGCAGAAGTTCTGCCTGTAGTTGAGTAGTTGAAGCAGCCATTAAATTTTCTATATTAAAGTGTAGAAGCCAAAATTATTGTAGAAAACAAATAATTAAATGGCTCCTTTTTGCGAACATGGTCAAGACATTCTTGACAAGCTGCTCTCCCTTTGCGATGCTGTGAGCAGGTAATGGGAGTTAGTTTCTGGATTTTTCAGTATATTTTGAAGGAGACAACCATGTTGTTGAGAGTTTATCATTTTATAAAGTTATCATTGAACTTTTTCAAGGAGTATCGTAATGGATGAAACAATAAATTCAATTGCAGAATATCGTTTAATTCCAGAATATCTTGAGAAAATAAGTGAAGAAGGCAAAGTCTGGTTGGCCCGTGCTATTGTGAATATTTTAATTGCTGACAAACAACTCGTCACTGAAGAAAAAGGATTTTTCAAAGATGCAATCATGATGATTGAGAATGATGAAATTCGCGGTGAACTGATTGAATCAATTAAAAACCGCGAAAGTGTGGAACTGGGGGAATTAAACACGGACCGTGAATTTGCAGGACATTTTTTCTTTTTACTGGGGATGGTCATTGCGGCTGACGGGAAAGTCAAAAACTCAGAAGTTAAGATGCTGAGCTCAATTTGTGGCAAACTCGGTTTTCCCGCAGAAACCGCAAAACAAGTTTTGCATTGGGTGACTGAGATGATAAGACTCAATAATGACAGAAATCAGCTAACAGAACTGCTGAAAGATATAAAACCTGTATTTGTCTTAAAATAAGTTTCTCCGTTAAACTCCTGAATTAATATTTTTAAGCTGAAAATTATATGTCACTACTGATAAGTCTTCCGGAATCAATGGGCCCCCGAGCTTTGTGCTCTGCACTCCTGGATCTTGAGCCGGAGATGAAAATTGTTACCGGACACGAAAATGTGCAAAATCCGGATGAAGTTGAGTTTGCGGTAGTCTGGAATCATCCGGAAGGTCTTTTACTGAATTACCCTAATTTGAAAGCCATTTCCTCTTACGGACATGGAGCGGACGGATTGCTGGCGGACAGCAAACTTCCTGAAGGTATACCGCTTGTACGTTTAACAAATGAAACAATGGCTGAGTGGATGAGTGAATATCTGCTGGCGGTTGTACTTTTACAGAGACGGCAATTACTTCAGCATGCAGAAAATCCGAATTTCATTGAATGGGGAATCGCCGCACGGCATCCTGGAAATCAACTAAGCATCCTTGGTTTGGGTTATTTGGGAAAGGCCGCCGCGAAAGTGTTTTTGAAAATGGGGTTTGATGTGGCCGGCTGGAGCAGAACACCCAAACAAGTCGAAGGTGTGAGTAGTTTTTCCGGAAATGACGGCTTAACTGAAATGTTGAAAAGCACGGATTATCTCGTAAATTTACTTCCACTGACCACTGAAACCACTGATTTGCTGAATACGGAGACACTTTCAAAACTGAAACGCGGGGCATATCTGATCAATGTAGGACGTGGACAGACACTTGTGGAGGAAGATCTTATTCCTTTATTGGATGACGGGCAGTTGTCAGGTGCCTGTCTGGATGTGTTCCGCACAGAACCTCTTGCGGAAGAACACCCTTTCCGCAAACACAAAAAAATTCTGATCACTCCTCACAATTCCAGTTCCACGCCTGCAGATTCGGTGGCCCCGCAAATTCTCGAAAACTACAAACGTGCCGTTTCCGGTCGACAACTGTTAAACCAGGTTGACTTAACACATGGCTATTGATCCATGAATTTCCGCTGCTACTTTCAATTCCGCAATTTATTTTTAATTTTCTTAGTGATTAGTTCCGTAGGGTTGGCCTCTTGCGGTTTAAGGACTGCACCACATAACCTTCCGGAAATAATACAAAAACCAACATTAAGCGATTTTAAAGTGCAACAGCGTGGTGAGAGTCTGCGTTTATCCTGGGTTATCAATGAAAATGAAAGGGCTGCTGCTTTAAATAAATTTGCTGAACTTGCGGAAATTCAGGATTATTTTCTGCTCAAGGAATCGAAAATAGCGCTCGACTGTCCTGCTTGTGATCCTGAGGAGCTGCCGCCTTTACGGATATTAATTTCGAGTAAATCAATTATACGTGAGGGCAATCATTTGTATTATTATTTAGCACTGCAGGACCAAGATTTGAGTTTGCAGCAATTCGAACTAAGTCACTTCGGTCCCGATGATGAAATTCTGTCTCCTGCTAAAACAGTTAAATTTCGACAAAATAAGCTGTTCCCAAAAGTGCCTGCGCCAAACTTGAAAATCATCCAAATTGAGGATGAAAAACAAACTATACGCTTTGCTTTTGGAAAAGTGATTGTGAAAAAAACAACTGTACTTGACGATACTGCTGTTAAACTGCAGCCGCAGGAAAAAACGGTGACTGATAGTTCAGAGCTTATTTTGCCTGACAAACAACCGGAAACACGTGCCAGGACTTTTATCATGAGATTCTCATGGCCGCAAATTGCTGATAAAGGTTTAAAACGTCTTCAGGGACAGGGAAGTTATTTTGCAGAACAGCAGAAATATCAGGTAAATCTTTACCGTATACGCGATGGAGAAAAATGGCCGGAAACTCCAATTAACAGCAAATCCAGCTCAAATAATTACTACCTTGATAAACTTAAATTGCAGATTTATCACGTCATTCGAGAGCAATTGAAAGACGCACAAGCGGACAACTCATCAGTAAAACTCCCGTTTTATGTTGATTTGCGAGGTCAAAATGGTGATACTTGGTTATATCAATTACGGTTGGTTGATAGTTTCGGAAATGAAAGTTCAGCATCTGAAACAATCACCGTTTATCTGCCGGAAATTAAAATTAATGGACAAAGTTTAAGTGAAAACGCTGATGTCCCACCCAATGAATGACCTGTGAAATTTGTTAATTTCTACTTATTAATACTGTTAAACGTTTTTCTTTTTTCCGCATGTACAGGAAATGGTGAAAACATTCAGCAACTGCTGCTCACCAATGATAACGTAAATAGTTATCTAGAGCAGCAAAAGGTGATTCTTGAAAGTGAAGAGGAAAATGTAGATGCACATTACAATTTAGCCAGATCTTATTATTTTATCAAAAATTACGAATCTGCAGAAAAGCATGCACGGCGAGCCACACGTTTTGATCCTTTTAACGCAGCTTATTATGAGTTGCTGGGCAGCATAGCTTTTGCTCTTGAACGTTACGGTGATGCGATTACAGAATTAGCGATTGCAGTCAGGATCTCGCCGGAACGTGTTTCTGCATATTTGAAACTGGCAGCAACGTATGAGAAGATTGATGATGACGGCAGGGCAATTTCATCGCTGGAGCAGGCACTGCAGATAGATCGGCTTTATGTAGAAGCGCTTTACCATCTCGCACGCATTTATTTGCGTCAACGTGAATTCGAGGGTTCCATACGTACTCTCGATACTTTGTTGAAGCTGGAGCCAAAAAACAAAGAAGCTCTGCTCATGAGAGTTCAATCATATTCGCTTCAAGGCAGTTACTATTACGCCCAGACTCTCGCGGAAGAAATGCTAAATCAGTTTCCGAACTACGCACCGATTCGGCGTGAATTACTCCGGATTCAATTCGCACAGCAGCAATGGCCTGAAGCACAGGCTTTACTCGTTCAACTGAGAACAAAAAGTACATTTTCTGTAGAAGATCAACTGATTGAAGCATATTTGCTTTTACACCAGGAGCAGGAAAAAGAAGCGCGATTACGTTTTAAAACTATACTTGAACAGCATCCTGAAAACGTGGATGCGATCATGGGCTTAGCAGTTCAGTTGTTGCGTAAGGGATTTTTGGAAGATTCACTTAGCTGGTTAACTCGTGGGCTGGAAATTAACCCGCGTCTTGCCAGAGCACATTATCTGCGCTCATCAATTCTGTTTCGACAAGGTGATTATCTACAGGGAGATTTAGCGATCGGTAGAGCACTGGAATTAGACTCCGCCAATCCTTCTTATCAACTGCTGTTTTTACGTAGACAACTGATGAAAGGCGAATTATCCGTCGTTGAAAAGCAGTTAAAGCGTATACAGGAAAAACATCCGTTGAATACTGAAGCACTGCAATTGCAGGCGGATTTGTTTAAAAGCCGCGGTAATTCAGTAGAAGCTGAAAAACTGCTGCGTCAGGCAATTATGGTGCATGATTCTCCTTCTATACATTTTTCGCTGGCAAGGGTGCTTTATCAACAGAGCAAGTACCGTTCAGTTCTGGAAGTAACAACTCCGTTGTTAGCAGTTCTTTCAGGAAATTGGGAAGTCGTTTACCTGCATGCTCTAACTTTAAGCCGTGTTGGAAANTATGAAGAGGCGCTGGAAATTAGTCAGCCCTACCTTAAACGTAAAGAAAGCCANGGTTATGCTCATCGTCTGGTNGGTGATCTACTNCGTTACAAAAGCAAAGAGCAGCAAGCCCAGAAAATTTTCCAACAGGGATTGGTTCAGTTTCCAGGACACCTTTTTCTGGTAGATGNTTTAAGCGCGTCACTGGTCATGACTGAAGACTGGGAGCAAGTCATGGAATTACTGGAAANAACTCTGGAACAAAGTCAGCGTCTGTCCGGTAATCCGCCGATGCAGCTTTTGTTTCTGGACCGCTTAGGAGTCGCTTATCAGCGTTTAAAAAAACCTGAGAAAAAACTAAAAATATTACGTAAATATCATCAACAAAACGATCCGTTAACTGCGGCACAATTACATTCTTTGGAAGAGCAACTCTTGTTTCCGATTTCGTTACCTTCTCTTGATAAAGCATTGTCACCGTTATTGCTACCTTAAAAGCTCAACCTGAATTTTCACAAAACAACTTAGTTATATGGGCTCAAACAATAAAAAAACCAGCAAATACAAATCAGCATTTCATGCTGCTGAAGTAATGTCACACGACCTTTCCCTTCTGCGTGGGAAGAAGCAGCCTGCTTTTTTTGATGATTCAGGAATTCAGGGTCTGCTTTCCACTGAAGAGATTGAAGAAGAAGTTCAACAACTGAAGAAAGTAGATGTTGACTCATATATTCAACGTGTGGTAAATCCATCCGAATCAAAAAAACGTCCGAGTGCTCCAGAAGTAATTCAGCAGTTAGGCGGAAAAATGATTACGGAAGAAACCGAAGGACCGCTTTATACTGCAGAAATTGAATTTATAATTTCCGGGCAAACGCGAAGGTTAGGATTTATTGCCCAGAATCACAAAATACAAAATGGTGTCTGGGCTCCGAATCACCACCGGAAAGCCGCGGAAAAGGTGCGATTTTTTGCTTCGTACAGTATTCCTCTNGTAACTTTCATGGANACNCCNGGAGCTGCCGCCGATGCAGAAGCAAATCTGGACAACCAGTCGCACAGTATTTCATTCCTGATCAGTGAGATGGCAAATTTACAGTTGCCTGTCGTTGGTATTGTTTTTGGAGGTGGTTACAGTGGTGGAGCAATTCCTCTGGCCACTGCCAATATCCTGCTTTCCGTCAGGCAGGGTGTCTTCAACACTATCCATCCAAAAGGTTTAAGCAACATTGCACGTAAATATGATTTGTCCTGGCAGGAGTCAGCGAAACACATCGGAGTTTCTGCCTATGAATTACACTCTCAAGGTTATTTCGACGGAATCATTGATTATACTTATGATAAACCTCATCAGGTAAAAAATATCAAGGATGCAATCATCAGTGCTGTTGAAGCGACTGAAAATAATTCTTGCAAATTCTTAATTGAAAATGATTTTTTCTTTGATCATTATCGTGACAGCATCAATCATTATCTCAACCCTTCAAAACTTTTAATAGAAAGTAACAGAGTTACAGACCGTACCCCAACAGGTACGCTCAATATTTTTGGTGATGTTTATCGGTTTTTGCGTTACCTCAAATTACGTCAACGAATTGTCAGCCGCTCCATTGATAGTTATGCCAGACTCAGTTCACGTAAAACTCCTCTGGGTAAATTGCAGGAACGTCTTAAAAACGAACGTCAGGAAAAACTACAACAGTGGTATAAAACTCCGCTGGAAGTGCGATTTCACGAAAAACTAAACAAACGTTTTGAACAATTTGTCAGTTCCCGTGAGGACCGTGAAAAAGATCGTGGACGTCTAGTTGCCTTTTTCATCGGAGATCCACGCGAGAATTATAAAAAAGCGGTTGATGACCTGACTCTGGAAATCCTGCTTTACCTCTATAATTACTGGAAGGACAGTACTGCAGAAAACCTGATAGAACTGTACGAACAACTTGGAGAATTCACTCTCAATGACCTTCCGCCTAAGAACCCTAATTTACTGGACTTGTTAAAAACTACTGTTATTAATCAAAGTTTTAAGGAAAATTTCCAGAACATACTACTGTTTGATTTGCTCTACAATCAAGTCATAGAGGCACTTCCGACGATTGCAGATGAACTGAAAGGTACAAATCAAATTTCACAGAAATCTGTTGAACAGTTGTTTGAGCAGACAGTTGAAGGTGCAATGAAGGAATTTGAAAAAAATTCTCTAAAACTTGAAAGTAAAGCAGTACGGACACAATTTTTTAAGTGGCTGGCAAATTTCATTGACGGTAAAGATTGTGATGAAGTTCTTGGTACAATCAGCGAATGGAAAAGGGTTGTCTTTCCGCGGATGAGTCCGCCGTTGTTTGGGCTTGTGCGTTATTATTTTTCCGGATTGTTGCCCTCGCTTTACGAAGCTCAGCAGAACAAAGGCCGTTTTAACGGAAAAATAACTCCACGTAACATTGGTATTAAAGATTTTTGGAACCGTCTCGATCAGTCTTACAAAGATTTGCTGATCCAGAATTTGTTACGAGGATACAAAAGCTCTGTCATCAGTTCAACTAAAGTCATTGAACATTATTTCACAGACTTTAAGGAACTGTACGCAGACAGGATAACTTCAAATCCGGTTAAATTTCCAGGATTCCGTGACGCGATTGAGCAGGCCTTGGATAATGGTGTTACTCCGTGTGGTGTGGTGACTGGGTTGGGAACTTTCACTAATGAAGTAAAAGTAGAAGCAGACGTTGATAAAAAAACTGCTCCTAAAAAGCAAAATACTTCTTACCGTGTAGGTCTGGTGGTTAGTAATGTAGAGTTTCAGGCCGGAGCTTTCGATATGGCAAGCTGCGAAAAAGTTTGCCGCTTACTTGATGATTGCGCGCGTTTGAAATTGCCAGTCATCTTTTTTATCTCATCCGCGGGTATGCAAACCAAAGAAGGCGGCGGATCTTTATTCTCGATGGCTATTATCAATGAACGGATAACAAGATTTGTAAAAGATCTGGACCTTCCGATATTATGTTTCGG
>JGI26263J51726_1000749_pt1 | contig 13670 bp, 16 predicted proteins | sample SaaInlV_200m_DNA_2_FD_51726 | JGI IMG/M metagenome (IMG submission 51726)
TGAATACATGACATATTGTAGTAACCAAGATAATGCTGGATATTCAAATGTTAAAACTACTATTAATGAACTCCTTGAAGATTTAGATGATTGGAAAGATACTGAAGTTGACTATTCTAAATATGCAGGTAGAACATTACTAAAGCCTGGAAAGAGACACCGTGGAGAGTACCAGTATGGGAAAAGTTAAACGAATGCTCTACGAAGAGCAAGAACACGATGCACGTATGCGTGATATGGAACCTGATTTCGATGACTATGCATTAGCTATTAAAGCTAAAGAAAAGGATGATTATCGTGACTGGGAAATTGTAGACGAAGAAGGTGAATACTGTAAAAACTGTGAGCACTGTGAACGTACTAAAGATGCTTATGGTACTGGTGACAGTCCTTGTATGAGAGAATGTACTGCAGATGACCCATCTGAGTGCCCAGGGTTAAGTTAATGAGTAACTCAATTCATATACAACAAGCATACACAGATATGCAGAAAGTAATTTCTGACTTCCCCAAACTAAAAAAGCAGATTGAAGATACTTTTGATTTAATGAAAGCCGAGATTGACGATGGTAAATGGGAAGATTTAGAAGTAGATAAATTTTATAACTACATGGTGGAGATAACTCATGAACGCAGTAACAACTAAAGTATTTATTGAGTACGAACAATTACAGAATAAAGTAAACAATCTGAAGAGCTTCATAGCTACTCCTGAAATGGACGATTTAGCTGAAGAGAGTAAACGACTACTGATATCTCAATACGCCGTAATGCGCCCATATTTAGACGTACTACGTGAGAGATTAAGCTATTTACTTAGTGAGAACGATGATGGATGATGAACAACGATTAGATATGTTAGTTGAATACGTTAATTCACTACAAGACTCATACGATAAGTTAGGCATACCGCCTGAAGACAGAGACCTAGCATTAGCTTGGTTTATGATGCAATACGATAAGCGTCCTAGGGTTACTATTAAATTTACTAAGGAGAGTGAAGATGATTAAAGTAGTATTGATATTTGAATTTGCTAATAGCAATCAAGCATTACTGTTTATAAACCTACTGGATTTATTTGATGTAGAAGCATACAGACCTGACCCTTTAGAAGACTTAGTAAGAGTCAATATAGCTAACTCTAACAAAGCGGGTTTAGAACAAATATACGATATTGCTGAGTTACTAGACAGTGAAATAATGTAGGAAAATGAAGATGATTGAAGAATACTTATTAATAGCAGAATGGTTCGATGAAGAAGAAGGCAAGTGGAAACCTGTCCTTTCTAAGAGACCTGTAATTAAAACAATAGGAGAAAAACATGAAGATATACTCAGAAGAACAATTGCCACAGGGCAGTGAAGAATGGCTAAAGATTAGAAGACTACACGGAACAGCATCAGAAGCTGCATCAGTATTAGAACTCTCACCTTGGACACCAAAGACTCCATTACAATTATGGCAGGTTAAGAATGGGGAGCTTCACATTAAACTTAATGAAGCTATGAAGATTGGAACAGAAACAGAAGACGAGGCTCGTGAACTATACGAGAAGGTTTCTGGCAAGACTTACATTCCAGTTTGTATTACAGATGAAATTGATGGATTACCATTGATGGCTTCCTTGGACGGAATGGAGCGAGGCAAGGGTAACTCTATCGTAGAGATTAAAGTCCCTCTAAACGGATCCTGCTCGCCCCTATGGGCTAATATGGAGTTAGAAGAAGACCTCCCGATTCATTATGTTTTACAAATGCAGCAACAGATGTTATTATCTAAACAAGACCAATGTAACTTCTGGGTATATGACCGAAAGAATAAAGTTGGCTTACACAGAATTGTAAAACAAGATAAACAAGTTCAACAACAGATCATAGATGGTTGGGCTAAATACTTCGAGGGTAAACCTGAAGCTGGGGATAGGGATGTTATTGTGAGAGATGATAAGGAATGGTGCAAATTAGCAATGCTTTGGAAGATGGCTAAGTCTGATGCAGATGAAGCTACTAGAAAGCAGAAAGATTTTCGCCAACAGCTTATTGATCTTTGTGATGGCAGGTCATACAAAGGCAATCAAGTTCAGCTAACTAAGAACACAAAGACAGGTGGCTGGTCTATCAGGAAAGTCAAGTGAAGTACAATGCCATATTGGAATATCCAACCTTTACTCGAAAGGGTAAAGTTGTAAAACTATCACAGAATATCTTTAAGAAGATGCACTGGGGCTCTCAAGCTAAATGCAAGAAAGACTACTCAGAGCTTGTATCAGGATTCACAGAGTCTCTACCAAGATTCAATTGGATTAGACCTGAATACACATTATTCTTCAAAGGAAACCGACCTAAAGACTTAGACAACTACTGGTTTCCAGTACATAAGTTCTTAATGGATGCCATTGTAGAAGGTGGTAAGTTAGAAGATGACAACTTTAAATTCGTAAGAGGATTCGTTGTTGACTTCGGTGAGGCTGGTAAGGATGTCGAAGATCATGTTGTTGTTGAGCTCATAGGAGAGATCAATGACGAGGACGATACAAACTAACGAAGCAATAGAGAAATGTTACAGAGTTGTGATGGCAACATGCGACCCTGCTACAACAGATCAATGTGCATCATGGCTAGAAACCCTAAGGATACTAAAGTCTATAGGGTTTAACCGTGTTGCATACGAAGAAAGAATAACAAAGGAGTAATAACATGATTGAAATAATATTAGGATTAATAATATTCACTCTCGGGGGAGGGTATATAACCTGGCGACATGGCGTTCGCAAGTTTGAGGAAGGTATGGTAACAGCTCTTATGGATCATCATAGGGGCAGCCTTACTTACAAAGCTGAAGAACATAAAGGTAAGTACATATTGGAAATATTCAGGGAGGGGTAATGCATTCTTATGAACAATGTAAGATTAAGATTGAAGGTATTAAAGAAATACTTGATAGGATTAAGAAACATTCAAGCAAAGAGAACTCAGATGCTATTCATATGACAGAATCAGCTATTATTATGTGTGATGAGTTATTAAGAGAAGATGTAAGTAACAAACAAAGGAACTAAATGCTAAATAAGATAAGTATGTGGTGGAATAGGATGTGCGTGTATTGCTTATTTATTCGCATTAAGATTAAGATTAACAAATGGGGAGGGAAAGTTGGAGACCAATTCTGGGATCGCTAACCTTATCTAACTAACAGGAGAACAAATGAACAAAGAAAGTAAAGAAGAAGCTTGCTCAATATTAGCTCAAGAATATTCAAACATTGCAAAAGCGTCTGGCTTTAAACGCAAAGATGTCTATTCTCATTATATGAATAGATGTCTAGATAGGGAAGATGAAGTGGTTGCTGAGCAAGTAATGAGAGAGGCTTACAATAAGATAAAAGAGAACCCGAATGTTTCTTGGGTTGAGGAATGGCATAAAGAAAGACAAAAGAGGAAGGTAGTAGAAACAAAGTATGAAATATTAACAAGCAAGATTAAAAGAGACACAGTTAACAACATAACTATAGAAGAAAAGGATCAGTACCTGATGAATTATGCCAGGAGCTTAAACTTCCTGTGAATTTAGAAGAGTATTGTGAAAGGCTGTATGACTATAATGAACCAATAAAGGAGAAAGAGATGAGAACATGTAGAGCGACATTTACAATTGTAGATGATGAGAATGAAAAGTTAAACAGAACAGAAGTAATTGAAATGGTATTTAGTATTGCTGATGATAGTAATATGATTGATGCAATGTTAGATTACTTAGCAGATGAAGATGAAGCAGAGAATAAGAAGCCCTCACCTATCATCACAAGTAAGCATTAATGGAAGACCTAGCCGATTATGGTTGGATAGATAACAAAGCCGATAAGGCAAGGAGAGATATGAAAGATTATAATGTAATGAGTATGCATGGCATCTCAGATAAAGACTACATCGAAGAGTTTAATTTAGACCCTGAACTAGAAGGCACACCTGCAATCAATGATGCAATGATGGATGTTGTTGGAGCAATGAACCTTAAAGCTGAAAAGGCAAGACTACTGGAAGAAGGAAAAGCATCTGAACAGGCACAGAAGGAAGCTTACAAGATTGTAAACAACAAACGAAAGGAAGCCGAGGATCTACTTAAAGCTGTTACAAAGCAAAGGGGTTACTAATGTCTAGGATGGAAGACAATCTGGTTATGATTGATGATGATTACGGAGTTACTAAAGACAACTATAACTGGATATTAATCAAAAACCCTATATGTATTGGAAAGAAGAAAAGAGAATACAGGTTCTTCTTTCCAACCCTTCAGATGATGAGTAAGTTTATTGTCGATTTAAAGTCAAAAGATACTTTAGTCAGGCTAACAGATGGCTCAACAGATACAAGCCCAGCAACACTGTCTTTTGACAGTCTGAATGATGAAATAATAAAGGACTTACATCTATACTTGAACAAGGTAACACAACCACAAGAAGTTAGTACTTAAAAAACAAAACCCCACGGGAATCCATTACGGAAACCTGTGGGGTTTGTTTGTTTACTTCGATTTATTCTTCCATCTAGGAATAGGAAACTGACGAGCTGCTTCTTTAGCCATCTCTATCTGTAAATCCTTATATCTTTTATTTAGTTTCTCAACTAACTTCATAAGATTAACTTTAACATCTTCCTTTCCAGTTCTAGGATTGTAAAGCAGAATAGTCTGAGAGCTAAGGTCGAACTTAATACCCTTCTCTTTTGCCTGCTTCTTCATACCAGCAATGAACCTATCAAGATTTGATATCTCTGCATTGATCTTCTTAAACCATTTGTTAAGATGACGTGCAGACATCTCTGCTTGAGTAGTAGTAGTCATAAGACCATCAAAGATTTGAGCTCCATAGAATTGCTTACCTTGTTTCTGAAGGTCTTCAAAGGAATCAATAAAGCCTCCATTCATGTTTTCAGAATCATTACTATGGGTAACCATTACAGCAGCTGATTTAACAGCTTTGTACACTTCCTTGCCACTAGCAGATACTGATAAGGCCCTAGGATCATGAGTTCTTGTCAAAACATCAACATTAAACCTGTCAACCTTTCCTTCTTCATCCTTAAAGCTTGCCTTGAAAGACTTCTCTTTATCAACATGGGATACAAGCCTGCCAAAGTGAAGAATATGACCAGCATGATTCTTAAACGTAGGATTTAAGCCTTGATTCAAAGAATATTCTGTAACAGCCGCCATAGCCTTTGTATAAGCCCTTAGATCAGGGAAGTTAGTTTCAATAGCTTTAACCATTATCCTTTTAGACAGCTCTCTAAACTCTTGTCCTTCTTTAGAAGTTAAACCTAGATCTTTCTTAGCTAACCTTTGAAAACCATCTTCAGAAACAAGCTTCTCAAGAGTAGCGCCAAAGTCAAGCTTAATCGCAAAGCCACTTGCACCATAAACGAATATCATTAACGGCTTCTTAGCCAGGCTTCTATTCTTAACTCCAAGATATTCCCATAACTGTTTGAACTTAACTCTGGTAGCCTCATCTCCATTATATTGAGATGATAATGCTTTAAACATTTCCTTAGCAAAGGTCTCTACTGTGTAATAGTAGGTGTCTTCAGCATCACCTTCAATCTTAGGAAGGAGGCCAGTCAATCTAGAAACTAATGTGTTACCAGCCTGAACAGCTGACCACGCAAGAGCATTAGATGTTCCGTCTAGCTCCGTAAAGAATCTAGTTTCGTATGGTTTATTAGTAGGGTTTTTTAAGTAAGTATCGAACCTAAGAGCTTCTTCAACAGCGGTTAAGTATTCCCAATCACCATCAGCTTTTTTAAGGAGTTTAATAGGGATGCCTACCTTGCCTTCTTGAAGATGATTGAAATACATCTCAGACCATTTAACCACAGCAGTATCGAACTTAGTTATAAGCTCTTCAACATATAAAGACTTGTGGTTATCATCCTTCTCAAGACCAGCCCTTTGAAGTATCAATGCTTTATGCATTCCAACTTCTCTAGGGCTCTTGTGATTGATTTGATAAGGCCTTCCAGTCTGCAACAGACTTCTAGCAAACTTGCCACTATGCCAGTTACCAATGTTCTGCTTCAAATAAATTCTATCATTACCAATCATGAAGTCATAATAAAAGATAGCGTCCTGGGTATCCTGAATCCACATTGCTGTGTTGTCATAAAATCTGTATCTAGCTCTATCTGAAAGGCTAAGTTCTACCTCATATTTAAAGCCATAACGCTCATTAGTAGGATCAGTTATTGTATTAAGCATTGGACGATTGTTCGCATCTAAGATAGGTGTAAACCTCCAAGGAGTTCCGTTCTTATCTCTTCTAGAAATAGTACCGTCTTTCATCTCTAAGCCAACAAGGCCAATGAAATCAGCATCAATGATCTCTCTAGCCTCTGGATCCGCTAAAGACTCTTCAATACGGATAAACAACTCTCCATTAGATGTAAAAGGAATGTTTTCTTGATAAGTTATTGACTTCTGGGCTTGAGCATAGTCGCCATAGTCTAAAGACTTGTCTCTCTTCTTCTTCTGAGACTTGTTCCATTTAACCTTAGTGCCCTCTTCATTCATCTTACGCTCGAACCTAACCTTTACGACTGCCTTAGGAATCAAAGTAGGAACCATGGCCTCTTGCTTCTGAGCCAAGTCAAGGCCAGCTTCGGTTAACTCAACAATGTTTAAGCTTTTACCATCCTTATTAATTGTTCTTTGCTCAAACAAGGACGGCATTCCTGCCGCTACTAAACGGTCGTTAGCTCTTAACACAATCTCTTTAGTGATTGCCCCTGTAACTCCCTGGGTCATCTTGTCGCCATTCTTAATGTTAAAAGCAGACTCAACTAATGAGCCTGTATGACCATTCATGGCAACAGTTCCTGATTCTTCCTTTTCAGCAATCTCAGACTCTGGCTTACCATCTTTAATGTCATTCTCTCTTTGTTCCTTTCTCCAGCGTTGCTCTAAAAGAGAGTGCATGAAAGAATACATCATAGAATCAGTAAAAGCCTGACCTAAGTCATTCCTTTCAGCTTCCTCTTGCAAAGCTAAGAAACGCTTACCGTATTCAGCCAAACTTCTAACATCTCCAAGTGGGACTTTCTCTTCATTGTTAAGCCTTTCATAGAACTCAGTTTTCTTCGCTCCACTAAAGTTAAAGTTAAGCTTTCCAGCCTCTTCTCCAAGCAATGAAGTCATCTGCTTGTGGCTAGTTATAACCTCATCAAAGTCAGGACGACTAACAGTATCATCGCCTTCATTTAATAAAGCGAACGCAGCATCTTCACTACCCTCATCGATTAACCTTGCAAACTCTTCAAACTTAGCAGGCTCTCTGCGAGTAACCTTATCCTCTTCAGGTGTGAATGTTTCGTACTCAGATTCCTGTGTAGGAAACTGAGATACATTCTCCATTCTCTGCTTCTCAATTCTTTCTCGATTAGCATCAATTATAGGATCGCCTTCTGGAGCAATAATAGGAACTACTGATTCAGTAGAATTCAAAGCTATATCAAGATCATCTAAAATGACCTGGCTCTCTGTTCTTTCGTCAGTACTTTTATTAATGTCCTCAATTACCTGTTCAGGTGCATCAAACACACTTTGTTTAGAACCCCTTAAGAGTCCACTTGTTAATTTACTCATTTGTATTTACCTTTATTTGAATAAGTAAGAAGAACCGAATAATGGTGTAGCTTTCTTAGCATAATAACCAACTCCAGACATATCTCCTGACATTGCGTTGTCAAGCACTTTATGCGCCCAACTAAGTGTACCAGTAAACGGACCTAAGTCTCCTGCTAGTTGTTCAAGGAACGGTTCGTTGATATCGTATATCGGATGAATCATATCAATGAATCTTTCAGATGTACCAAACAATCCAGAAGACATAATACCTCTCTGAGCATAACCATAGTCTTCTAACCAAGGGTTGTGTCCATCTTCATACTTCCATTCGTCCTTAAGCATTTGTCCAAGGAAAGCAAACATAAGCATAGTCATTGCTGCTGCATACGCATGGTATCTAGCAGATGGGTTGCCATGTCTGAAACTTCTCCAAGCTCTTGGAAGGATGTGAGATGTGAATGTAGATAAGAAACCTTGGTATTGACCCATCATTCTGAAATGAGGATCTGAATACCATATAGGTCTGTCAGCTGAGTTAGGGTTAGCTAAGATGTTATCAACATATGAATGACGAGCAATCTGCATCTGATCAAACAAACTATAGAATGGAGCGTCTTTATTTCCTTGACCTAACTCCTGATTAATAATCCTCTGCAAAGCAGCATAGTATCTTTCAGGGTCATGTGTTGGATCTAAACCCTCTTTCTTAAGCTCTGCATGAAGACTATTAACAAATATATGGTATTCCTTCGCCATAGCCTTAGGATCTATACCAAGCTCTCTTAGTCTTTCATAAGCATCAGCTCCGATATTCCTACCAGACTCATAATGTTGGAACACTAAAGCCAAGTCTCTAATGATTGCATCTTGTGCCATAGATAGGGCGGCAATACGGGTAGCGTCAGTGAACGGCTTTAGTAGATTGAATGTAAAGAAAGCCTGAAGAACTGATTCTTTAAACTTACTCATATGATCAATCTGCTGGCCGATATCGATATGTCCTAATACGCCTGTAGCGTGTGAACCATAGAACGCATAGAAATCCCTTTCAACAGCTGACAACTCCTCAGGAGTCATCCCAGAGCCTTTAACCATATACCTCATAGAGTCTTTAGTAGACTTCTTAAAATGTTGGAATAGCTGTTTAGCTGCCTGCATTAATACTTGCTTAGCTTCCTTGTCATGTATTGCATTTAACACCAACAATCCAATCTCAGGAAGAGATGCTAACAATGATGTATCAAGTTGCGTAATAGAGCCAAAGAACAACAGGTTAGATTGAAGCTCAAGAAGTTTCTTGTTCTCCATTTCATGATATCTCCCTAAGGAAGCATCTCTGTAATCCATGATTACCTTGGCAGTCATAGGATCCCATCTGTCTCCCATTCCTTCTTTCTCTAGAGTAGATTTAATGAAATGCAATACTCTATCTACGCCTTTACCATCCTTACCAGCAACCTGAACTTCTACACCGTAATCAACCATTGATGCAATGTTATGACTAAGAACCTTAAACATGTTCTTCTCTAAGAATGTATCTCTCATAACATTTGATGAATTCAAATGCATACTAGTCTTTCTTAGTGTGTCAGGTAAACCCATTCGTTTGAATTCTGCATCTGTCATATTGCCCATTGAGAAGGTCTCTCCACCTTCAACAACAGCTTTATAGAACTTATGAGCATCTTCACGAGACAGTTTAGTTGTAATAACCTTGCCTGTCTTAGGATTAATATGCGTCCAGCCATCAACTAAAGTCTGAACGAATAACTCTTTGTTCTTTCTAACTTCAGCTGGAGCTAAAACAGCAGCAGACTCAACATAACCTTTGCGCCTATCTAAGTCCTTACCTGTAAGTTTTTCGTAAAGCAACGCATTCATTTCGGCGACTGCTTCTAACTCTTTAGCAGCCTTCTCATAAACATCTAGCTTACCTTCCCTTTCTAGCTGAGTTGTTACAGGATTAACAGTGATAGCCCCATAAGGAACCACTGCGTCCTTAGCCCTAGTCCGCTCTGCCATAAACTCTTTAAGAGTCTTTAGGGCTGCGTCAGTATCCTTGCCAACAGCTCTTAATCCAGACTCTGCTATAAAGTTAGACCAAACTGTTTCAAGATAAATATTAATCTTTCCAGCAAGTCTTTGCTTCATCTTAATCTTAGACTGACCAGGCATAAACGACTTGTTACTAGGAGCTTCAATAGTCATTAGAATAGCGTATGCTTGTCTAACCGCAGGAGGAAGTGTTTCATCTTCAACCATTTTCTGAAGATACTTAGACCCTCCTTTCATAAAGAACTTGCCAGGAAAGTCTTTAATAGTCTTCCACCAGCCTTTGTTCACTGTCTTGTCATCAGATTCTGCCTTGTCGTATTCATCCTTAATAACAGAAGATGAGTCGCCATTCTTAACCGCTTCTTTAAACTCTGGAGAATCCATAAGCGTTTGAAGCTGGTCATAAGCGTCTCCACCATGCCAATAGTTCTTCTCAACATTATCTGCTGATGCAGAATAATCTCGTTGCATTTGCTTAAGACGACCATAGTCAGAGATAGTTGTACTAACACCTGACATAGACCCACCTAACAACGCACCACCAGCAGCAGCATTGATTAGAACTCTACGGTATTCTTCACCATCAAATTCACCATGCTCACCACCATAATGTGCAGTGACGTAGCCTGTTGTTTCTTGAGCCATCTCAGTAGTGCCCTCAATAGCAGCACCACGACCAAAGTTCTTTCCAAACGACTTAGCAACTAAGCCTTTCTTAACTAAGATGTCTACAACACCCTCTACTTGATTAAGAAGATCCATTTGAGCTTTACCCAAGTTGTTCTTAACATCTAGAGTGGCTGCGTCAATTGATATACCTGTCTTCTTAGCGTGTTGAGTAATCACTTGATCCATACCATCTTTAGTTAGCACATAAGATGGCTTCATAATACCTCTTAGACCTAAACGATCCAATAGGGCCATAGCTAAGCCAGCTGACATTGCAGCACCAGCATTCTTGGAATCTTTGTCTCCGCCCATACGATGATATGTATCACCTGCATACACCAACCAAGGCATAGCAGTACCAGCAGCAACGCCAATTCCAGCCCCAAGAGGCCCACCGATCACACCACCAACAACAGCGCCTGCGCCATAGGAAGCAACCAAACCAAGAATATAAGGTAACCCCATGCCAGCTAAGCCAGCTATATAGTTACCTGCTGTAGATACATCCTCAATATTAGTAATGTCGTCAACATATGCAGGTAACTCCCTTAGTTTACTCTCGTATATGTCTGCATTAATCTTGCCAGATAAGTAAAGCTCTTCGTTATTAAGAGCATCACCCAGCATAGAACGGCCGCCTTGGATACCTTGCTTAATGCCCATCCAACTAGACTCGAAAGCAGTTGAAAAAGGATTGTCAGCACGGTTCATGAAGTCTCTATCAGCATGCAAGAACATTGCCTCACGGTCAACATAGATAGACTCTGGGCCTCTATATCCTGCTTCTGCAGCATAAGCCGCTTCATTTAAAGCAACAGCCTTCTCACCAACTAAAGTGTCTCTCCAATGTTGTTGAACTCTGCCTCTAGCTTGTGCCCAAGGGTCGTTAGGATCTATCTCTCTAATACCCCTAGCCATTCTTCCAGCTTCAGCTAAAGCGACCTGCTTGTCAGAAGAGAACTTATCTAAAGGAATAATGCCTTCGTAGTAAGCCTTATCTCCAAGACCTAATCCATCTTTATTCTGTAATGGAGACAGTAGTCTGTCGTAGATATCTTCTTCTGAATCATCAGGAAGGATATTAAAACCTTGAGAGTTTGCTAGTCCAGCAATCTCATCAGCAATAATTTCTCCATCCCAATCACCATACTTAACAGTTCCATCTTCTAAGAAGTGAAGGGTTTCTGGAACCGACATATCACTAAAACGGACTGGAGCCCCTTCAGCTTTACTAGTTGGCTCAATAGTGTCTCCATCAACAAACCAGTATTCACCTTTGTTGGTTTGAATAGACCTCCTAACATGTGTTGGGATATCGTTCTCACCTTCTAGATAATCTGTAAGCATGGTTGCTCCTTATGTATTATTTCAATTGTCCTACCTGTGAGTTAGCAAACTCAAGGAATGTTAGGTCTTTCCTGTCTTCCAGACTAAGCTTTCTCCATATCTTAATTAGGGACTTAAATACTTCATCAGCATTCTGATAGTTATCAGATCCTTTTACAATAGTATCAACTGACGCTCTTAAAGACAATAGTCTTTCAGCATCCAAGTTGCCTTCCTTGTCAAAAAGCATTGGAGCAATATCACCACTTACCCCTTTATCTTTAGTCAACTTAGTGTGATAAGCTCTAGCTCTAATAAACGCATCTGGAGAAGATGATAAACTGATATCGTCATCGCCTTGAGCTTGAGCTCTCATTGATTTCATCCAGTCTCTCATTCCAGAGTCAAAGATTCTCTTTAAGCCTTTGGCCTTCTTCCCAACAGGAGCCACTAGATCGTCTTCTGATATACCAGCTCTACTTGCATACGCAGAGAACGATGTTTTGTAAGCTTGAGCAACGTCAGGAATCTTCTTATTTATCTTTTCCTTCATCTTCTTATCCATACTAGCAAAGAAGTTCTTGTTATAGTTAGTGGATAAAGTCTCAAGACGTTTAGTTGTAAACTTCAGCAAGTCCTTACGAGCTGTAACAGCCTTGCCTCCTGCTTCAACTTGCTTAAGAGTAAGGTCTCTTACAAACTTACGGTCTTCCTTAGCTATCTCAGCATCAACCTTCTCTTGTCTAGCAATATCTTCACCTACAACACCAAAGCCTGCGGTTGCAGAAGCTCCAAACGACTCTCCACTAGCCACACCTATAAGAGTTCCTAGTATTGCTTTAAACAACTGAGGTCTCCACTCTTTAAGATGACCAGAAGAGTCAACAAATCGTTTGATTTCAGCCTCTGGGTTAGCTCCTGAATTAATTCTATCTTGGAATGTAGTCACTACTTCTTTAGCCACTTCACTCTTGTTAACCTCTTCATGGTCTTTACTTATGATGATTTCTTCTCTAACAATAGGAGCTTTGTCAGGCATACTAATATCCCTTTCTTCGATAGGAACACCTAAATTGTCCATCTCCCAATCTTGTTCCATCATTTCTTGAGTATCTGAAGCAGCGTCTAACTCTTCGCTCATTAGTTTTGATTCTGCCCAACGCTTCTTTCTAAGGGCTTCCATGCGATCGTAATCAGTTTCTCTCAACGAGTAATCCTGATCTAACATCATAGCAGTATCTGAAGCAGCATCAATCCCTTGATCCATAGCGACTAATTCATCACGCTCTGCATCTGATAGAGGCCCTTTACTTGTGCCTAACCAAGAAGGAATATTTGCTAAAGAAGCTTCTTCAGCATCCCATTGATTATTAAAGAAGTCTTGTCCAGCTTCAGCCTTATCAAATGCTGTCTGAGCTTCCCTATCTTCAGTAGCTTCAGCTTTAGTATTAAAGTAACCATCACGAATGAACAAAGGAGCTTCTGGCTCGTTGATCACTTGCGAAAAGCCGCTTGGATGATACATAGTCTTTGGAGTAGCGTTATAACCTCCCCATTCAGTATCATTAAAGAAGCTATTATCAGCGTCTCCAGATACTTCATCACCATAATAGTTACCTTCCAAAGAATCATTACTTGGGATGTATCCTTCATAGTAATCATCGTTAGGATCAATACCTTCTTGAGTGTTCAATAATTGAGCGTATTGATCAGCTCCATCATTTGTGTTCATTCCTGCGAAGTTCTGATCTTGAATAGGATTACCCATTGCATCTGTATCAACCATAGGATTGTCAAAGAATTGAGAAGGCTTCATCTCTGGCCTGGAATTGTATTCATTGCGCCAGTTATCAAAGTCTTGCTTTTCTTGTGGGCTGCCAGTACCTACTTCAGGATAAGCCATTTCTGTATTGGGAGCTACATAACCATTATTCTGGTACATAGCTACCTCTTCTGGAGATGTGGCGATCACAGTCATACCACCTGCATTGGTCATTGGGAC
>JGI26263J51726_1000755_pt1 | contig 13605 bp, 9 predicted proteins | sample SaaInlV_200m_DNA_2_FD_51726 | JGI IMG/M metagenome (IMG submission 51726)
TTACTATCCTCGTTCAATGAAGGTTCATAACGGATATTTATATGTTGCTAATTACTATGGCCGTAGAGTTTTTAGAATTAATTTAACAACTGGCGCATGTGATTGGAATGCATATGCAAACTATCCTAATGCTTTAGATATTAAACAAAATTTTTTATATGTTCCACATAGAAGTGCGCTACTTGTTAGAAATTTATCTACTAACTCAAATGTGAACTGTACTTTTAACGGGAACCTACGTAACTATGGAAGATATAGTTGGAATGTAGCAGTAGATAATGCAAGAGATAATTTATATTTTCACAACTATAGGTATTTATATAGATTTACTATTGGTAGTAATGGTTGTCCTAGCACAAATTATGCTAGTAGAATATATAGAAGTTCTTGGCGTTATGCATTTGGAATGAGAATGCATCCTACGGACGATAGTATTATTTACGCTGCAGATTACTACGGCATAAAATATATAAACTTACTATGAATGCAGCTAAAAATGCTTTTTCATCCGTAGCATCAACGGGACGCTATGGCAGACAGGCATCATCAGCTATGAGTGTTAGATTTTATTATCCAAGGGGTATCGATGTAGATTCAACAAAAATTGCTGTTGCTGGTGGCAACAAGGAATCAGTTCAATTTTTTGATTTAAATCTGGGTTTTATTAAGGAAATTGGCGGAAGTGCTGGAACAAGAATGACTGGTGCTCATGAAGCAATTAAAGCAATTGTAGCTGATGCTTCATTAAATTCAGGTGTTAACTTTGGTTTTGGATATTGGTCAAGTGGTAGCGCAGGTTTTACGAGTTGGAGTGGACATGAAACAACTGGTAAAGCAAGTCCTTGTAATTCTCGTAATTGTTTCAAAGTTAAGGTTCATAAAGCTGGAGCTTTAAGAATTAATCAAATTATATCATCCGTTTCCCCTGGTGGTGGAACAGATGCAATGGCTTGGGCAAGAATGGCTAAACAATATTATTTACATGGCACTCATTCACCAATTGACAAAAATTTAGATTGTCAAAATAGTTATGTTTTAGTTATAGGAGATGGTTCGTGGTATAACCATAATAGTGCAAAAAGTACAGTCACAAGTTTAAGAACTGCTCATAAAATTAAAACCTTTACCGTCGCCTATGGAGGAGGAATTCAAGGTTATGCTTTAAATAATTTTAAAACAATGGCTCAAGCAGGTGGTACTAATGATGTAATCATTGCTAATACTACAGCTTCCTTAAAAGCTCAGTTAAAAGCAGCAATCTCACAAGTTATTGCCTCTAAATTATCTTTTACAGCACCTGCCATTACAGCAACCATTGAAAAAGGTGGATCATTATATCAAGCACAATTTGATTATGCTCAAAACAAAGAATGGGAAGGAACTTTAACTAGAACTGCAATTAACTCATCTGGGGTAGTAGATACAAAAGATAGTAAAAATTGGAGTGCAGCTGAAAAACTACCGTCCCCTGCTGCTAGAAAAATTTGGAGCGTAATCCCTGGAGGAACTGACTACAAATCAGGTTATAACAATTTTACTGATACAAATTGGTCTGAGATAAATGGTATGTTTCAATTAACTAACAATGAAGTCTCCGGCTATCATAGTATAAATGACAATCCAATTAATAGCAGAAGATGTAAAACTGCTCCAAATGTAGCAGATGGAACGGATGATGATGTCAAAGGTTTAATTAATTTTATTAGAGGTCAAGATTATTTTGACTATGATGCAGATTGTAAATTAACTGAAAAGCGTAATCACGTATTGGGTGATATTTATCACTCAGAACTTGTGGTAGTTGGTCCACCAACTGCTGAAACTGCATTTACAGGTCAAAACCAAGAAGCATATTGGCGATCAATTAAAGGTTATGATGCTTGGGCAGCATCTAAATCAACTAGAGAAGAAATAATTTATGTAGGTGCAAACGATGGATTGTTGCATGCATTTGAATCTGCAACTGGTAAAGAAAAATGGGCTTTTGCCCCTCCACTATTATTACCTGCATTTCCAGAAATGGTGAATGTGAATTTAAATAAAGCTGGTATAGGCGGATCAAATGCTATTTTTGGAGTAGATGGCTCCCCTGTTGTTCATGACATGTATTTTAAAAGTCCTTTAGGAACTACTAAAGCTTGGCATACAATAATGTTTGCCCCTTACGGCAGAGGTGGAAATGGATTTTCTGTCTTAGATATTACCGATCCTGCAAAACCTTTGCATTTATATTCTGTATTGAATGACACATCACGTCATAAAGTTCATGTAATGGACCATAATGGAGCTTTATCTGATTATGATTATATTGCTACTTCATATGGTTTAAGTTCATTTTATGAAGCTATACAAGTGATCGATAATGCTAATGAACCTAAAGGTTCTATGGTCTGTGATGATACGGGTAATAATCAATGTTATAAATCTAAAACTTGGACTTTTCCTGTAAGAGGAGTATCAAAATCTGATTTAACAATATTAATAGATGATTCTGTTTATACTAACTATAGTGTTACAACAGATGTTAATGGAGATACCGTTTTAGTTTTTCAAGATTACATTACTTATTATGGAGCAGACCCTAATGATGATAGCAAGTCTAGCACACAACTTGGGGTACTTATTAAAGCTGGTTCAGCTGCAACTGGAGTTATAACTCAACCAGAATATGAATATAGTAAACTTGGACAAACTTGGTCTGCACCTCGAATATTTAGATTGCCTAACAATGGTGCTGGTGATGCTAATATAGAAGATGATATTTATGTTGCAGCTATGGGTGGTGGTTATGGAGCGCAGTTTGAAGGTGTTGGGAGTGCATTGTTTGTCATTAATTTAGAAGATACTACTTACCCGGGACGAGTTCATAAAGTTATCGATATTGATGATGTGGTTGGAAATAATATAGTTAACTCTGTACCAGGATCACCAGTGTTAATTACTCCTGATACAGCGCGAGGTATAGATTATAGAGGTGGCCTTGTTTACTTAAATGATCTTGAAGGAAAAATAACTAAATATAATTTAACCAACATGGCTCTTGATGTTGATGGTAACGCGATTAACTTATACGACAACACAACTTTATTTACTTCAGGCTCAACCACAGCTAATGGCCGATACATGTTTCATTCAATGGATGCAACCATTGGTCAAACAACTAATTCTCTTTGGTTATATGCAGGAACGGGTGACTATGAAAGAATTGGTGATACTTCAGCTGGAATAGATAATTTATTATTAGGAATTAGAGATCCTAACTATCCATTATATAAAAACGTTGGCACACCAACTAACGCTGATGATTTAACTGATTGTAAAAATACAACAACTGATACAACTGGTGCTCAATGTCCTAAAGCAGGTGATCGTGGTTGGTACATTACTTTAAAAGATGCTAAAAAAGTAACTGCAGAACCAACTGTTTATCGAGGACTAGTTTATTATCCAGTATATCAACCTACTAAATCTGTTAATAAATGTAGTTTGGGTTTAGCAACAATTTGTGGTGTAGATGATGAATGTGGAACAAATGCTTCTTCAAAAATGGGTGCTACGGGAAGTCAATCATTAAAATTTGATAAAAAAACTGTAACTATAAACGATGATTGTAAGTTTGTTGGCCTTGGTGTGTTATCGAGAATTGTAGTATTTGCTGGTAAGTTGTTTGCAAATATAGCTGGGGAGTCTTCACAAAGCAAAAAAGACTTAGTATCTATTACGGCCGGAGTTGGAGATGTTTCAAGTTATCGAACTTCTTGGCGAGAAAATTACTAAAATAATTCATGGAATATTTACTGGCAGGACTTTTAGGTGCTATTTTTGGAAGTTTTGCCAATGTATGTATTTATCGGTTACCAATTAATAAAAAAATTTCTAAAGGACGATCATTTTGCCCAAAATGTAAAAAGAAAATTACTTGGCGGGACAATATTCCTATTTTCTCNTACCTTTTTTTAAATGGTAAATGCAGAAAATGCAAAAAACCAATCAGTGGTCAATATTTATTAGTTGAAATCATTAGTTCGGCTATATTTGTTTTTCTACTTTATTATTTTGGCTTATCACTAGACTTTTTATTATTAATAATCTTTGCCATGTTTTTGTTGGTAATTTATTTTATAGATTTAAAACATTTTATCATACCAAATGAACTGACCTATCCAATGATGATATTGGGTTTTTTAAAATCATTTGATCCAAACTTAAATACGATAATTTTTCCAAATTTCGTAAATTCTTTAATTGGTGGCTTATTGGGCTACCTTTTAATCTGGTCAATAATTTTCTTTTATAAACAAATTAGAAACAAAGAAGGTATGGGCTTGGGAGATGCTAAACTATTAGCAGTATTTGGTTTTTGGTTTGGCTGGTTAAGTGTGCCTTTTATAATTTTTCTTTCTTCAATTTTAGGTTTATTATTTGTAATTCCTTCTTTGATTAATAAAAAAAGAAAATTAAATTCAGAAATTCCATTTGGACCATATATTATTATTGCAGGTGTTACTTATTTCTATTTTTCAGATTTATTTAAATCTATTATATTTAATTTATAATGATGGAAAAATTTCTTTTTATAAATATCATTTTCTCAACATTAAATATTTTTTTACTTGTCTACGCTTATTCATTGAATTTTTTTTCAAAGTCATGGAGAAAAAAAGTTAACCAAGACACTCTTGTAGGTCTTGCTTTAATCTTTTTAACAATGGCAACTGGTTTTTTATGGGTTTTTTATTTTTATTTTGTACTTATATCTTAAAGTTTAATTCCTAATGCCGTTATATCATCTCTAAGTGTAAAGCCTTTTTCAGTAAGTATTTTTGTTGCATGGTTAATTATAGTTTCTGGTGAAGTTGTATTTAATTTTTTAATCTCGTTTTCTAGTCCTGTAACTTCAAGCTCTTTACCTTCATCTATATAACCTTCTGTGACACCATCAGTATAAATTAGGATTGTTTTGTCAGATATATCCATGGTGGTAGTTTTAAAAAAAGACTCATCTTTAACTGACATTAATCCCATAGGAGGCAAAGTTGATTTAACATATTCAAAATTAAAATTTTGATCTAAAACCATCATTGGTTCATGGCCCATATTTATAAATTCCATTTCTTTTTTTTCTAAATTTATTCGTCCCAAAATAACAGTGATGAACATTGATTGATAAGAGGAGTCTTTTACTTGATTATTCATATATAAGGCAGTTTTAGCAACTGATGAGCTCATTTTTGCTAACGATCTAAATACTGCAGCAGCATTTGCCATTAATATTCCAGCTTTAATACCTTTGCCAGTAACATCACCTAGTATAAAATAAATTTCATTATCATTCATTTGATAATAATCATAGTAATCACCTGAAACATCTTTTGCAGGTGTGTTTTGAGCNAATATATATTTTTCAATTTTTTTGTTANTTGGAAATAATTTCTTTTGAACTTCCCCAGCTATCTCTCTTTCTTTTTTTAAAATTGATTGTTTTTTTTCATTTTCAATAGCAATTGAATTTTCCTCTAAATATCTAAAATAAAGTGAGGTCATAAATACCAATGTTCCGGCAATACTTGAAAACAAAGAGTCTAAATAAAAATTAAATTGATAAATAATGATGCTAGATAAATTAATTACAAAAATTGAACCTACAAAAAAGATAATNCTAAATTTTGGCTTGATCTTTATAGGTATCAAGATCAAAAATATTACCAATATTAAAAAAATAATATTTTCTGCTAATTGAGTATAAATGTTTTTAAAAATACTTTCATTCTTTAAAATGTTGTCAATAATATGAGCATGAATTTCAACACCAGGAACTATTTTTCCATTTGAAATTTTAACAATATCAAAAAGAGCTTGAGCAGAAGATCCTACTAAAATTATTTTATTTTCAACTCTTTTTTGATCAAAATCGTTATTAATGACATCAATGGCTGAAATATAATTTTCTTTATTAAATTTTTTAAATTTAATATTAATTACTCCATTTTGATCACTTGGAATTGTATTTTTTCTTGTCTTAATTAATTCAATTCCATTTTTATTACTTTTTACTAATAAGTTTTTTTGACCTGTTGCAACTCTAACTGTTTCAAGAGCTAATGAAGGCCATATTCTGTTATCTATATTATAAAGTACAGGTACATTACGAATTATACCATCAATGTTCGGTATTAAAGAAATCGAACCAATACCACTTGCGGCATTATTAATTTCTTCTAGAGATGTAATTTTATTTTTATATTTATATATAAAATTTTTTGGATTATCCCCTTTGGCAATTACTCTCAATTTAGGTTTGGAATTATTTTTTACAAAATTGTCTTTTGGTTCCCCCAATATCGGCAAGACAACTTTTGATTGCTTTAAACTATCAATAAAAATTTTATTAGTATTGGGTACCTCAACATTTATAAATTGATCGCTTTCTTTTTGTAGTTGTGAAAGTAAATCTTGTGGATTTTGCCTATCTTCTTCACTAAAGACGATATCAAAAGCAATAGCTCGGGGACTATGTTGATTTAAATTATATAAAATTTTTGAATAAATATCTCTACGCCATGGAAACTGTCCTACCTTAGCAATACTTTTTTCATCAATATCAACGATGGTTACATCTTTAACTTCTCCCCTATTAAATGCTTTTTGATAAAAATCATAACTGATAAAAGATATTTTTTTAATTATGGGTGGATTAATAAATTTAATAATTATTAATAATAAAAAAATAACTCCTAAGTAAATATATTTTCTATTTATCATTAAAATAATAATTTTTTATTTTGTTCTATAAAATACACTTTGCAATAATAAAATGATCAAATGGTGTTTCTAATAAAAGTGATAGATTATATTTTAAATTGACCTGCTATTTCAACGAAACCATCAATTAAAAATTGAACAACAACAACTGCATCATATAAATGCACATATAAGTTTGGCGTATATAAAATGATCTCCATATTTGGTAAATTTACCAAAAAGAGGTTAAAATACTAGTTAATAAAATGCTCTTTTTTAAAACAAAAAAACCTATTCTAACAGAGACCAGAAGCGAGACTCAAGATAATGTTGATCTACAAATTATCAACAAGATGAATCAAGAATTTGCGATTTCTCTTGATTTGAATGAAACTTTAAACACAGCTCTACAAATTATTATTACAAGACTAAATGCTCAAGCTGCTAATATTTTTTTAATCAATAATAAAAAGAAAAAATTTGAATGTATTGCTTCTCTTAATCAGGAACATCTAGATGAGTATCAATTAGATTTAAAAGACGGGGTTATGGGAAGAGCTGTTGATCAAAGAAAATGTGTTCGTGTTGGAAATGTTAGAAAAGATGTAAGAGAAATTGCAGAATTTTATTTTGATCTAGATAATAAAACAAATTTTACAACTTATTCTGTATTGTGTGCTCCATTAATTGCAGCAAATGATTGTATTGGTGTAATTCACTGTTTAAATAAAAAAACAGATGAAAAATTATTTATTGAAGATGATCGAAAACTTTTAGAATTATTATCAACTCCAGCTGCTCTTGCTATTCGAAATGCAAAAATGGCTAAAGAAATGGTTGAACAAAATAAAATGCAAAAAGAAGTAGAAATTGTAGGGGAAATTCAAAAATCGCTTTTATCATCTAATAAAAAAGAACCTTTCCCATTAGCTGGAATAAACATTCCTGCAAAAGTAGTCTCTGGAGATTTTTATAATTTTAATGATTTAGGTGAAGGCAAATATGGTTTTGGTGTAGCAGATGTATCTGGAAAAGGAATTAAATCATCTTTGCTAATGTCTAAGGCATCAAGTTTATATAGCTGTCTTAGTAAAACTAATCTTTCGCCTGCAAGTTTATTAACACAATTAAATAATGAGATTTGTGAAACAATTTCTAGAGGAATGTTCGTTACAATGTTAATTGGAATTTATGACAGTAACTCCAAAGAATTATTACTAGCAAATGCTGGGCATGAACCTCCAATAATTTTAAATGATAAAAGTGAGTTTTCAAATTTTAATGAAGCAGGACCTCCTTTAGGAATTGTAGCAAAAACTACCTATAAGGAATATAAAGTCAAATTTGAAAAATCATCAATGTACATTTTTACAGATGGTATTACTGAAATTAAAAACCCTCAAGGTGAAGAGCTTGGTTCAGTTGGCTTTCAAAATTATATTACGAAATATAAAGAAATGCCTAATAATGAACGACTTCAAAAGATCATTGATAATATTTTAGATTCTAAATATGTACAAAAAGATGATCTAACAATTGTTGTTTTAGATGCTTAAAGCTTTAGGAAAATCTTAAAGAACTATATGGTTTTAGATCTAAATTAGTGTTTTCATTTGCGATCATTCCAGAAATAATTTTTCCTGATATTGGTCCCAAAGTCCAGCCCAAATGGTGATGACCAAAACAATAAAATATATTTTTATGATTTTTTGATGGACCCATAACTGGTAGAAAATCGGGTAAAGAAGGTCTAAAACCTAACCATTCGTCCTCATGTTCAGGTAAATCTCCAAGCATATATTTTGCATTATTAATTAAGTTTTTTACTCTAGATTTTGACAATGGGTTATCTAGCCCACCAAACTCAACTGTTCCAACAACTCTTAAGCCTTGTTCCATAGGAGTAATTCCAAACCCTCTATTTGAAAAAATGACTGGTCTATTTAGTAAGTGATCACAACCTTTAAAGTGAACATGATATCCTCTTTCAGTATCAAGAGGTATTCTCTCACCTAGGTTGTCAGTTAATTTTTTAGAAAAAGCTCCACAAGCAATTACTGCTTTATCAAAAATAAAACTTTGGTTATCAGTTTTAAAAACTGGTTTTTCTCCATCAAAGTTAATATCATTAATATTTACTTTGTTAAATTTTCCACCTTTTTTTAAAAATAAATCAAAAAGTTTTAAAAGAATTTTTCTAGGATTTCTTGCATGTTTTGCATATGGATAATAGACACCTGCATGATAAAAAGGTTTAATATGAGGTTCAAGATCATGAATTTCAGCCTTGTTAACTAGTTGCTGCTCAACTCCTAATTCATTTCTTATGTTTATTTCAAGCTCTCTGCTTTTCAAATCTTGATCATTCCAAATATAAAGAATTCCTTTATTTTCAACTAAACNCTCTAAATCAATTTCATCAAATAATTCATCATAAGCAGGTAATGCTAAATCTAAAATTTGATGCATATTTTTTGCAGTGTGCATCATATTTTTTGTTGTTGAATTCATGATAAATCTAACAAACCATGGAATCATTTTTGGAATATAGTTCCATTTTAAAGCTAAAGGTCCTGAGGAACTTAATAACATTGAAGGTACATCTGCTAAAACATCTGGACGATTTAATGGAACTGAAGCATAAGGTGAAAAGTGTCCTGCATTTCCATAAGAGGCTGCTTGAGTGCCAGGATTATCTCTATCAAATATAGTTACGTTAAATCCTTTTTTTTGTAAAAACAAAGCATTTGATACACCTTGAATTCCAGCACCAATTATTCCAATTTTAATATTTTTATTCACGTGTATTTTATATAGTTTAAATCCTAATATTTAGAAGTGACAAAATATACACAATTTATATTAGAATTATTTTAAGCTATTGTTTGTTGATTATGTACTTTAGCACTCATTACAATGCCAAAACCAATCATTGTTGCAAGCATTGAGGATCCTCCATAAGACATAATAGGCAGTGGTGAACCAACTATGGGTAACAATCCTAGAACCATTGATAAATTAACAGTAATATAAATAAAAATAGCAAATGCAAAACCAAAACAAAAGAGTCTTGCAAAACTACTTCTTGAGATAGCCCCTATTTGAATAATTCTTAGAATAATAATTGTATATAATAATAAAAGTCCTATTGAGCCAATAAATCCAAATTCCTCTGAAAATAAAGTAAAAATAAAATCAGTATGTTTTTCTGGTAGAAATTCTAAATAACTTTGAGTTCCTTGTAGAAAACCTTTTCCTGAAAATCCTCCAGAACCGATTGCAATTTTAGATTGGATAATTTGATAACCAGCCCCTAATGGGTCTCGATCAGGGTCTAAAAAAGTTAAAATTCTTAATTTTTGATAAGGTTCTAAATAGGTAATTATAAATGGTAATGAAATTAAAAAAGCTACAAATGACACAAAAAAATACTTAATTTTTACTCCTCCAAGCCACAATATAATCAATCCACTAGTTGCTATTAATATAGAGGTTCCTAGATCAGGCTGAGATATTACAAAAATTATTGGGATTAAAATTATAGTTAGTGCAACAGAAATACTGATAAATGAATTTATTTTTTCAACACTTACTCGGTGATAATATTTTGCAAGACACAAAATAATTCCTATTTTCATTAATTCTGATGGTTGTAAAACTAAAAAGTATAAATTAATCCACCGTTGTGACCCTGAAACTGTCATTCCATATATGGAAACCCAAATAAGCAGCAAAATAATTGATCCGTATAAAAAATAAGAACACCAGTGCCAAAATTTAATATTAAAAAAAGAAATCACCAACATCAGAATAAAAAAAGCAATTAATTTAGTTAAATGACTTTTGGTATGATAAAGAAACTCTCCCCCATCAGTCGAATACATTATAAAAAAACTTAAGCTCGATAAAATGATAATACAAATCAACAATATATAATCTAAATTTTTAATTTTTTGAAAAAGATTTTGATCTGAGTTTAATCGTGTATGTTGGTACATTTAAATATTAAACTCTTTGTAATCTGGTAGTTGTTTTCTGTATTCATGTCGATCAACTATTAACTTAAATAATTCTTTAGCCATTGGAGCTGCTGCTGAACTACCTGAGCCACCATGTTCTACAATAATACTTACGGCGTATCTTGGACTTTTATATGGCCCAAAAGCAACATATAAAGCATGATCTCTTTGCTCATAAGGTATTTCAAAAGTTTTAAGATCAAGTTCTCGTTCTCTTTTACTAATTCGCTTAACCTGAGAAGTTCCAGTTTTTCCTGCAAACTGATATTTTGGATCTTCTATTCGTGATTTATAAGATGTTCCTCTTAATTCATTAGTTGAGCTAAACATTGCCTCTTGAACTATTCTAATATTTCTTTGATCGTCATATAATGGATCATAAGAATTATTCAATTTACTATCCTGCATTGCTTTTTTAACTTGTTCAGATGTTAATTGATTATCGTCAGTTAGGATTTTAGGTTCTATTTTATAACCTCCATTAGCAATTTGTGCCGTCATTAAACAAAGTTGTATTGGTGTTGTTTGAGTATATCCTTGACCAATACCTGTGATTAAAGTTTCACCTAAAACCCAACCTTTACCAAGTTTATTTATTTTCCATTTTGTATCTGGAAACTGTCCTGCTTTTTCATTTTCAAAATATTCTCCAAGTACTTTTTTTCCTAATCCAAATTTATCAGCAGTGATCTTTAATCGATCCACACCAAGTTTTCTTGCTACTTCATAAAAATAAGTATCACAAGATTGTTTCATTGCATTTTTTAAAGAAACATAACCATGACCTTTTTCTTTCCAGCAGTGAAAAGTTTGACCATATAATTCCATTTTACCTTTGCATCGAACTTTAAATTTAGTATCGATTATTCCATTTTCTAAAGCTGACAATGCAACAATTGGCTTGATGGTTGATCCTGGAGAGTAAAGTCCTGAAAGAGTTTTGTTAATTAATGGCTTTAATGGATTGTTTCTAATTAATTGCCATTCGTCTTGGCTTATGCCAAATAAAAAAGAATTTGGGTTATAAGATGGAGAAGAATACATCGCGATCATCTCTCCTGTATAAATATCCATGACACTTATTGAGCCAGCTTTACCAGCTAATAACTCAGCAGATAATTTTTGAACTTCTGTATCAAGTGTTATCCGTATTTTCGAGCCCTGCTTACCTTTTTGATACTCAAGTTGATTTATTCTTTTACCGTAAGCATTAACCTCATATCGTTGAATATCATTCACTCCAATTAAGTCATTTTCTAAAGTTTTCTCTAATCCTAACTTTCCAACCTTTATTCCTGGGACAAATTTTTGCTGGATAACTTCATTTGCCAAAATATCATCTTCACTGGGCTGACTAACATAGCCTAAGACATGGGTATAAATATCACTAAACGGATAATCTCTAGAAATAGTCATAACAGGTTTTACTCCTACTAATTCATAAAGATAATTATTAATCTTTGAAAATTCATCCCAACTTAAATTTTCTGATACAATTAAACTTTCCCATGGCTTCAATTGTTTGCTTTTCTTTTTAATTTTTTCAACTCTTTTAGAACTTAATTTTAAAATAAATTTTAATCTTGAAAGTAGATAATTAAAATTTTCGACTTGCTCAGGAATTATATGCAGTTGATATACTTTTAAATTGCCAGCAATAATATTTCCGAAGTAATCAGTTATATTTCCTCTTGTAGGAGGTAATTTCCACTCTCTAATTCTATTTTTATCCGATAGTGTTAAATACTTCTTGTTATTGTTAATTTGCAATGAAAATAAACGAGCAATTAATCCACCAAAAATAATCAACTTAGCAGTACCAATAATAAACATTCGTCGATTAATGATGTCTGATTTTCTTATTCCAAAATTTCCCTTAATCATTTTTTTGTATTTTGATTATTTTTTCTAAAATATTAAATAAAAATAAAAATATTGGATAAAGAATAAAAGTAAAACCTGAATTAATTATATATCTCAAATAGTTGACTTCAATTGAAAATATAAAATCTAAACTTATAACTTGGATAGAGTTAACTAATAAAATAGTAAATGCTAATGATATCCAATCATTTATGAAATTGGGGGTAATGGTAATATTTCTCAAATAAGCTGTTACCGCACAGATTAAAAGATAACAAAAACTACTAGCGCCAATTGGAATACCCACCACAACATCATTTATTAAACCTGCTAGGAATATTGATCCATAACTTAAATATCTTGGATTTTTTAATGTCCAATAAAATATTAAAATATAAGCAAAATTAAATGAAAAATATTTAATCTCTAAATAATTAAAATCAATTTCATTTAATACAGATAAGAATAAAAAAAATACTGGAAGATAAAATAACAACGATCTTATTAGGGTGTTTTTATTAAGTGAAGACATTAATTTCCACTCCCAATGTCATAAGATACAATTTTTACATAATCTAATTGTCTGAAATCTGAAAAGAAATTTACTACATTTTTTTTTATTTTATCTTNTGCAATCATTTTACCTACTGGCAAACCAGGTTTGAACAAACCACCATAACCAGAGGTATAGACAATGATTTCTTTACCCTCTATTTTTTGATCATACTCATCTTTAGTATACTCAATAACACCATGATTTTTACCCGTTCCAGATACCACGGCGTGAATATCTAATGGTTCTAATAAAACTGGAATTTTACTATTTAAATCAGATAACAGTAATGCTCTTGAATTAGTGTAATTTACTTCAATTATTTTACCTACCAAGTAGCTATTATCTACAATTGCCATGCCAATTTTGACATTATTTTTTGAACCCTTGTTTAAAATTATTGATTTTAAATAAGGACTGTCTTTATCA
>JGI26263J51726_1000784_pt1 | contig 13315 bp, 15 predicted proteins | sample SaaInlV_200m_DNA_2_FD_51726 | JGI IMG/M metagenome (IMG submission 51726)
CCCCAGCTCCACCAATTTTACCAAGATAAACCCTTGATTTAAAGGGTTTTTTCTTTTTTAGCCCCCAAAACTGTAGCTAACATATAAATCTACAATTTCTTAGGATGTTTTAATCAATGAGGTCATAGAAGCCACATAAAAAACTATATTTTTTAACTTCAATCTGCTCAACCCTGCCAGCATCGTTATCACCAGCATCAATCTCAACTTCGACACAGGCCCCTATCTTTGCGTTGCCATCATCTTCATCAATATCGGTCTCGCTAGTAACTTGGTATGTCTTGCCATCTATTACCCAGTCACCTTCAAATGAATTTTCAGGCATACTTTCGATCTTGCCGTAGAATTCATCATCTTCAAAATCTTTATCTGCTGAAGCGCTTGATATTAAACCTAGTAAAAATAATGCAAATAAAATTTTTCTCATAACCCGTCTCCTTTATAAATATTCTTAATTTTAATTATAACTGAAATGATATGAAGCTTTTTGATCTAGCATAAGTTTAGGCGTGCTTTCATCTTATAATTTTTATTGTAAACCTTAAAGGGACTTGTAATTTTTAAAATAAGCCCAATATATATAAATAAGTAAACAAATTAAATGGAGAAAAAAATTATATGCGTTTTGACAAACTTACAACAAAATTTCAACAAGCAATTGCTGATGCACAAACATTAGCAAACGTAAATGATAATGGTTCTATCGAGCCTATTCATCTTCTAAGCGCATTGTTAGAAAAAACAGATGGAGATGAATTATCACTGTTATCTTCCGCTGGTTGTAAACCGCAAAATTTAAAAACATCACTTAATGATGCAATTAAAAACCTTCCTAAAGTCAAATCTACGGATGGCGAGATTGGAATCTCAAGAGAATTAAATGGCTTACTAAACCTTACTGAGAAATTAGCCTTGAAACAGGGTGATGATTACATATCAATTGAAATGTTTCTTCTTGTTTTAATCGATGATAAAAACCAAGCAGGCAAGTTGTTGCGCGAGGCTGGATGTAACAAAGAGTCACTTGAAAAATCAATTATGTCTGTAAGGGGAAATGAGAAGGTGAACTCTCAAAATGCAGACGGCAAAGAGAGGCCTTGAAGAAATATACTCTAGATTTAACTGATAGAGCAAGGCAGGGAAAGCTTGATCCTGTTATAGGAAGGGATGATGAAATTAGAAGGGCAATGCAAGTTCTTCAGAGGAGGACAAAAAATAATCCTGTGCTCATTGGAGAGCCAGGCGTTGGAAAAACAGCTATTGTTGAAGGGTTAGCCCAAAGAATTATAAATGAGGAGGTGCCTGAATCCCTTAAGAATAAAAAAATATTATCGCTTGATATGGCGTCATTATTGGCAGGAGCAAAATACCGAGGTGAATTTGAGGAGAGGTTAAAAGCCGTTCTGAAAGAAATTGCCATGGAAGATGGGCAAATTATTTTGTTTATCGATGAAATTCATACCATGGTAGGTGCAGGCAAAGCGGAAGGCGCAATGGATGCCGGAAATATGCTTAAGCCTGCATTGGCACGAGGTGAGTTGCATTGTATGGGCGCAACCACTTTAAATGAATATCGTCAGTATGTTGAAAAAGACGCTGCGCTAGAGAGAAGATTTCAAAAAGTAATCGTTCAAGAGCCGACGATTGAGGCAACGATTGCCATTTTGAGGGGGCTGCAAGAAAAATATGAAATCCACCATAATGTTGAGATTACTGATCCGGCAATTGTGGCAGCGGCTGAGCTATCTCAGCGATATATTACCGATAGATTTTTACCTGATAAGGCGATTGATTTAATTGATGAGGCTGCCTCTCGTGTCAAAATTGAGATTGATTCAAAACCTGAAGTGCTTGATAAGCTTGAGCGTAGATTAATTCAATTAAAAATTGAAAAAGAGGCGGTTCGTAAGGAGAAAGATGAGGCTTCTAAAAAGCGCTTGAAATCAATTGAACAAGACATTAAAGAAAGTGAAAGAGAATTTAATGACCTTGAGGCTGTATGGAAGTCAGAGAAGATTTTGTTACGTGGCACACATGACATCAAGGAAAAGATTGAACAGGCTAAACTTAAGATGGAAAAAGCAAACCGTGCGGGAGATTGGCAGGCAGTCTCTGAAATTCAATATGGCGAGTTACCAGAATTAGAGTCTCAATTAAAAGAGGCATCTAAAAATGAAAATAAAGAACAGAAAAAACCGAGGATGCTTGTAACTGAGGTGGGTGCCGATGAGATTGCAGAGGTTGTCAGTCGAGCAACGGGCATCCCTGTCTCAAAAATGTTACAAGGTGACCGAGATAGACTATTAAATATTGAAGAAAAACTTCATCAACGCGTTGTAGGCCAAGATGAGGCGGTAACCACAATTTCTGATGCCATACTTAGGTCGAGGTCAGGTTTAAGCGATCCTAATCAACCCTATGGTTCATTTTTATTCCTAGGGCCAACCGGAGTAGGTAAGACCGAATTGACGAAAGCGTTAGCTGAATTCTTATTTGATTCAGAAGATCACTTGATACGAATTGATATGAGTGAATTCATGGAGAAACATTCGGTAGCTAAGCTCATCGGGGCGCCTCCAGGATATGTTGGGTATGATGAAGGGGGCTATTTAACAGAGGCAGTAAGAAGAAAACCCTATAGCGTAATTTTGCTTGATGAGGTGGAAAAAGCTCACCCCGATGTTTTTAATGTTTTACTGCAAGTCTTAGATGATGGTCGATTAACAGATGGCCAAGGAAGGACTGTAGACTTTAAGAATACTGTGATCATCATGACATCTAATTTGGCATCCCAGATGATTCAATCGAAAGCAGAGGAAGATTATCAGGTGCTTAAGCTTGCGGTCATGGGGGAGGTAAAAAACTATTTCAAACCTGAGTTTATTAATAGGATAAATGAGATTGTTGTCTTTCACCCGCTTGAGGCAAAAAATATTCAGTCAATCGCTAAGATACAGTTAGAGAAATTGCGTGAAAGACTTCTTGCCATGGAGATGGATTTTGAAATTAATGCAGAAGCAATTAAAAAAATTGCTGAGGCAGGGTTTGACCCAGCATTTGGNGCNAGACCGCTTAAAAGAGCTATACAGTCCGAAATTGAAAATCCTTTGGCTAAAAAAATTCTAGCTGGTGATTTTCATGCAAAAGACAANGTGGTGGTGGGTTTTTCAAAAGAAAAGTTTACATTCACAAAAGCGTAATTAAAAAAAGCTTTAGGTGGTAGAATAAAATTTTAACAGACAGTTAAACATATGATCGAATTCTCTGATATTGCAACAGTGATTCAGCTTGCTGTTGCACCTGCATTCTTGCTGACAGGTATCGGTGCTATTTTAGCAGTTATGGCTACCAGGCTTTCAAGAATTGTAGACCGTTATAGAATTTTAAATGAGGGCTCTAAAAAATTAAATATGGAGCACAGGAAGGAAATAGAGTATTTAATCAAACGCTCTAAATGGACGCATTGGGCAATTGCATTGACGACAGTTTCCGCCCTCTTGGTCTGCGTATTAATTGCCATGATATTTATAGCCACTGAGGTGAGTTTTAATTTTGATCAGCTGATTATAGCTCTGTTTATCTTAGCAATGGGCTTCTTAATTTTTGGCTTGCTAAGCTTTCTAAAAGAAGTGGACTTATCAAAAGGCGTGATTAAATTTTAGATTAATTAAAATATCTATTAGTTTCTGACTTGAGAATTTTTATTAATAATAAAATCCCAATTAGGTTAGGGATGACCATCATGCCATTCATGACATCTGAAAAATTCCAAACAAAACTTAGGCTCATGGTGGCCCCCACAAATATCAATAAGGAAAAGACAACCTTATAATAATTTACAATCTTTGCTCCAAACAAATACTCAATAGCCTTTTCGCCATAATAACTCCATCCAATGAGCGTTGAAAAAGCAAAAAGAGCTGAACACACAGCAACAATAGNTGCCCCAGTACCTCCAAGAGTAACGGCAATACTATTGGCTGTTAAATCNGCAGCGCTGANCCCCTGAGTCCAAACATCTGTTGTTAGTATAACGAGGGCAGTGAGTGTGCATACAATAATTGTATCTATAAAAGTACCTGTCATGCTCACTAAAGCCTGCCTAACTGGGTCATTTGTTTTAGCTGCTGCTGCAACAATCGGTGCAGAACCTAGACCTGCTTCGTTTGAGAATAGGCCACGCGCGACGCCAAAACGAATTGCAGCTGCAAGTGTTGCACCTACAAACCCTCCTGTAGCCGCATGCCCATTAAACGCATGACTAAAAATTAATGAAAAAGCATTNGGTATCTGTTCAAACCTGATGCCTAAAACAATTAAAACGGTGCCGACGTAAAGNAAGATCATGAATGGAACAAAAAATGAAGCAAACCTACCGATGGATTTAATACCCCCTACAATTACTAGGCCAGCAAGCGATGCTAGAACTGCACCTGTCCACATGGTAGGAATGTCAAAGATGTTTTGAAAAATAGAAGCGGTTGCATTTGCCTGCACCATGTTTCCTGCACCAAAAGCAGCTAAGAAAGTACACACGGCAAATACTGAACCTAACCAGGGTAGGCCAGCCCCTTTAGAAATATAGTACATAGGACCACCCCTCATACCATTAGGCCCCCGCTCACGATACTTAACAGCTAAAAGAGCTTCAGAGTATTTTGTAGACATGCCAAATAGGGCGGTCAGCCACATCCAAAAGATGGCGCCGGGACCACCTAAAGTGATAGCGGTGGCGACACCAACGATGTTACCAATCCCTACGGTGGCAGCAAGCGCCGTCATAAGTGTTGAGAAATGTGAAATATCACCATCTTGGTTAGATTTGCTGAATACAATCTTAAACGCGAGTGGTAACGTTCTAAATTGTATACCTCTGAGCTGGAATGTTAAGAAGATATGTGTGCCAAATAATAGAATTAATAAAGGGGCTCCCCACATCCATCCTGCTAACTGGCTAACAAATAACTCTAATGATTGAAGCATAATTTATGAATAAAAATTTATATTAGACCAAAGATAACATAATTAAATTTTCTTTAGAAAAATCCTGACAAATTTTAATTTTATCGTCTACCTTTTAAATATTAAAATTTGAGGAAATATAAATATGTTTAAAGATGAAAAAAATTATCAAACAGAGGAAATACCATTAGAGATTCAGAATATCCTTCTTAATTATGGAGAAAAGCAAAAGATAGGTATTTCTGAATATCTCAGGACATTTAATCTATCCTCATTAAAAAACATAACGGATAACATGGATGGGTTAAATTTTTCAGAAATTAATCAATATCTAAATAGTTATCTTATTCACTCAAAAAATAAAAGTGTTGTTATTACTACCGGGAAAATAATATAGAAAAATTAGATTGCAGAGGAAATTCCTCCTCCTGTTCTTCTTCTGCCGCCGGGCTAGTGCGAAAATCTAGCCACCAATTTAAGGGATAGAGATTATGGAAAATAAAAATATATTTTTAATGATTTTTTTTTATTGCACAATAAATCTTTCTTATGCAAAAGACCTTGATATGAATTCTAAGATGACCCAGGGCGACAACAAACAATTTGAAAATATTTATCAGGATTGGGAGGTGGATAAATTTGAGAATATCGTCCGTTATAGCACACACGGTAGGGTAGTTCATGGTCATCGTTTTGGATGGATAAAAAAGGCAGGCAATTGTGATTTTGATATCTTAGCAACGACTATATCAACACAACAGGAAAATAAAGATCGACTTTATGATTTCAAGGGAGATAGAATTGATTTAAGGATAAATTTTCCACAGGCAAAAGGTGAAGATCCCGCAATTATTAAAACTGACCTAATCACCGTATTTGATCTTGCAACATTAAAAATAGCTTTTTTTGGAAATTTTATTCAAGGGCAGATGTTTGATTCATTAATGGCATACTTTAATACAATTAAAATTGAGGTGACAAACCCCCATAAGATTTATTTCGATATCCCATCCGATGAATTTAGCTTGAATGGTTATGTGGCTGCCAAATTAAAAGCACAGGAATTATGTGAAGGCATGATAAAAACCACCAGCCTATGATTAATAAATAAAGTGGTGTAGTTTGCTTAGAGGAGGAAGTAAATGACAAAAGCTAAGACATCAAAACGTGAACAGGCAACTGAAATTGTACAGTTGTTTAGAGAAGGTCAAACTAATGATGCTTTAGAGCTTTTTGAGGATTATGGTTTTAGAAAAGAATTTTTGGGATTTGCAATAAAGATGGGCATTGGTTATGCCGATGCTGACGACATTTTACAAAAATTTATAATTGAGAAGCTTTGGGAGAAATCACATTCAATTAAAAATGTAAAATTTGCAAGAACGTGGATGTATAAAACTTTTATTAATATGCTCAATGATCATGGGAGGATGCTTAAAAAAAATAGAGAGGTACCTATAGACAGGCAAGTTGATGTATCTAAGGAGTTCACAGTGTATGAAGATCAAAGCTTAACTCGTGAGGATTGTGTTAGAGAGCAATATTTAAAATTTAAACAAGCTGAGTCAGCAGAGCGAAGCCAAGTGATTGATCTTATTTTGAAAGGTTTTAGTACTGAGGAGATTAGATTAATCATTGGAAGAACTTATGGGGCTACGAGAGAGTTTATGAGTCAGTGTAGGAAAAAGATTAAAAGCTATTTGGATGTATGTAATGAAATTAAAGAGTAAAAAAGATGAACAATAAAGAACAAAAAATACTGCAGGATTGGATAGATACACTTCAAGGAATTGCGACGAAGGGTATGGATGCTAAGACTAGGATTGAGGCGCGCCTTCTGAGGGGTGCGTGGATTACTGAAAATAAAAGAATTGAAAATGAAATACCTGAGCATGATGAATCTTTTTATCAAAATGTGAAGGAGGCTATTGCGAAGAAAAAGGTTAAGGGGTCCCCAAAAAATATTTGGACATCTTTTTTCGAAAACAAATTTAAGGCCTTTGTTATCGTTCTCTTAGGGACAGGATTTGTCTATGCTTCTAAAAAAACTTATGAGGGCGTTGTGTCTGTTGCAGATGAATTAAACCATATTGTTCTCGCAAAAGAGACTACTAACGTAACTGTAGAGAATGAAGATGATGGTAAAGGTTTTTGGGATGAACATTTTGATAAACATGGTGGCTTTACTGGCTTCTGGTCTCGTTATACCCCCACAAACAATGAGGAAGTTTTACCTAAAAATAGGGATGACAATTTATGCACTTACAATGCAACCTTGAGCCTTAAAGATTGTTTGTTGTTAGCAAATCAATACAATTCAAACGCTAGATTTAATATAGGCCTGATGTATGAACTTGGGATTAATGTCGATCAAAGTTATGCTCAAGCATATGAGTGGTACAAAAAATCTTCAGCGCTTGGAAACGAAGATGCAAAATCTAATATGGAGTACTTAATTAAAAAAGGCTTAATTTATTAAATTTTAAAATTTATTCCTGACAATTAAGTTTTTTCTCGTCTACCTAGTATCAATTTATATATTAAAAGGTAGGTTATGAAAATTAAAAGACTAAGTTTAGCGTTTGCCCAATTATTAATGTTTTCTTCATTAAGTTATGCAGAAGGCAAATGTGAGGACGGTGATTTTTGGCAAACATGGTTTGAAGACAGTCAATTTATTGGGTTTGGAAATGCGGCAACAAAAAATCAAATTGCTAATGCGCAGCTGGATAAGGCCGATCAGTTTTATTACGGCCGTAATCTTACTAAAGACTACTCAAAGGCATTAGAGCTATATAAAAAGGCGGCAAATAATGGTATCAGCGAGGCTTATTTTAAACTCGGTTTAATGAATCATTATGGTAAGGGAAAGTCAGCTGACTTTCAGGAGGCCTATAATTTCTATTATAAGTCTGCAATCAATAATGACCCAGAGGCACAATTTAACTTAGGCTTAATAGAAAGATATGGGCTAGGTCGCCCAAAGAACTTTTCTAAAGCATTTGGTTGGTTTGAAAAATCTGCACGACAACAAACATCCTTAAATAAATATCAGTGCAAGGTAATCAGGCAAGGGCTTTTGGAAGCACAATACAATTTAGCACAGATGCATCACTACGGGTTGGGCACAGAAAAAAATATAACATACGCAGCAATGCTCTACGAGCAGGCCGCAGAGCAGGGTATGAAAGAGGCTCAATTTAATATTGCCCAGATACTACATTATGGCCCTGAAGAACTACAGGATTTCCATAAAGCTTATAATTGGTATCAAAAAGCGGCAAGCCAAAATTTATTAGAAGCTGAATTCAATCTTGGATTAATGCATCAGTATGGTCGAGGTACCTTTCAAGATTATCTTTTAGCCAGGCAACATTATCTGAAAGCAGTTCAAGCTGACATAGCAGAGGCTGAGCTTAATCTTGGATTTTTGTATTATTATGGCCTGGGCATTCCCGCTGATCCATCTGTCGCATTTGAGTATTTCGTTTCAGCTTCAAAAAAAGATTTACCACAAGCGCATTATCATCTTGGATTGATTTATAAGGATGGCAAGGGCGTTAAAAAAGATGATAATACCGCAAATCAATGGTTTAAAAGGGCATCATCTTTAGGGGTTATTGAGGCAGTTTCAATGGTAAATGAGATCTCTATTCGTGAATCAAAAATAAAATTAGAGACCTCAAAAGAGGAAGCTAAATCATGATAAAAAACTACCTAATAAAAAGTATTTTTATATTTACGGCATTGATAACCCTCTTTTTAATCTTGGATCATAAGGTTGATGAAAGAATTGCAATAATGCAGAAAATAAATCATGGCAAAGCAACATAGCCTCATCTTACATATCAATTAAAAATATATTTTATAAGTTTGATAGGATTTGCTTAATTTCTACTGGATTTGTTTTGCCATTGATATTGATAATGTTTAATTTGCCTGGGCCTTGTTTCATGTCATTTGCAAAATCATAAACTGCCCCAACTATTAAGATCTCATCATTACTTAATTTGTTATTGAACTCAGTTGAAGCAATTTCAACTTGATTGTTAACATTTTTTATGACTCCATTAATATTTTTAATTCCTTTAGAAATATTTATTGTTCTTAATTCTTTTTGAATATCTTTTTCTAAAGAAGAATAGTCTGAACTTGCGGCTGATATTGCGCCACAATTTGAATGGCCAATAATTAAAAGTACAGGGGAGGCTAAGTGATTTATGCCGTATTGGACTGAACCCATTGTTGATCTAACTTGATTACCAATATTTCTTATCATGAAAATATCACCTTCAGGTGAATCGGAGAGCTTGTTAGTTTGAGCTCTTGAGTCAGCACAACCTACAATTGTTGCTCTTGGTTGTTGTCCCTTACTTAATTTTTTAAAAAAAGCTTGCCCATTTTTTGATATATAAGATTTGTTTACCTTTAGAGCTTCATTGATAAATTGTTTGGCAGCTTCGATATCATGTGGATGTGTTTCTCCTGCTATAAGAAGATGTGAAAGGGATAGCATCAAGAATAGATAGAATACTTTTAATAATCTTAGCTGTTTAACTGGCANTTTTTTTCCTANAGAGATGATAATTAGTTTTTATATTACTGTAATATTTAAGTTATACAAATGAATATAAAAATAATCATTCTATGAAAAAAACTATCGATATTAATAATCCTGAGAATGGTCAATTATTAGATATTATGAAGGAACTGATGGAGACATCAGAGCTTAAAAAAATAATGCCAGCTATTTCCATGTTTGGAAGCGCTAGAACAAAAATCACAGATAAGTATTACCAAATGGCTGAGGATGTCGCATATGATTTATCTAACTTAGGTTTTTCCATAATTTCAGGTGGCGGGCCTGGCATAATGGAGGCGATCAATAAGGGCGCGTATCGTGGTAAGTCCAGCAGCATTGGCCTAAATATTATTTTGCCACATGAGCAAGAACCAAATAAATATCAAGATATAAGTTTTAATTTTAAGTACTTTTTTACGAGAAAGGTGATGTTTGTAAAATATACATCAGCTTATATCGTTTTCCCTGGGGGCTTTGGAACGCTTGATGAATTATTTGAGGTAATGACCTTGATGCAAACTGGAAAAATACAGCAATTTCCCATTATATTAGTAGGCAAAGATTTTTGGTCAGATTCATTGGTATGGGTAAGAAAAGAATTGCTAGGGAACAATATGATAGGTAGTGATGATTTGAATTTAATTAAGCTAGTTGATAATAAAGATGATATCAAGCAATGCATCGAAGATTTTTATACAAGCGAAGGTAATAATTATTGCCTAATTGAACATAAAAACTTACTGTAAATTTATTTTGAAAATTAATAAGACTACAAAAAATGAAGTTAAGTTGGTTGTTAAAAAAGAGATTTTTGAAATAGTTTTTTTTGGTCATTGGACAAAAGATTCTTCTAATCCAGGCATAGAGCCATTACTTAATAACCTGGTTGATTATCCAAAGATTAAAAAACTAACCTTTTCTACAAAAGACTTAGGAGATTGGGATAGTTTTTTGATGACTCAATTAGTCCTCATTATTAATTTTGCAAAGAAGAAAAAAATTACAATCGTCACTCAATCTCTTCCAAAGGGCATACAAGGGTTATTGAAGCTTGCTTATTCGGTTCCCGAAAGAGAGGGCGCACGAAAGCAAAAGAGAAAAATATCTTGGATTGAAACAATTGGAAATAGTGTACTTAGTGCCAAAGTTGAGCTGAAAAACCTTGTGACGTTCCTTGGGGACTTAATTCAAAGTTCATTTTCTCTAATTAAGGGATCGGGACGTTTTCGCTTTGTTGATTTGATGGCTTATATTCAAGATTGTGGCCCTGCATCATTGCCTATAGTGAGTTTAATCAGCTTTTTGGTGGGCTTAATTTTAGCCTTTGTAGGGGCGCTACAATTATCATTATTTGGTGCGCAAATGTATTTAGCAGACCTTGTGGGGATGGGCATGACTCGTGAAATGGGGGCGCTCATGGTTGGCATTATAATGGCCGGTCGAACGGGTGCATCTTATGCCGCTCAGATTGGCACGATGAATGTAAATAATGAGATTGATGCTTTAAAAACTATGGGATTTAACCCCATGGAATTTTTAGTAATGCCAAGGATGCTGGCATTAATTTTGGTCATGCCTTTACTTTGTCTTTACGCTGATTTTATGGGCATGTTAGGAGGCGCAGCTGTAGCCATTGGTCTCTTTGATATTTCTGCCACAGAATACTGGACAAGAACCGAGTTAGCTGTCCAGTTTAAGGATATCTTGGTTGGTTTGTTTAAGGCATCAATTTTTGGAATATTGATNGCTTATTCAGGTTGCATTAGAGGTATGCAATGTGGTCGAAGTGCTTCAGCAGTTGGCGATGCTGCTACATCTGCAGTAGTAACGGGTATTATTTTTATCGTTATTTCTGATTCACTTATAACAATTGTACTTAATCAGTTGGGAATATAAGGGATATGACGCAAGCCTGTATTACGATAAGAAAAATGACGATGGCTTATGGTGATTTTATCATCCAAAGAGATTTGGACTTTAAAATTAATCAAGGCGATATATTTATTATTATGGGCGGAAGTGGTTGTGGCAAAAGCACATTAATGATGCATTTGATTGGCATGATTATGCCATCAAAAGGGGATATTTTTTATGGAAAAGAAAATTTGTGGGGCTCCAATGTATCAACACAGAGACTATTATTAAATAAAACGGGNGTTCTTTTTCAAAGTGGCGCTTTGTTAAGCTCGATGACAGTCGGTGAAAACATTGCACTTCCAATTTCTGAAAATACCCAATTAAATAAAAAAAACATTCAAGAAATAGTAGAATATAAACTCTCTTTAGTGGGCCTTGCAGGGTTTAGCGATTATTATCCATCAGAAATTAGTGGAGGCATGCAAAAGAGGGCCGGGTTAGCGAGGGCTATGGCACTAGATCCCGAAATACTATTTTTTGATGAGCCGTCGGCTGGACTTGATCCCATAAGCTCTAAGTTACTTGATGATTTAATTTTGAGTTTGAGAGATAATTTAAAAGCAACTATCGTAATGGTGACTCATGAGTTAGCTAGTATATTTTCAATTGGGAATAACTCTGTATTTCTTGATCCGGAGTCAAAAAGAATGATAGCCGAGGGTGACCCAAATAAGCTATTAAAAACATCTAAGGATGAGAGGGTGATTAAATTTTTATCAAGAAGTAAAAAATAAAAAAATATGAGAATTTCAAATAAAAATGAGTAAACCAGTAAACCCCACTTTAATCGGTTCTTTTTTTCTTGCTGCCATAGGGCTCGTGATTGTATCAATCTTGATGTTTAGCAGGGGCAATTTTTTTGAAAAACACCATCAGTTTGTCNTGTTTTTTCACGCAGAAAATAATTTAAATGGGCTAAATGTCGGNGCTCCTGTGAAGCTTGAGGGCGTCAAGATAGGTGAGGTGAAAGAGGTTGCGCTTTTATTTGATGAAAAAACACGTGAAGTCGTAAAGCCAGTTGTGATTGAGTTGGATTACTCAAATGTTATCAGTGACGATGATTTAGATGATGATTTTNNTGCAAAGGAAGAAGGCGAACAAAATGAATCAATTAAAAGCCTAATTAANAAAGGGCTAAAAGCACAATTAAAGACCCAAAGCTTACTTACGGGTTTATTGTATATCGAGTTTCAATTNACACCTCAAGATGAAATAGTTTTAAGCGGGAGAAATTTTCGTGACTTGAGAGAATTACCGACCACAACAAACGCGACTGAAGACTTAAAAAGGCAAGCTCAAGAGGTCGTAGACAAAATAGGAAAATTACCCCTAGAGCAAATCGTGGAAGATTTAGCAGTTAATATGCAGGAGATAAAAGAAATTTTGACATCTCAATCACTTAAAGAAAACCGTCAAGGGGTGAATCAATCAATCAAAGAAATGGAAAAATTATTAATTAATTTAAATAAGAATTTTACACCCCTGATGTTTAATTTAAATGGAACTGTTAAGGATACAAGGGTGGTTGTGCAAGAATTTTCAAGAGATATAAAGCCTGTCTTAAGTTCGCTAGAAAAAACATTAAATAAAGCAACAGAGATATTATCAGAATCACAGTACGCGGTCCGCTCATTTGAGGAGCTCTCCTCCCCAGAAGCACCACTTTGGCAGGCATTAGAGGCCCTTAAGGATGCAGCCGAGTCAACAAAAAATTTAACAGATACGCTAGAGAGGCATCCTGAATCAATTATTTACGGCAAAGGTGAGGAGTAAAATGAAACCACATTCAATTAACATTTTTGCAAAATATATTGCTCTAATGTTTGTGACATTTTTAATTTTTGGTTGTGCAAA
>JGI26263J51726_1000793_pt1 | contig 13207 bp, 6 predicted proteins | sample SaaInlV_200m_DNA_2_FD_51726 | JGI IMG/M metagenome (IMG submission 51726)
TTGGCGGCGTCCGAGGCGCAACCAATACCGGCATCAACCAATACCGGCACACTGGCCTGCTCTTTAATAAGCTTAATGTTTGCTGGGTTGGCAATGCCTTGGCCTGAGCCAATGAGTGAAGCAAGTGGCATCACTGCACAACAGCCGATATTTTCTAATTCTTTAGCAATAATTGGATCATCGCTGGTGTAAACCATTACGTCAAATCCATCGTCAACCAAGGTTTGTGCAGCAGCCAGTGTTTCTACAACATTTGGGTATAGTGTTTTTTCATCACCCAAAACCTCAAGCTTAACCAAAGTATGACCACCTAAAAGCTCACGTGCTAATTGGCAAGTACGCACTGCATCTTTGGCTGTGTAGCAGCCAGCCGTATTTGGCAAAATAGTGTATTTGTCAGGGGTGATAACATCAAGCAAATTTGGCTCGTTTTCATCTTGACCGATGTTGGTACGACGAATAGCAACCGTAATAATATCCGCCTCGGCTGCATCAGTTGCGAGTTTTGTTTCAGTCAAATCTTTATATTTTCCTGAACCAACTAATAAGCGAGAGTTATAAGTTTTTCCTGCAATTACTAATGGTGTGTCAGTCATAAATTTGATTATTTAATAATGATATGGAGTGAAAAGTTTGAATCTTGAGATGAAAGTATTATATAGTTAAATATTACTATATAAGAATTTTTATATGCATACAAAGTATGCTGGTTTGTATCTATTGCATTAAAGATGCCAACAAACTTGAGCTACTTTTCATTAAAGGTATGGGTGTATAGTTGGTTAATAATAAATAAAGTTGGATGGTGTCACTTTACAATAGTATCGTACTACGATACTATATAACAAAATATGATAAAAAGTTACGCTGATAAAAAAACTGAAAAATTTGCAACTGATGGAAATCATAAGTCAATTCCTGGTCAGATTAGCAGGAGAGCNTTAATGAGATTAATACAAATAGATAATGCTACTTGTTTAGATGATTTGCGTTTGCCATCATCAAATCACTTAGAGAATTTATCTGGTAATAGAAAAGGGCAGAGTAGTGTGAGAATTAACCAACAGTACAGAGTATGTTTTATTTTCAAAGNCAGCAATTCCTATGATATTGAAATTATTGATTACCATTAAATAGGAAAAAATTATGATTAAAAATAACTTCCATCCAGGTGAATTCTTACAAGAGTTATTGGATGATTACAATATAACAGCCTACCGTTTATCTAAAGATATCTTTGTGCAGCAGACTCGTATTAGTGAGATATTAAAAGGTAGTAGATCTATTACTAGCGATACAGCGATAAGACTCGGCAAGTATTTTGATAACTCGCCACAGTATTGGTTGAATTTACAAGATAGCTTCGATCTAACTAATTGCAATGTTGAGAATTACCATAGTATTAACCCTATTGAAAGGGTGGCTCAATAGCAAGGCAAGGGTTTTGTTTGATCATAATGAGATGAACAACAATTGGGGAAAATCCAAATAGCACAATTACTCAAGGTAGGGGTAAAAAAAATGAAGGTCAAAGCACCCATATATTGAGACACACCTTTGCCAGTCATTTTATTATGAATGGTGGTGATGTTTTAAGTCTACAGAAGGCACTAGGTCATAGCACTTTAGTAACGACATTGAAGTGCGCACATTTGTCACCTGATCATCTAAATGATGTGCGGAAATTTGCACCAAAAAATAAAGATGTGATGAAAAAAACATAGTTAAGATTTTAGTTGGTAGGCTCTACAGATACTACTACTAAAGGGAATTTGTGGCGGAGAGTGAGTCTTAAAAATTAAGCTTCCATGCCGCCTTATAAAGTTCATTATACATTGCTATAAACGCACGTTCTACTAACATGCTTGATGTATCTAAATGTTAAAATAAACACACGTTTGTACCCCGACTTGTACCCCAAGTTGTACACTTAATAACACGGAGATATATCATGGCAGTAAGTATCGAAAGATTAACAGAAAGACAAGTAAAGAATGCTAAGAATAATTTAAATGATGGCGGCAATTTGTGGCTACTAAGACGCAATAATTCTAAGACATGGGCGTTTAGATACACAATGAAAGGCAAGGCTCGTAAAGCAGGTTTAGGAAGTTATCCTACAGTTACACTTGCAGAGGCGAGAGAAGTGGCTTTATCGTATCGTAAATTGATTCACAATTGTATTGACCCAATTGATGAAGTGAAGCGTTTAAAACGAGAATCTGAAAGGGTGGTACCTACATTTAATCAAGCAGCTGCAAGATACATTTTGAAGCAGCGACACGAGTGGAGAAATATCAAGCATACCAAGCAGTGGGTATCAACACTTCGCAATCATGCTATGCCTGTTTTAGGTTCGATGCCAGTAACTGACATCACTAAAGCTGATATTCTTAAGGTGTTAAAACCCATTTGGATGACCAAAACAGAAACAGCCAAGCGTATACAAGGCAGAATTGAAAATATTCTTGATTGGTGTGCTGCAATGGATTACACAGAGGGGCTTAATCCGGCCAAATGGCAAGGAAGCTTAGACAAGCTACTTCAGTCGCCTACAAAGATTAAAAAACTCAAAAATAACGGCGTTGAGAAGCATCATCCGGCAATGCCGTACGAAGAAGTTCCAGCTTTTTATGCAGAGCTTGAAACTAAAGAAGGTTTTTCAGTGAAAGCGCTAAGATTTTTGATACTAACAGCTTGCAGGTCTAGTGAGGTTTTAAACGCTACCTGGGATGAAATAGACTTTAAGAATAAGACATGGACAATATCAGCTAAACGCATGAAGGCTTTTAAAGAACACAGAGTGCCGTTAACTGATGAAATGATTGATTTACTAAATTCGTTACATATATTGAATGAATATGTGTTTCCTGGTCAAAGAGAGGGTAGACCATTGTGTGGCGTTGCTATGATTACTACAATGAAGAAGATGGGCATGGGTCATTACGTACCTCATGGATTCAGAAGCTCATTCAGAGATTGGTGTGAGGAGCAGTCAACATCATCTTATGGTGTCATTGAGAGGGCGCTAGCACACACTATTCCGAACAAAACAGAGCGAGCTTACAACAGAGGTGACTTGTTCGATAAAAGACGAGAATTAATGGATGCTTGGGGTGAGCACGTTGACGCTAATGAGCTAAATGCTTTGAAAAAAATCGCATGACATTACTAAAGATAGCATTGCATATTTAACATAATATCTTTATAATGTAATCATAAATTTAAATCATTGTATTTTCTCCTTTGTTGAAAATAGTGCTCTAGGGTATTTTATAAGCAACATTGTGTCCGACCGGGCTACCCCTGTAGCGCAAGACGCGGACCTACGAAGACAGTAGTAGCGCAAGGTAAATTTAATTTGCTAAGCGGTTAGATGCTCCACTCCGAATATGAAAACATTTAAATAGAAACGACACACTGTGTTGTTAATTTAATGTTTTTGTAAGAGTTGGTCACTACATAAATCTACCAGCATCAGCTCTTACTCCTTAAAAAGGAGTTTTAGATGTCAATCAAATATAGAAACGTTGCTAAATACGCGGCACAAGGCAAAAGATGCATGAGGCTTAATGATGTAGCTTCATACTTATCAGTTTCAAAATCTTACGTAAATAGATTAATTAAACTAGGGAAGTTTCCAGTAGGTATTAATATAGGTGCTAATCTGAGTAGTTCAGGGAGACTGGTAGTTTGGGAAAAGGTGACTGTTGATCAGTGGCTAGATCAGCAAATGGGAGGTAAGTAGCATGACTAACCTCAGCAAACCAGAAGTTCATCAAACAAATACAGGTACTACACCTCAGTATCCTTGCGTAAGTTTTACCTATGTGCGTAGTGACTCTGTGAGCATGACTAAAAGCTACTGCTACGATAGGGATAATGATGAACTGATAAAAACATCTGTAGGCTCGCCTGTGGATGGAAAGTTTGAACGTGTCGACGACTATTCTTTAATCAAGATGCTTGATGTGATAAAGTCAATCGGAAGTCATGATGCGCTAATACATGGAGTTATTAAAGATCATAAAATAATAGGTATCTGCACAAAGAACAATCTGAAAGATGGTTGCTTGCCACGAACTAAAGAATACTTTAGTTATCCTGATAATGCACTACTACTATTCGATCATGATCCGGACGACAGGGGTCATAGAATATCCAGTGTGGAGGAGTTTATGGGTATTCTGACATCAATCGATCCACAGCTAGCAAAGTGCGCCTATGTTAGTAAAAACAGTGCTAGTAGTGGCATTAAGATGGGTGATCATCTTCTGAAAGACGATATAGGTTTTCATTTACATATGACTATCCCTGGTAATGATTTAAAGTCATATGCCGAGAAACTATTTAGGCTGCTTGTTCTGAACGACTATGGATACGTATTTATCAGTATAAACGGTCGAATGAGTATACGAACCATTTTTGATGCAGCAGTCCACAGCCCTGAACGGTTAGAATTTATAGCGCCAGCGATTGTTGAGTATCCATTGACAATTGATGAGCCGGAAATACACTCTAGGCCAGGTAATTCAATCGATACCTCCTTGCTTCCTGAACTAACCCTGGTACAAGAGCAGAAGCTTGAAAAAGTACGTCAGAAGCTATTAGATCAGTCAGAGGATGCCGCATTAGATATACGTTTTAATTACGCCAAAGAGCAGTCAAAAATTACTGGCATATCTACAGCCAAGCTTTTTGAGTTCTACAATATGGGAGACCAGGGTGAAATAGACTATGGTCATCCGTTAACCCAAGATGATGGCACTCAGTTTAACTTTGCTGATGTAATAGCTACCCCTGATGATTACAACAATTTATCTATGAGAGATCCGTTTGATCCAGCTAATGGACCTAGTAAGGCTCAGCTGTATGTAAATGATAACGGAACCATAGTAATTAACTCATTTGCTCATGGCGGCATTGTGTATAGGCTATATCGAGATGGGGAGCTTTATACTGGTAAGCCTGTAACATCTAAGCAGACAGCTTTAAAAAATTATCCATTAGATGAAGTTGGTAATGCATCTAGGCTGATTAATAAGTATGGCGATCTTATCAGGTATCCAAATAATACTGATGATTACAATGTTAAAAAATGGCTGATTTATAATGGTAAAGGGTGGAGAAATAATACAGATGGCAGTATAGAGCGATTAGCATTAGCAACGATTAACTCTATTATTAAAGAAGGTCATGAAGTCCATGGTAAGGCCGATTTAGAAAGCCATACAAAGCGCTTTAGGAGTGTAAGACACATTACGAACATGCTTAATGTTGCAAGCTGGGATGAGACGATTCGTATTAGAGATAATGGTGCAGATAATAATCCTATGTTAATCGGCACACTTAATGGTGTGGTTGATCTAGAAACTGGTGAAATTATCCAGAATAGTAAAGAATACTTTATTACTAGCCGAGTTAATGCAAGCTTTAATAAAGAGTCTGAATGCCCCAACTGGGATAAGTTCTTAAATCGTATCACTGGTGAAGATCAAGACATGATTAAGTATCTAAACCTGCTAGTGTCATACTTCTTAACCGGAAAAACTAATGAGCACAAGCTATTCATAATCCACGGTCCTGGCTCTAACGGCAAGACAACCTGGGCTAAGTGTATTCAAGATATACTGGGAGATTATGCTTCACAAATACCGGTAGAAAGTCTTAGCTATACGAATTCAAATGCCATAGACGACAATTTAGCCAGAACTAAAGGCTCTAGATTGATTGTTACTAGTGAAATTAAGAAGGGCGCCAGGCTAAATGAGCCTTTAATTAAGCAACTCACTGGTGGTGATAAAATTACAGCCAGACAGATGCATAAAGGGTCATTAGAGTACAAACCTACCTCAAAGTTTATAATGACAGTGAATCACCTTCCTGAAATCACAGGTAGTGACAGTGCTATGGGTAGAAGAATCCAAGTACTACCTTTTAATCAAGTAATAGGATCTGATGAGGTGGACAAATTTTTACCTGATAAGCTAAAGGACGAATATGATGCAATCTTTACCAGAGCTGTTCTAATGTGCCCTAAATGGAGGGAATTTGGTCTGATGGAGCCTAGTAAGGTTGTTAAAGCTTCAGCTAGCTATGTTGAGAGTAAAGATGTGTTTAAACAGTGGAAAGATGACTATTTAGCATCCGATGCAACCAGTGAAGACTTTGTTACTCATAATGAGTTAATTATGTCACATAAAGCTTGGTGTAACGATCATTCTCTAAATGCATTAGATGTAAATACGTTTAGTGCCAGATTGCAGTCTTGTGCTGGTATTACTAAGTGCAGGAAAAGGATAAATAGTAAGCAAGAGAGAGGTTATACAGGTGTTAAGCTAGTAGCATGATTTAATTAACTGAGACACCCGAGACATCCTGATTCATTCTTTTTATTTAAATTTTAAAATAATATATAAGAATAGATTAGGGCGTCTCGGGTGTCTCAGTATATCTTGTAAAGATGTTAAACAATCTCCACAAACGTAATAAACGAATCAAAGTTGTTTAGATCATCCACACTTACTCTGGTGTAATCAAACATAGTTAAAACATCTTCACCCACAGGAAGCCCCTCTTGGAGCTGACCTAGCATTGTATTCTCGTCAAACGGCAGCCCAACATCTTCAAAAATGTTTATATCAATCTGCTGACTAACCACATCGACACCGTTAGTTGCTTTAATAGTAAATGAATCCAAATGTGAAGAATCTGCAGTTGCATTAATTGTATCTACATCGTCATTATCTAAAATGTAATACCATGTTGGCCAGTTGTCACTAAAACCATTAGAGAGATGCATGGTTGCATAGTCAGTGGCGTATCTAGTTTCACTAACATTATTTAGCGGATCTATAGATGATCGCAGGTCTGTGTTTCCGGTCGATATGTCAGACAGTTTAAACTCACCCTCTAAAGGAAAACCAAACCCAAAGCTTCCATAAACCCCTTGCTGATCCTCGATGTAATAGGTTATGCCATTTTCATACATAACATTAGTACCGAGTGATGTTTCAAGATAAAGCATAGGCTCTATTGTTAGGGCATTAGCTAGATCACCTATGGATAAAGAATATGTATCGATTGATGGTGTAGTGTTCACTTTAATATCTGCATCGGAAGACTCTAGNAAGCTAAATGCAGATAGCGTATTTTTAAACAATTGCACTTCGTTAGTTAGTATTACATCATCTAAAGTGTTAAATGAATTATTGATAATTACCGAATCCACTTTGCTGATTAATGTCGATAAATCAATTGAAACAGCGGTGAAATAGCCGTTTTCATCATACTCTCCAGTTCTCCATGTAAGGGTTTCACCCATTATGGTTATATTGGTTAAGTCTTCACCTTTACGATAATAAAGCTCAATAGAGTCATTATTAACATCAAAGTCAGTAATTATATTACCGCCACTAGTTGCAGTAAACTGAAACACATCCGATCCAGTGCCACTGGTTAGGGTGTCACTACCCACACCACCAAAGATAATATCATCTCCATCACCCCCATTAATAACATCATCTCCGTTAGAACCCCAGAGTACATCATTACCCGCTTCACCATTAATAGTTACGCCAGTAGTAAGTGCAAAGTTAGAGCTTGTTAAATCTACAACATCATTGCCACTACCTGCATTAACCACCTCTAAATTGGAAATCCTGGCGATAGAATCACCACCTTGTACTGTGTTGGTTAGTAGTGCGTCACGGTGGTGATTAGAATAAACATCATCAATAAAGAAAGCGTCATTCCCATTAGTTAAATTCAATATATCAGTATCATCACCACTATTAACAATATCATTAAATCTATTGAATCCGTCAATATCAATCTTCTGGTGTGTTTCGATGTTCTTTGCGACATATCCACTACCCCATGTTGAATCAGCTATTAGATTGATAACATCATTGCCGAGAGAGGTGTAGACAAGGTCCGCACCTTTTAAGGTTGTTACATAGTCATTGTTCTCTGTGCCTACCAATAAATGAGTACCCAATGCCTTTAACGATCCATATTCATCATGTCGGTAAATCTGTATAGAGTGAGAAAAATGCTCACCTTTGCCATGCTCATCTTCTACAAGTATTAAAAAATCCAAAAACCCTTCTTCTAGATTTTTTGGTGTTCCACTTAATATGCCTGTGTCGGGATTGATACTTAACCAATCAGGAAGGGGTTTATCCGATTGAAAAGTATCAGAAACAACTTTTTTAGAAGGGGTAAGTATTTTTGCAGAATAAGTGAGTTTATCACCATCCTCATCTGTAAAGAATAGCGATGCATCAAATTCGTATTTAATCCCCTCTATAGCCTTCTTGTTGAGGTTGGATATAGCTAAATCACTAGGCATGCCTGTTATAAAAGTTGGACCAAGGTTGTCATCGTTACTCTTACCTTGAACAGATATTACAACTTCTTGTGATACGGTTTTGGTGCCATTTGTAATGTTTATTGTGAAAATATCACTACCCATGTCACCTTCATTAAGTGCAATAGTATCCGGGTCTGAATTATCAAGTGTGTACTTCCAGCCTGTAGTTTTCTGATGTACACCTAAGTCAGGCTGAGAATAGAAACTAAAAAAGTTGTAACTAGGTGGAGTGTCTAAACTTAACAATCCGTATATTCCTTGTTGATTTTCAATAGTGTAGATAAGCCCGTTACTATAATACATGTCTACACCATTTTCAGTCTCTGTATATAAGACCTGATGAGATGTTAAGGCACCAGCTAGATCACCATAGGATAGCTTTTCTTCGTCAAGCATAGATATGTAACTAACGTTTATCACTCTATCGTCAATAGAGTAATTGCTAATGTCTGATAAGGCATCTTCAAACAATTTAAAACTAACATCAGTCGCCACAACCTGGGCTAACTCTGCACTTGTAATGTCTTTGGCAATAACAACTTCATGGGTTAGTGTTGCAGGTGAAGTTAATCCTCCATAAGTTAGACCGTTACTATCTTGTAGAGTTAATGTAGTATAGAAATTTCCAGGTGTGGGTCCAGTGGTTTTTACAACATCTAGCCTCTCTCCAAAGTCATTCGTCCAATATGAACTGAAATAAGTTGCCTCTGCAAAATCATACTGATATGTTGGTATAAATACCGCTGCAGTTGATAAAGCAGGCATGACTCCATCTAATGTATACTCAATAACTTTTGAGTTCATATCAACAAAAGAATCAAAGGTAGCAAACGTAGTGTCTTGCATGTAATCAAATCCTGTAGGCTCTTGTTCTAAAAACGAACCCATGTTTAGATTCGTAACAGATCCAACGTCAAATATTTCAACACCAGTAATTAATTCTGAAGAGCTGTATTTTTCAAGTATTTTAAGGTTTTGAATGGTGTCTGATGAAATGGTAAGTGCAGTCACATCCAGGACATCAGTATTTTTATCAACAAACTGTTCGGTGAAAGTTGTAGCTACATTTCCCATTGATGGGGCTATATTTAACAACCCATTAGTTGTCCCGGTGATAGTATCAAGACCTTTCATAATAAAGGCGGGTGAAGTGTTATTGTCAGATTGAGCTGAATCGACATTTATGGCTGGCAATATTTCATAAATATCAGACGTATAAGTGAAATTACCGCTTTTGATAATTGTTGTAATGGGTAATCCATCTGAGCCAATCGAGTTGATTAGGTTACCTTGAGAGTTGTCTCTGTACGGATGATCTTCAACAACATNCCCATATGATGAAGAGCTTGTGGAAGTTACTGACACGTTTGCTGAACCTGAAATAGATATATCGGCCTCAACCTCTTTTGAGATAGCGAATAATGCAAGTACAGTCGGTATTGTTGATGCATCAACATGCTTTCTTGGTTTTTTATTACTAGCATTCAAATCCATCATAGAACGCATGTGCTTTCTATAAATATAATCTACTAATCCTGAAATATTAACACCCATCCTTTAATTTTACGCCTAATTCAGTTATGGAGCAGGAAGGGCCTATTTTTGCTAAACAATCTCAACAAACGTAATCAATACATCAAGGCTATTCAAATCACTTGAACTAACTGTAGCAGACATATCAATCACAACATCGCTATTAGTCGCATCTACATCCCAAGTAAGAACACCACTAGCAAGACTTAAATTAGTATTAGTATGGTTATCTTCTGCTCGGTAATAGAGCTTGATTAAATCCCCGCCCCCACTCACATCAAAATCAGTAATAATATCACTACCTGCAGTGGCAGTAAACTGAAAGATGTCAGAACCAGTGCCACCTGTTAGAGTATCAGATCCTGTGCCACCAAAGATGGAGTCATCTCCTATACCGCCATCAATAACATCATTACCATTAGAACCCCATAGAGTGTCATTACCAGCTTCACCATTTATCTCTATGGCATTAGCTAGGATGTAGTTACTACTGGTTAGGTCTACTATGTCATTACCCTCTCCAGCATTGATAACCTCTAAGTCAACAACCCTTGCAGTAGAATCAACACCTTGAGTCGTAGAAGATAGCGTTAAAGAACTGTGATGATTTGAATAGACATCATCTATAAAGAATGCATCATTACCTGTGGTTAGGTTAAGAGTATCTGTATCGGCTCCGCCGTCGATTACATCACTGAAGCGGTTAAGGCCTGATAGGTTAATCGATTGTCCTGTACCAATAGATTCGTTATTACTAACATTTTTAGCATTGTAAGCGCCAGACCAAGTAGAGTTAGAGACTAGATTAACAATATCGTTTCCAGCTAGGGCTGAGATGGTGTTATAACCACCTAGGGTGGTGATGTTGTCGATTAGCTCTGAGCCTTGAACCTCTTTAGATGAGAGTGTTGTATCTATATTGATAGGGTTAACAACATCAACGCTAATAGCTTGGGTAATGGCGTCATATCCATCAAATAATGTAACATTAAACGAATCAATAGCGCTTGTACCTAGAGTAAGAGTAATAGTATCAGGGTCAGATTCGTCAAGTGTATATGTCCAGTTAGTTTGTTTGTCTAGTTTTAACGATCCATAGATGCCTTGTTGATGTTGGATTTGATATAGCAGGTTGTTTTCAGAATCTAAAACTGAATTGATGCCGTAATTAGTGGCTGTTGTTAATACATTAACAAAACTATCATCATACAAACTTTCTAAATTATCTGTCGGTATGCCATCTATTGTAACCACCCCTGTTACCGAAATCATTTCTCCAGAACCATCAAGAGTCTCTGTTAAATCAACAACTATTACAGACTCAATTTCATTAATAGTGGCAGATCCAGAAACAGTTCTCAAGTTGCCATCTGAATTTTGATATATATGCAGATCAACATCTTTAAACCAAATTGAAGAATCCATTGCACCACTTAAAATAATACTATATGAGTTATCGACATACTTAGTGGCAACAATATCATTTCCAATACTGTCTAATATTGTTACTGTAGTTATCCCATTATTTTCTACTGTAGATAAGCTCAACCAATCTTGATCACTTGTAATTAAGTAATAATTATCAGGTTGGCTATGATAAGGAGTGTCGCCACTTTCTAGCCAAGACTCATCTGTAATAAATGAAAAGTGATCTCCCCACAAGTTTTCTACTTTAACAACATGTTTGCCATCAGAATTAATGCTTTCACTGTAAGTAGACCACTCTTCACGATAGTTCATTGTAAACAACTGTTGGAAGTTAGACATAAGACCATCAGGATCAGATCCAGTTATAACTCCATTGGTATCATTATCTGAGCCAATAACTACTGAACCAAATAAGTCTCCCAATAATGTCGGCTTATCATTCACTTCATTAACCTTTAAATATAGATAGTCTTCAAGCGATTCATTGCCATCGCTAACATTAACGCCTATTTTATAGATTCCAGTATTATCGCCTGTTGGTCTGGCGGTTAATATGCCGGTTTGAGAGTCTATTTCAAGCCACGATTCAGGGTAATAGCTACCTCCAGAACCATTGCTGCCATTAGTCATTTGATAATAATATCCATTCGTTATAGAGTAGCTCAATACATCTGTTTTATCTACATCTGTAAAATGAGAAGATAAATCATATGTTAATACATCATCTTCACTAATCTCAGATACAGAAATATTAGAAATTAGCGCTGGGGCGGTGTTAGCATTGTTTATGGCTACCTGGTTAAAATAACTAGACATTATGTAATTATCATCAGGAGTGCCTAAATACCCACCTCCATCTTTAACTGACAAATAGTAAACTCCAGCATTTGGCAATGCGGTAGTAATACTTTGAGTATTTGATATGGAGTATGATGAAAGTATTGTCCCATTTGAATTAGAGATGTTTACATCCCAAGACTTAAACTTGCCAACATCTGGAACTTCGAATATTACCTCCAGTTGCCCCACACTTGCTGCTTCGTAACGATACCAGTCTTCATCATTAGAATTACTCAGTTGGCCGCTAATCACTGGCACCAAGTTATCTGCCAATGTACTGGTATTGTTAGACTCGAACTCTGTTATCAATAACCCCTGGTTAAAATTATTAGTAATTGTATAGTCATCAGTTGGGGTTCCTAGAAATCCTCCTGCACTCTTCACTACTAAAAAGTAGACTCCACTGCTTGGCAAGCCAGCAATAATATTCTGAGTACTTGATACAGAATACGATGAAAGTGTAACTCCTTCTGAGTCAAGAACATCTACACGCCAAGCCTTATGATCACTAACAGTTGGAACTTCGAATATTACGTCTAGTTGCCCTGCACCTGTTGCATCATATCGGTACCAGTCTTCATCGCTAGAGCTAGACAGTTGACCAGAAACCATCTCTGTAAGTTCAATAGTATCCTTTACTGTCAATATAAAATCGTCTGATATTGTATTGCCAGCTATATCGGCAGCTGTTACAACTATATTTATACTACCCAAATCTGTATCGAGTGGTGCACCATTAAGTATTCCTGTTTTTGGATCTATGTAAATCCAGCTAGGCAGGGTGGCGCCATTAGATAAAATAGCGCTAAATGATAGGATATCACCTTCAAAATCCTTGAAGTTGTCAGAAGTGTCATAATTGTATAATGAGTACTCATAAATTAAAGTATCGTTAATAATAGTGTGTAGATATGGCTTATCGTTAGAGGATGTATTAAGATAAACAGTTTGATCAGTAAACTGAATTTGCTCAACATTAGTCAGAGTAGTGGTGTCATATCTGTATGTAACTTTTGCGTTGCTACTGGCTAA
>JGI26263J51726_1000822_pt1 | contig 12927 bp, 15 predicted proteins | sample SaaInlV_200m_DNA_2_FD_51726 | JGI IMG/M metagenome (IMG submission 51726)
TCAGGTCGAGGCATTGCGCGAAACCATAACCTGGAAGATCAGAAAAATTCCAAAAATACGCTCGACCCTTACGCTGATGGGAATAGACGGACAAGGATGATCTTTCATCACCTTTTATACTAATTTTGTAATTAAAAATATCCCTTTAGAAACATGTCCTCCAAAAGGATAACGACCTGAGAGAAGTAGTAAACCTCTCAGCAGATTATTTTAAATTCTTAAATTTTCTATTTTTTAATTAAAGAGATTCCGAACTTTTCTTTTTTGTTGTAATGTTTAGAACACTTTCAATATTACTTACAGCTATTATTCCATCTCCATTTTCTCCAGTAAATGCCGCATTTAGAATTACTTCAGATATTTTTTCTACTTCTGAGTCCTTTACAATTGTACTAATTACTGAAACTTTGTTATAATCTGATACGACTGTACCTGTACCTCTTCCAGATCTTACAATTTGTCTTTTTCCTGATCCTCTTCCATTTCCTTCTAAAATTGTAAATCCATCTACAATGTCCGTAATTGCAGTCGCTACGACATCTACTTTATTGATTTGAATGGTTGCTTCAATTTTTTTCATATTGTTTGTTATAATTATGGTTCAAAATATAAACAAATATTTTTTAATCTGATAATGGGTTATTCCATAATCCTTCTTTCTTTTTAGTATCAAAAATAAAAGTAATTATGAAAAGTGATGAAAAACGGTCCCATCGACTAAATTATCTGTTAAAATGTTACCTTGTTAATCCGCAAGAAAATGAGATTTATCGTCGAGCCAAACAAATGGGTGTGACTGATTCTACTGCTAAAGATTACATTAGAACTGTAATAATACAAGCTCAAAAATCAGATTCAAAATAATTTTTATATATAAACAGTAAAAATTACAATTCTTTCTACTTCTATGCGGTGAAATTATTAGAAATCTTAAACAAGCTATTCATAAATAATGAATATGTGGAAAAATTATCATGAATGATATGTTACTTGATGATGTAACCTCTCTTTTAGATGGAGATTTTGGTGATGATCGCATTTTAAAGCAAATATCTAGAGCATGCAAAAATAATGAGGTCATTAGTAACTATGAAAGAAATTATGTTCAAAAATTAGCAGAACAATATTTGGGTAAAAAACCTGAAAATATTGTTCCTACAAAACCTGAAAATATTGCACCCACAATTCCAGACGTCGTAATGCCTAAAATTGAATCTTATGAACAAGCTCAAACATTTGAACCACGCTCTTCTCGTAGTTCTAATTTTAATTTAAAAAATCCAAAATTAATTTTGGGATTTACTTCTATTGTTTTAGTAATTGGTTTTGCTGCTATTTTGTCTTCTGGCACATTTGATTCATTTTCATCTAACCCTGCATCTAACCCTAACCCTGCATCTAACCCTACATCAAAGTTATCAGTTCAAACTGATTTGTCTTCATATTCTCAGAAAGATTTTATTTCAATTAATGGCATATCTACTAATTCCAACATGGTCCACATCTCTATTCAAAATCAAAATGATGAACTTGTATGGGCAGAGCAAGTTTCTGTAAAAAGTAATGGTGTGTATTCTACCCTCTCTATAGCTGGAGGTCCCGGTTGGGAGAATTCAGGTACATATACTATGAAAGTAGATAATGGTTCAGAAATAAAATCAATAGCCTTTTCATTTACTTCGTAACTTTTTAACTTGTTTTAATTTATCTACAGAAAAACATCATTTTGATCTTTGTATAGCACAAAATATTCTTCTTGATTTTTTCTATTTTTTTTTGCATTTAGTGCGTCTTGGTACATATCAAAATGCTCAATTACGTATAATTGATTTTCTGTATCTCCAAAGTAATCTATTCCGACCAAATTAAAGCCTGTTTCAGGTGTTAGATTCCTTTTTTCCTCTTCAAATTTATTGTCAGACAATTTTTCTTAATGATGCCCAATCCATTGATAGCAAAATTCCTCATCAATCATATCCCTAATTATTTTTTTATTTTTTATTTTTGGTAGTTCAACATTAAAAAATCCTAATTGCCCCTTCAATGGAATTGGAATTCTAAGTGGTTTTGCATTTTTCAACATAAATCCAAATGTTTTTTCTTGAAAAGTTCTTGAAGAAAAATGTTTTTTCTTATCTGTTTGAATTTCTTTGGAAGATGTATATTTTTTTACATCGTAAATTTCCACTTTACCTATTATTGCACCCGTTGTTAATTTTTCTTTTATTTTCAATTTTTTATATTCTTCCTTTCTAATTTTAATTGGAGCATGAATTAAAAATTCTCCACGAAAATCTGTATTCCATTTCCTTAATTCAATTATTTTTTTATTTTGAACAATTAATTCTGCAAATGGTTGACAAATTGAAAGACATTTCATGATTACTATGATGATAAAAATTTGATATACCTTAAAACTGTGAAGCTTGTTTGACTATTTCTGAAAGTTGACTGTTTCTTGCTTCAGGAAGTTCTGTTATTCCTCCTATCAAACTATCTGTCACAATTCCTTTTTCTGCTAATACATTGGCAGCCATTAGTGATGTTCTTCCAGCCATACAAACCATTAGGGTTTTTCCTTTTGATTCTTGGAGCGAATTATTAATTTCATCTGGAATTCCCTGTCCTGATAGTAGTTGTTGTGCCGTTCTTGCATTTGGTACGACTATTTTGCTTTTATCTATGCCTAGAGATTTTGCAAGTAATTCTATTCCGCCTTCTTGAGGGGTATATTGCGTGTGAACCCAAATAATTTTATCATAATCTTGTGAATTTGAGGCTACTTGTTCTTGTGATACTTGTCCTGGAGGTTGAATTTTTCCAATTTTCTCCAAATTCTTTCTATATTTTTCTATACCGTCACAAATCATTACTACAAACTTACTTTCTTTATTTGTACTGGCCAATTGTAGAGCTGCATAGAGTTCTAGTGCACTACTTTCTCCAATGTCATGTCCTTTCTCTACAAAAAATTTGAGAAGCGGTTTTGCTTTTTCAAAATCTACTTCGTATTCTCCAGCGTAATTATCTGGTTGATAATATTTTAGGCCATCTGCATTATTGTGAGTTCTAATTCCTGCAACGTCTTGTCCGCCTGGTGGAAATATTACGTGAACTCTTTTTTTGTTATATTTTTCAGATATGTATCTGCTTAATCCGCCTGAAGTTCCACCCGTACCAAATGTGCATAGAATGTTGAAATTTTCAAGGGAATTGCCTTCTTCGTGCAATTGTTGATCTATTTCAGATCCTGTTATGGTCCTATGTGCGTTTACATTCAAATCATTATCGTATTGTTCTGGACAGAAACAATTGTATATTTTTGCAAGTAATTTTGCTAAATTGATGATATCTTGTTTGGCTAACAATTTTTCAATTTCTGTGATTGAATTATCAAAGATACTTGGATCAAATTCTAACTGAGTTAATTGTGAGCGAATGTTAGCAGCTGTTGCTTTTGCAACCAATTCATCTTTTTTTCCTTCCATTCCTGGTGCCGGACAAATATCCATTTCTAAATCCATTATTTTGATATTCATGTTTCTTAGTTCATGAAACACGCCTTCTTGTAATTTTCTTGAAACAATTGTGACTACTTGCAGACCTAGTTTTGATAACATCCCTAATGCTATTCCAAAATTACCTGACGTTGCCTCAATTACTGTTTGACCGCTCTTTATTTTCCCTGTCATGATTGCATCATGAATTATGTTTGCAGCTGGTCTAACTTTGATTGAACCTGTAGGTAATGTGGAATCTAATTTCCCGTAAACTTGTAATTCTGAATTAGAAAGATCTAAGTTGTAAACTTTTTTTGCACATTCTTTAAAATCATTTGTAATGTCTACTAGCGGCGTTGCATTGACTATTTTTGCTCCTTGCTTATCGTTTTCTAAATGTGGTACTTTGTTCCATATTTCTTCCTCAAAGCGTTGAAGTAGAACTTTGTCTATGTTATTATCCTGATTTTGCTCCAATTTTATCTCTATTTTTCACTTTTTAGAAGGTCATATAAAATATCTTATATTTTAGATTAGGATTCTTCCATTTTTTTAAATTTCTTAGATTTGTGCATCTAAAAGATTGATTACTTTATTTGGAATGTCTTTCAATCTGCTTACTGCCATGGTTTTATCATATCCCAAATGTTTAAGATTATTTGCTATGGTGGTGGCCCTTACCGTATTTGGTCCTAATCCTAAAGCAACCATGGTTATTCCTAATCCTTTTAGTGATTTTGTTCTCTTTCTGACTGCGTCTGAGTCTGATGGCTCTCCATCAGTTAATGTCAAAAAAATATCTGGTCGTTTTGCTTGTAATGTTGAAAACATTTTATCATAAATTTCTGCGAGTGGTGTTGCTCCATTTGCAACTATCTGTGCTAATCTTTTTGCAGTAGTCTTGTTCCATTTTACATTTTCTTCTTTTATTGACCAGCAGACCATTGATCTATTTTCTGTACTAAACGCATATACTGCAAATTTTACTTTAAGAAATGCTAAAACTTCACATAGTGCTATTGTTGCTTTTTTATATTCAATTGCATCTGAAGATATGCTTGATGAGTGATCCAATAAAATTATAATTTTTGTTTTGATTGATTTTTTAATGTCTGTAAAAAATGGTTCATTTCCTTCAATGTAGTTTTCATCATCAAATTCGTCCCCTGATCTTAAGTGCTGTTCTTTCCAACCTGTTTTCCATTCTTTGAATTTCATTTTTAATCCATTAATCAAACTAATATCGTAGATGGCTGTTTCGTCAATATTTTTTGTTGATGGAATTTGTATTCCTACAGTTTCTGATGACAGTCCTTTGTTATCATTTTTTTTATTTTCATCGATTAGTACTTTGTATTCATCATAGACATCTTCGCCTTTTACTATTGATTCTGGATCAATTGAGCCGAAATCCCCTTCTTTGTTTTTGGCAATTATTTTTAAAACTTTTCGTAATTCTTCTTCGGATAATGCCATTCCAGCTTTCATAAATGCGACAGATATTGGAATTGTTAACAATGAATCAATTTCTAAAATTTTAATAATTTGGGTTACATTTTTTTCAATCCATCTTGTTTTTTGATTATTTTCTATTGACTCATTGACTATTTTTTTTGCAAATGTACTCGCTTTTTTTATTTTTTCAAAATGGCTTGATTGTATTTCGCCTTTTATTGCACCAAACATGAAATACTGGTAAAATGCCTCTACGATTCTTGCTTTACCATAAACTGTGTGGAGTTGAGGTCTTGATACGAGCATATATCCATAATTAAAAATAATTTCTTCATCCATTCCTTTCCAAATTTTTCTACCTAGCTGTTCCACTCTTTGTGTCTCCATTATGTTGAGAATAAACCCAAAAGCATGATCATCACTAAGAATTTTTTCAGAATATTTTATTTTCATTGCTTCGTACCATGACGACGTTCTAAATTGCCTGTATTTTTGAAAATCATTCCCTATTCTTTTTTCTAAGGATGTTAGGATTACTTTTCTTTCTTTTAATCTTGTTTTAGTTTCAATGTTATTTGAAATTTCAATTACTGCATCTTCTTTTTCAGACCATCTTCTGATAAGAAATGTAGAAATTTCTGCTAAAGAGTCATTTTGAAGTTGAATGGATTGCATTTAACTTCTAAACATTGAAGTGATTATGTCACTTACTTTTTGATATTCTATATCTCCCCACTGTGTGTATACATTTCCAAAAACAATGTTTGCAGCTTCTCTTGGCGATACTTCTTTATCTAATAATTTTCCAAATGCAATGGTTTCTCTCAAACTTGGTGAATAAAATAATTCTTCAACTGCTGCAGCTTGTCTTAATGTGTTTGCCAGTTTAATTCCTTGAATTATTTCTGATTCATAATTGCCAGAAACATATTTTTTTACAATGTCTAATTCTATTTCTTCTGGTGGATATTCTAATCTTATGCGTACTGGAAACCTGCTTAGAATTTGCGGTGGAAGTTCTTTTGTTCCACTGTGCGTTAGTGGATTTATCGTTGCAATCACAAACCATTTTTCTTTTGCTTTAACTACTTCGCCTGCTGCTTCTTTTAGTACAATTTGCCTTCTGTCATCTAATGCCTCATCTAATCTGAGTAAGACATCTGCCTCAGCTGCATTGACCTCATCTAGATATAGTAAATTTCCGCTTCTCATTGATTTAATCAAAATNCCTTCATCAAAACTGACTGTTCCATCTGTCAGTGTTTTTGTTCCAACCAGATGACTCTCCCTTGTTCTTAAACTAAAATTAATTGATTCTAAATTGATGTTATTGATTTTAGCAAAATCTCTAACTAGTGATGTTTTCCCCGTTCCTTTTGGCCCAATTATGAGAACAAACAGTCCTGCTTCGTACGCTTTTTTAATAATTTGATTTGAGTTATTCCAATCTAGATATTGTATTTCTTCCAAGGCTTTTTTTTATTAATTATAACAATATTTAATGTTGGATCTATTTTCCAAATGCTTCTATCTTAGCAAACGACTCATCCAATCTTTGATGTAATGATTTATTCCATTGATCAAATCCTGATGGATCCTTTGGATAATTATTATAATGTTCCACTAACCATTGATTTTCCGTAGATGTGTATTTGAGTCCTTTTGCAACTGTTTGGTTTAACACGCCTCTAATTATCATTCCAACTTTTCCTAATCCTGAAAAGTCTGGATGTTCTCCTTTGCTGATTGATTCTACATCTAGACCGCCCAAGAAATGCTTCATACCNTAACTGATTTGTTCATTGTTCATTTGTTGTACTAATCTTCTAAACAGTTCTAATCCTGCTGTTTTGTACCCGTATTCTTTAATGAAATCTAAATTATACTGCCACAATGATGCTTCAGATGTATCATTTGCTTCTAATGCCTTAGCTACGTTGTTGCCTAGAATTGTCCCTGCAATCAGTGCCGGTCCTATTCCTCCAGCATCAATTGGTTTTGGCATCCATGCAGAATCTCCAACCATCATGTATCCTCCGGAAACCATACAATCATTTTGTCTTCTGACAGAAACTTGGAATATTCCTGAATTATTTCCTCCTANCACATCTGTAGAATCTTCAGAAAGTTTTGCATTTTTAATCGCTGGATTTCTTTGAAGATATTCTTTCATTAACGATTCNACATTATCTTTTTTACCTAATCTGTTGTTTCTCTTTTCTAGAAATGCTTTTTCAACACCCAAACCGATGTTGACTTTAGTTTCAGATTTAGGAAATACCCATCCATATCCTCCTGGAGCAATGTCTTGATCTAGATGAATTATACAATAATCTGGATCAAATTGTGTAAGATCTTTTTGTCCTGGTTCAAAGTCCATGATGTATCTTCCAGTAATTTCTAANTCTTCTATGTTGATTTTCTTTTCAACTTTGGTTGAGTTTTTAAGTCCATTTCTTAGAATTGATGTTACTCCTGTTGCATCAATTACTAATCTTGATGTTTTTTTGAAAGGCTGTTTTGTTTTGTTATCTATTCCTTGAACTCCGACAACTTGTTGACCGTCATAAATTANACCTGTTAATCCTATTTCAAATTCAAATTCAATTCCCATTTTGTAACACCTTTCATTTTGGATTCTAGGCAATTCTGTACGATTTAACATGTATCCGTCTCCGTCAAATGGAATTGCTGTTTCTTTATCTGGAGAAAATGCCATTACTCCTTTAACATCNTGTTCGATTTCTGGGTTAGTCCATTGAACTTTGATTCTTTCTGACATGAAATCCACTGCTTCTTTTGAACATGCATCTCCACATACCCATCCTGCCAGTCCTTTCCTTCCTGGTAATGTTTCTGGATTTCTGTCAACTACGAGAATTTTTAAATTTTGATTAGAATAATGTGATATTGATTGTGCCGTAATTGTACCTGCTAATCCTCCACCTGCAATTATAACGTCATAATCTGTCATAACTAGAGACTTGTTTGTCCGTATTTATAATAAACTCTATTCTGATATTCAAACTCTCATAATTATGATTTAATTTGGGGTCGGTTCGTCGCGGCGTCTTCAAGGCGTTAGCTCAGACTGGAGCGGCTAATATCTCCTCATTCCCAAATTAAATTGTTGATCTATTCCTATTTAATCTAGTTGACTCTTTGAAAAATTTCTGTAAATATTTTTACGGTATTTTTTTTGTTGTAAATTGGAGTATGAATTTTAATTTTTACGGTATCTTTTTCACTAATTATCAATTTACCTTTAACTAATTCTTGCTTATCTAATCTTAGATGAAACCTTGAATCTATTGTCCTTTCTTCAATCTCTTCAATTAATTCATTAATTTGATTAATTGGTAGTAAATCTAGCATATTTTTTATAAAATTTTGACCCTGCTTTTTTACAAGTTTAGCACTTAAGATTATTATTGGATTTTCAAAATACCCTGTGGTTTCTATTGCTGTAAATTCTTCTTCTTTAATTTCTAAGACTTCGTCAAAGGATTGCAATATTTTTGAAATATCTTCTGTTGCATGAATAATCACATCAATAGCAATTTCTATTTTATGGATCATAATTCAAAATAGATTATGTTCTAATTATTTATGCTTCTAGTAATTTCGTTTCTTTATCAGCAGTTCTAATTAGTTTTACTTTCTCAAGACCCACATGTCTTACTTTGATGACTCTTTTGAATGCGGCCATAATGTCTGAATTAATTTTACTGTAACATGTAGCCTGAACAAATTGATCAATTGTCATTTCTGGAACTGTTTTGTTAATCACATCTCTTGCAATAATTCTTAGTGCATGTTGTCTTGATGTGTTTAGTGGTCTATGTGTTAATGCTAATACTTTAACTCTGAATACNTACCCGTCTTTTGTTTTAATGTCAATTATGAAATTAATTTTAGATGAACCTCTTCTAACTAAACTACGCAAAAATTCTTTTGAATACTCAAATCTTTTGAAAATAGTTGTTGCAATTTCGCCATCTATTTTATGTAATTGGAAATATAGTTTGTACTGATGTTGTGAAGGATCTCCTTTGAGAATGTCAAATAATGTAATTTCTATTACTCTACCTGATGCATTTTCATCATCTGTAATTGGTACGTATGCGATTGGGACATTGTTAAATGAATCTGGAGCATTAACTGTGATCCAGCGTTTTTCTCGCCACTTGTCCTTTATTCGACCTTTTCTGCGTGCCAATTCTTAAGGAACTTCAAATCCAAAATATAAGGGTATGTCAAGATATTTCTTTCTGATTTCCCATGTATGGCTGTAAAACCTTTGGAATTAGAATATGNCCCTCTTTTGTTTGAAAATTCTCCATTATTGACACTAAAACTCTGGTTGTAGCTATTAGAGTACTGTTNAGAGTATGGATATACTGAGTATCCTCGTTTGTTTTATCTCTAAATCTAATTTTCAACCGTCTTGCTTGATATTCTAAACAATTTGAACATGATACAATTTCTCTATATGCATTCTGTCCTGCCATCCATGCCTCAATATCATATGTTTTAGCTGAAATTTTTCCGATATCCCCTGTTGATAAGAGCATAACTCTGTATGGGATTTCTAATTTTTGATAAAATTCCTCTGCAACTTCGAGCAATTTTTCATGCTCTTTCCAAGAATCCTCTGGTTTTGAAAAAACAAATTGTTCAATTTTATCAAATTGATGAACTCTGAAAATGCCCTTTTGATCTCGTCCGTGTGCTCCCGCTTCTTTTCTAAAACAAGGACTGATCCCCGCATATTTCATTGGAATGTTTTTTCCTTCAATAATTTCTTTTGAGTGCATTGCTGCCATCGCATGCTCTGATGTTCCAATCATGTACAAATCTTCATCTTGAATTTTGTAAATAACTTCTTCAAAATCTTCTGCAATCACTGCACCTTCCATTGATTCGCGATTAATCATATACGGTGGCTGAATTAGTGAGTATCCCTTTTCTGTAAGAAAATCCAATCCAAAATTAATTAGTGCTTGATTTAATCTCACTAGATCATTTTTTAGATAATAAAATCTAGATCCAGCTACTTTTGCAGCTCTTTCTAAATCTACTAAATTCAGATTTTCAGAAATATCGATATGATCTTTTACTTTAAAATCAAACTTTGGAATATTTCCCCATTTTTTTATTTCTATATTTGCACTATCGTCTATTCCCACTGGAACTGATTCGTGAACTAGATTTGGAATTGTTGATGCTAATTTAAAATACTTATTTTCAATTGTCTCTTGTTCTGATTCTAGTTTTGTTAATTCACTTGAAATATTTTTCATTTCTGCTAAAATTGATGATGCGTCTTCTTTTGCTTTCTTTTTTTCTGAAATTCTTATTCCAATTTGGTTTTTCTTTTTTCTTAAGTCGTCTGTTTTAATTATAAACTCTCGTCTTTTTTCGTCTGTTTTAATTAATTCATCTAGATCAAATTCTACTGCTCTAGATTTGAGCATATTTCTGATCATTTCTGGTTTTTCTTTGATTAGTTTAGGATCTAACATTATTCAATTACCTTTAATGCAACTTGGATATGTTCTAACACTTCATCTACCGTGCCTACAAGATGTTTCATGTTTTCTTTACTTTCAAAATTAAAAATTAGGTTACTATCAATATTTTCAACATAAAGACTCAATCCTTTTGGAAAATTTACATTATCTGGCTCTAGTGCCTTTTTGACAGTTTCTGCCTTTGTTTCCGATATGTTACTGATGATCACTTGAACTTGGCACGTTAACGACATTTAATTCTAAATATTTCAAAAATTCGTCCAATTTGTCTTTAGTTATTTTTGCACCTGCGGCAGCATTATGACCTCCTCCAATACCGTCAAATTTTTCAGCACCTGTTCTCATTAATTCACTAAGATTAATCTTTGATTTACAGCCAAATGATTTTCTTGACGAAAATTTTATTGTATTTGCTTCACCTCTAGTTCTCAAAATTACAATTTTTCCTGTATTTTTTGGTGATCCTGCAATTAGTGATGATATTGTACCTGTCATTGTTTCTGGTACTATGTCTTCTCCGTTAACCATTATGCAATTTTCATTTTCTGAAATTCTCCATCTTTCATTTGATAAAACATTCATGTATTCCTTGATCTTTTTTCTATAATCTGTTAGAATTCCTTCTCCTTCAGTTAGTACCTGGTTTCTATCCCCCATACATATTGCCATTCCGACCCCCGAACGGTTAATCCTTCCACATGAATTCAGCATCGTTGAATATTCTCTACCATCTCTTAGAAAACTTCTCTTGTCTTCTTTTGGAAATGTGTATGTATATCCAATTAATTCTGACATCACTTCTGTAGTATTTTTATCTGGAGAAAAATCCGTTATTGCTTTTATTACTAATTTTTTTTCTTCTTCATTTAGTTCTGCTGGAACTCTCCATCTCCCTTCTTCTTTTAGTTTAATTCCAGATGATTTTAGAATTGATAGAGATGTTTCTTTATTCCATGTCAATCCTTCAATAAATGGCTGTGATGTGAAGGCAATTGCTTCTGCAAGTGGTCTAGTTTCTCTTCCAACCAGTAGTAAATCCAAATCCATCTCCACTAAACCCAATTCTTTGGCCGTATTGGCAATTTCAAAATTTTTACCTGTAAATGATTTTCTGTCTCCTTGATCTTGTCTATCTCCTAATGCCGAAACTACTGCAATTTCTGATAAATCTGAATTTTTTTCATCAAGTGCCATTGCTGCTAGATATGCCATTCCGCCGGCACAAATTTCAGAACCCCCGTCCATTCCATACTTCCATGCATTTATGACATTTTGATTATCTTTTTCTTCTTCTGATATCTGATGATGATCTAAAATAATCCAATCATCTTCTAATATCTGATTTAGATCTTTTGCAAACCCTCCTCCAAGATCTGTTACAATGTGAAAATCTCTAGAATCTGTTTTGAATGATTCTGCTATGTTCTTGCTGAATTCTTTTGATGTTCTAAGGGTACATTTTGCACCTTCTCTGATTAACGCTTTGGCAATAATGCTTCCAGATGTTAATCCGTCACAATCAATGTGTGTTGTAATTGAAATTGATTTTTGAGATTTTACACAATCTGAAATTTTATCTTTGAATAGTGATAGAGATTCTTCAAACCCTTTTGTCATTACTCTAATTGAGCAACTACAGCTTTATACTTCCATGTTTTAGGAATTCTTTCAATCCTTTTGTAATACACGGATAATCTGTGAACTTTAGCTTCGATCAATTCTAGAGATCTAACGTTTCTGTTATCTCCTTTGTTTTCTTTAAGGTGCTTTTGAAGACCGACTGCTTTATTGACAATATTTTCCAAGTCTTCTGGCATATCTGGTATTAGATCATTTTCTTCAAGAATTTGATTGATTCCTTTTTTTGTAATTGGTTTGATTAATGGAATTGAATGTTGATCTCTTAATTTAATTCCAATTTGACTTGGAGTTAAGCCATCTTTAGAATATTTTACCACCAATGCTTCTACTTCTGCTGGTGTTAATGTGATCCATGATGGTGCACGTACAGTTGCTGGTCTAATTGAATGTGATTTACCATGTCTGTGAGTGTGCATTCGTCCCATGAATTTGCTCAATTAAAAGTAGAATTAAACGTTACTTTTGCTGATCTCGTAAATTATTCCTGAACTTGGCCTTTAGAATAAAAGTTAAATAAGTCTCTCAATGGAAAAATCACAGGTAAAACGTATGAATACAAAAATACTATTAGCAGCATCCTTAATCGCTGTCTTCACTATCGGACTATCTGCACAAAGTTCTGTTGCATTTGCACAGTACATGGGCAACGTTGGTAGTGCAGGAGAAACCGGATCATATACTTTAGAAGAAGCACTTGAGATTCAAACTCGAAGAGTTGCTTCTGCTGAAGCAAATCCAGCAGCTGGATCAGGAACACCATACATTAGTGCAGACGGTGTTGTTGGAGCAGCAATTAT
>JGI26263J51726_1000871_pt1 | contig 12504 bp, 7 predicted proteins | sample SaaInlV_200m_DNA_2_FD_51726 | JGI IMG/M metagenome (IMG submission 51726)
GTGAGTGGATTCAAACTTCTTATGATGGAAGTATTAGAAAGAACTACGCAGGTATAGGCTACACATACGATTCCACTCGTGATGCTTTCATAGCACCCCAACCATTTAACTCGTGGACTTTAAATGAAGACACTTGTCAATGGGAATCGCCTACACCTTATCCAACAGATGATAAGGATTACGCTTGGGATGAAGATATAACTAATTGGGTAGCGGCTGTTGAATAATGGCGACTAACTTAAATGTATCAGAGCTAGACTTTGATAAGATTCAGACAAATCTAAAGACGCATCTTCAAGCTCAAACTGAGTTTCAAGACTATAACTTCGATGGCTCAAATCTTGCAACTCTTGTAGATGCACTGGCGTATGCAACACACTATAATGGTGTGTATGCAAATGCTGCTGTCAATGAATCATTTTTAGATTCTGCTCAGGTTCGTAACTCCGTAGTTTCTCATGCGAAGTCTATTGGTTATACACCGAGTTCTGTTACATCACCTTCTGCTACGATTAGGTTAGTATTTAATACCGCCACTAGCGCGGTATCTATTGACAAGGGAACTAAATTCTCCGGCACATATCAAGGTACTTCATATAATTTTGTGACTACCGATGCTTACACAGTAACTAACGATACTGGTACATACACTATTGATATACTTATATCGCAAGGTGAATACTTCTCAAAGACATATACTTGGGTGGATAATACCAATCAAAGCTTTGTTTTAAATGAAGTCGATATTGATCGCAGTTCAATTGATGTAGCGGTGAATGGTGATTATTGGATTCTAAATGAAGATGATATATCTAATTTAGATGCTAACTCTAAGATTTTCTTTGTTCAAGAAAATCAAGATAATCAAACTGAAATTTATTTTGGCCCAGATTCTGGTTTGTTTGGTGCACATCCCAGTAATAATATAGCAATAAATATTAATTATGTACGTACTAAAGGTGCCGACTCTAATGGTTGCTCTACTTTCTCTATTCCTGGCCTTGTAGGTGGATTTGACGCTACTGATATTACAATTTCAACAGTAGATGCAGCCTCTTTAGGTTCAGATGCTGAGACTATTGAGGATATTAGATTTAGAGCACCTAAAAATTATGAAAGACAAGGTAGAGCAGTTACATCGAGTGATTATAAAGCAATTATCTCAGATAGATTTGGTGATGTAGAAGCTATCAATGTGTGGGGTGGAGAAGAAAATGATCCACCTAAGTATGGAAAAGTTCTTATTTCAATTAAACCTACGGTTGGTGATGAATTAAGCCCTATCACAAAAGCTAGAATTATAGATGAGATTCTAAAGCCTTATAATATTGTAGCAATCACACCGGAGATACTATCTCCAGACTATCTTTATGTGCTCGTTAAATCTAATATTAAGTACAATAAAGCACTAACTAGTAAGAGTGCTGGTGAGATATCGGCCGTAGTTGAGGACGCTATCACTGCACAGTTTACTGCTGACCTTAAAGAGTTTGGTTCAGTGTTACGTTATTCGAGATTAATCTCGGCGATTGATAGTTCCGAAGATGCAATATCTTCTAATATCACTACGGTGGAGATGAGTAGAAGATTCAGACAAGAAGAAGCTAATACTTCTGGTATTTATGAACTACCATATTACAATGCATTGATTCCTGGTACTATTGTATCAAGCACTATTGTTAAAACTGGTGGGAATGAATTCGCGCTAATGGACGATGGTCTCGGTAAAATGACATTATATAACATTACAACTTCTGGTTTTGAAAATACAGACATAGGTGAAGTTGATTATACTTCTGGTAAAGTAAGTCTTGCGGGATTTACAACAGATATTGATGATAACNNNGTTATCAGTATGTACGGTGCTCCTGTTGATACTGATATATCATCAAATAAGAACTTATTAGTATTATTCGATTCTGCTGTGATTGAAACTACGGCAATCTAATGGACAATAAATTATCGATATTAATTGATCGAACTCTACCGGAATTTATACGAGACGAGCATCCAACCTTCACCGACTTCATTAAAGCTTGGCTTGATTATTTAGATGATGAGGAAAATGGTGCGCACTATCACATAACTAACATTAAAGATTATGTTAACCCGGACGATACTTCCGCAGCATTAATCGGTATTCTGAAGAAGGCATATATGGTGTCTTATCCAGAGATACCGTTGGGTAATGTACTCGCGACCGATAATCGATTCCTAGTAAAGCAGTTAAGAACTATATACGCTAAGAAGGGCGCAGAAGATGCGTATAACTTCTTCTTTAGAGCACAGTTCAATGAAAATATTAAAATCAATTATCCTAAAGAGTATATCTTTAGGGCATCTGATGGTAAATGGTTTATTCCAAAGTATATTACATTTACTTCTGTATCAAGCGATATTGCAAAATTCTTTAATAAGAAGATAAGAGGACTTTCCTCCGGTGCAACTGCATTCGTAGATGTTGAAGAAGATGTAGATCCAAGCAACATTATAGCTACTAGTAAATTACCAGTTACTGATGTGCGAGGCTCATTTATATTGAATGAAACTATTGAGGTTGTGGTGTGAGTGATACTCTCGTAATAACCTCCGTTGGTGTAATAGAAGAAACTGGTTATTACTTAAATACAGACGGGCATTTATCGTCTGACATGAAGTTACAGGATAATCATTATTATCAAGACTTCTCATATGAAATTGAATCTGGTGTTTCTATAGATCAATATAGAACTACAGCTAGTGATGTATTACATCCAGTTGGTACTAAGATGTTTGGTAGATATGTTTGGTCGACAGAGATTGCCGTCATGCCGAGTCTTCCACCCTCTGAAATTAGATGGGACTATCATCAAGATGGTGCATTCGCATTTAATACAAGCGCTAATTTTACAGGCGTTGGAGTAAGACAATTATATGGTGTGCCGATGGTAACGGTGGGTACAGTGGCGGACATTCAATTAGAGAATGACGATGACCTAATCTCAGAGGATGGTCTATATACATTAGAATATCAGGGCAGGAATGTTGGTGGTAGAGCGAATGTTGAACCCGCGGAGTTTATGTGGGGAGATATCATATGTGAGAATGGAGATTATCTTACATTAGAGAATGGTGTAGATACATATATTCTCAATAACCAAACCATTACAATCGGTAGGACGGGCAATGGTACATTCACCGTCAATAGTATGATGGGTACTACGAATGTTCAGNTTAATATTGACGCATCATTGATTAACTCCCACCCATTGAATGCTAGAACTGTTGCGGAGGATTGGAGAGAGGGTATATGTACACATGACGGATTTATTCTTACAACTAGACCTACACCACAATACTCAAGAATTATTGGATAAAACTATATAAATATAACATGGCGGCTATAATAACAGAAGAATTTAGAATCACAAACATGACCAACTTTATAGCTGGTTTTGAAAATGATCCTTCAGACACAAATTTTAAAACACTTTACATCGGTTTAGCGAAGAATGATTCTTGGTCTGCGGATGGTGCTGGTAGAGTTGAATCAGATAACGGCTTTATTGTACCAGTACCAACGGAAACTGATGATGCTCTAACCACTCTATGGAGTGAGATAGTTGCAATTAAGCGAGTATTTGATACTGACCTTACACCAGTTATAAGAGAGGCTACTTGGGAAAGTGGAGATAGGTGGAACTTCATTGATGTTAATCCAAACAATGTTAAAAAATCATTTATTTCTACAGATTCTTATAAATCATTGTCTAGAAATAGTGAAGGTCGTGTATATCAATGTAAAGTAGAGCCTAGTACAGGCACTTGCTACATTTCAGGTTCTTCCAATAGCAATTATACTACAAGAGTTACTTGTGAAGGTCAATTAAACTCTACTTGGGTACCAACCCCATCTAACTTAGAACCTACTGGCGTACCGGCCGTTCAAGGTGATGATATGGTGTTTGGTAACTATACATGGGAATACCTATGGACAATTGGTGTTAATGAGCGCGCTACATATATTAATGATGAGTGGCAGCCATTATCATACAACTTATACTCAGCTGGTTCTGTTGAGTATATAGAGCAGACCACATACGGTACACTGCCGGAACGTACACCATTAAAAGCTGGTAGTACAAACTTAATGATTAAGATCTTCCTAAGTACAACAGACTCTGGAATTCCAGAGAATGATGACTTTAGAAGACTATTCTTGGTAGATACACCAAGAGACTCAGCTGGAGCTAAAGCGGTTAATTCGGTTTATAATCTTGCCGATCTATCGGTGAGTAGAACTGGAAATATTATTTTTATAGAAAACAAACAACCGGTATTAAGGTCGAGCGACCAACAAGAAGATATTAGGTTAATCTTACAATATTAGGATATAGAATATGTCAACAGCAACTAATGGCGACTTTAATACAAGTCCATATTACGATGATTACGCATCATCAAAGAACTTTATGCAAATCTTATTTGAGCCGGGACGTGCAGTACAGGCAAGAGAATTAAGTCAGATACAAAGTTTATTGCAGAATCAAATCGGGTCTATGGGCGACCATCTATTTGCGGAAGGTACTGTTGTAATTGGTGGTGACCTTCGTTTTGATAATGAAGTACCATATATTTGGTTGGAGAACAATACAGATTTAACTGGGTGGAATGGTGAGGCAATTACTGGTGCGGTATCTGGTGCTAAGGCTAAGATTCTTTCGCTACATTCCGATACTTCCACTAAGCCTATCGCATATCTTCAAGTATTCTCCGGTGCATTCACTGCAGGTGAAGCAATTACAAGAGACTCTGATGCGGCTACTAGAAATATTGATTCATCTTCTAATGCAAATGCTGTTGGTAAATTGGCCGCGTTTGTTAACATTGNTAATGGTGTATACTATATTAATAATTTCTTTGTACCAGTCANCGCTTCTTCAATTGTTGTAGGTGATGATAATGCTTCTCCTACTGATGAGGTTGGTTTTACTCTAGTAAAGGAAATTATTACAAGTGGTGATGATACATCACTATTAGATCCTGCTTCTGGATTCCCTAACTTTAATGCACCTGGTGCTGATAGATACAAATTAAATCCTGTGTTGACTACAAAGTCATACCATGATGCGAATAACGCGTCTTTGGATTTCCTATCATTGATGACAATCNATAATGGTGTGGTTGAAAAGACTGTATTAAGAACGGATAATGCTCTATTGGAAGAAACATTTGCTCGTAGAACATTCGATGAAAGTGGTAACTATCACGTTCGTCACTTCCCTATTGGTATTCAAGAGACTAATCCAACGATTGCTGGTAATGATGATGATACTAAATTCACAATTAAGGTAGAGGCTGGTAAAGCATATGTACGAGGTNTAGAGATTGAAAAAATTGCACCTTCATATCTTGAAGTTGATAAAGCTCGGGTGGGTGAGTTATATGATAATTACTCCGCATATTTAGAGTATGGACCTTACGTGGTATTAGATGACGCTCAAGTTACTAAAGACTGGGCATTCAATATTCATAAATGGGAAGAAGTACAATTGCAGCAAAGCGATGGTACTATTGTATCTACTACAAACGCTATCTCTATGGATGTGCAGGGTACTGAAACGCGATTATATCTTAAGCCTTGGTCTACAATGGCCGCGGACATGCCGTCAGTTGCTAAAGTTGTTGGTCAACTAACCGCTTCTTCGGCTGACATCAAAGTATTCACCGTATCTACTACAAACCCTACTGGAAAGATTCACAACACCAATAAAGCCATTAACCCATTAATTTTAAGAACACCTACAGATTATGTGTCAAGATTAATTTCAGGTAATATCTCGGTTGAATCTGCCAAGAACTATTCAATTACTGGTGGTGTTTATGATGCTGGTACCGGTGAGACTACATATACATTAACTGATCTTGCGGGTACATTCTCAAGTCAAAGCATTATTCAAGCGNCGCGCATGGATACATCAGTGGTTGTAAACACTACATATACTTCAGGCGCTGGTTCTACGGCGATTGTATTTACAATCACTGGTGACTTAAGCGGTGTTACGGTTGAAGTTATTGCACGTCCACAGATTACAATGGATGTAAGATCTAAGACTAATACTACAATCGCTTCAGAGACAATCACTGGCGCGAGTACTAAGTTTACTATGGCTCATACAGATATCATTGAGATCACTTCAATTGACGGTGTTGCATGGGCTTCTGTTACTGATTATACATTTGATAATGGTCAAAGGGATTATACATACGAACAGGGTATATTAACACACACCGCGGGTGGTACACCACCTTCTACTATCGATGTTGCATATAAATATTATGCTCATGGTAGTGGCGATGTATTTGCGGTTAACTCATATATTACAGATCATACAGTTCCATCCGGTATGTTATTCGAAGAAACACCTTCGGATAATACTGAATATGAAGCTATTGGTTCTTACACATCTGAAACCGGCGGTTCTATATTTAATCTAAGAGATTCTTTAGACTTCCGTCCAGACTATAACCAAGTTAATACTTCATTCATTGAGATTCCTCATGTTCAAGATGATATTACTTTCGACTTCTTCCATTACCTTCCGCGTATTGATATATTATATTTGGAAAGTACCGGCAACTTCGTTATTGGTAAGGGTATTCCAGATATTAATCCTCAAGTGCCTTCTGTACCTGAGACTGCAATGCCATTATATAACTTCCTAATACCGGCATATACATTTAATCTTTCCGATATTGGTACTCAGTTTGTGGATAACAAACGATACACAATGAATGACATCCAAGATCTTGAAGGAAGAATTGAAAATGTGGAATACTATACAGCATTAAGCATATTAGAGCAAAGCGCTATTAATATGGATATTAAAGATGAGTATGGTCTTGACCGATTCAAAAATGGTATTGTTGTAGATAACTTTAGAGGTCATGGTGTGGGTGATGTAAATCATCCAGATTATCTAGTAGCGGTTGACCCTGCTTCATCTGCTTTAAGATTACCATTTACTATTGGTACACACGAACATTCATTGGATAATGCATCTTCTACTGGTAATAGTATAACAGGTGTCGGTATCACAAACGAAATTTTAGATGATGATGTAATTCTACTAGATCAAAGTAAAGCATCTGAAACAGAGAATGTTGTAAGATTCTTAACATTCCTTTGGAATGGTTCTATCACACTAAGTCCTGAAACAGATCAATGGGTGGATACTAGCCGCAACGCTAATTTAGTCGTTGATATGGGAAGTAATAGAGGGGCTTGGGAAGCGGCATTTCCTGGAAGCTTCAATGGTTGGAATACAGAATGGAACTCATGGCAGACAAATAATATTGGTGTTTCAACTTCTATGTCACAATTTTCAAGAGTGAATGGCAATAATGGCGAAGCGGGGATCAGAACATCCACCACCACTACAATGGACCAATCAAGGGTTGGTATTCAACGAAGTTTTGCAGAGAATACTCGCACGGAAAGTCTAGGTGATAGAGTTATTGATGTATCATTAGTACCTTGGATGAGGGCTAGGGCTATCATATTTGAAGCCACACAGTTAAGACCTAACACTCTTATGATTCCTTATTTTGATGGTGTTGATATATCATCAAATGTTGTCTGGTCTGGTAATAATGTTACCGATTCATCAGGTTCTATTTCTGGTACATTCAATATCCCGGCCGGTACTTATAGTGTTGGTGTTAAAGAATTTGAATTAAAAGATAGAGACGAACAACCAACAACAGCGGCAATATCTAAATATACAGCCAACGGTATAGCAACCACTCACGAAGAGACGGTTGCTTCAATAACTACTATCACTGGTAGTAGACAAGAGATTAATGAAGAAAGACATTTATCATCATCTGCATCATCTGAAATTGTAACACGGAGGTGGAATCCGGGTGGCGATGACCCACTGGCACAAACATTCCTTATTCAAGGTATGGAAGGTGGTGTTTATGTAACTGCATTGGAGTTATGGTTCCACAGATTAGCCGTTGATCTACCTGTAGCGGTTGAAATTAGGGAAGTCATTAATGGTTTTCCTGGGCCTGCAATTATACCATTCTCTCAAAAGAATATGACTCCGGCTGAGATATTGACTCAAGGTGGGTGGGCGGATAATGATGCATTCCTTGCATCAAACGATGATTATAATAACATTGCGACTAAATTTACTTTCGATTCTCCTGTATATCTTATGAATAATACAGAGTATTGTTTCATTATTAAGACCGACACTACAGAATATGAAGTATGGGTCGCTAAATTGGGTGGGTTTGAAAAGACTTCTTCTGGTGATGGTGCTCGTATTTCACAACAACCTACTCTGGGTAGTATGTTCATGTCACAGAATAATAGAACATGGACGCCGGACCAAACAAGGGATGTAGCATTTAGATTAANGCGCGCATCATTCAATACAGGCGATGCTTCGGTGGCGTTCTCTGCAGATCCTGCATCACAGGAAGCGGCACATATTCTTATGTTATCGGCTGAAGAGATGTTATTGGAAGGTACTGAAATTGATTGGTACGCTAAGTTTCCTAGTCAATCCGATTATGTAGCGGTTACTAACAGGACCAATAAAGAATTGGACTCTGCTTATAACTTTGGCGCAGGACAACCGGTGGAGTGGAAAGCAATCATGAAGACTTCTTCTGAAAATACTTCCGCTATTGTTAATAAAGACCGTCTTGGTTTCCAAAACATCGTTAACTCTGGCCTAACACAATATGTATGTAAACAGATTGGTACTGGTGAGATCTATGATGGTATCACAACAGAATCGGATTGTACATTACTTGCAGATGTTGATAATAGTACAGAATGGGTAGAGGAAGGTACAGGTGCTTACTATGGTAATTACCTCACCAAGACTATTGAACTGGATGATCCAGCCTCTGAATTGAGTGTATTCATGTCTGAGTTAAATACAACCGGAAGAGACATTGATGTATATTTCTCTTTAGGTAATAATGTTTTCCGTCATTGTAGAGTGGATATTACTACCAATGCTTATAACCTAACCGATATTATTGGTTACTGGAAAGGTAAGTATGTTTACACATATGATTCTACATACACTACTGTAAGTGCTATACCGGCGGGTAATACACCTCAAGGTAGCCCATCCGCGGCAAGAGCATATTGTCAAGGCAAGATCATTCCAGGACCTGCCCGCGATCGTATGTATCTTGGTAATGTCGATGATACTACCGTGTATGGTACAGGTTCTTGGATTTGTGAATATGATCTAGATGATTCTACGGTGTGGGACACTGCATTGGATTATATTGCAGGTGATATTGTTAAATATTCCGTCGATGGTGAATTCTATATTGCCCTTGCCGCTGTATCAGGTGGTTCTACCAACGATCCTACACAACATTTAGACTTATGGTTAAAGATTCCTTTCATTAAGATTACTTCTTCGGGTTTAACCACCACAGAATTTGCTTGGATTCCTATGCAACGTAAGACGAGTACTAAGTTTACTAGAAAACGTGTAGAGAATGTCGGTTGGATGGAATGGGAATATGAGCCGACTTATAAAATTATGTCTGAGTTTACCTCATTTACTATTAGAATTGTATTGTCATCTACTGATGAGACTAAAACACCTTATATTAGAGACTTTAGAGCCATTGCTACTGCATAATGGATTTAAAATATAAGAAAGATAATAGATCCGGCGCTATCATTAATAAAGATGGTAAGGGTTATAATGAATATTTAAACGCAAGNAATCGAGCTATTGAGCAAGAAACAAATCAAAAGCGTATAAATAGATTGGAACATGATATTTCCCAAATCAAGGGAATGTTAAAACAAATATTGGAGAAATAAATGGCACAAAGAAAAATTAGTGAATTACCTTCATTATCAACACCTGATGGAGCTGAAGAGCTTGTAGTTAATGACTCCGGTGTTAGTAAGAAGGTAACGATTGCAAACGCGGTGGCGAACACCACCCCTAAAATTCATACACATACTGTATCGAATATTACCGATGCTGGTAATACAGCCGGTTTAGATCTTGGCACCATTTCTGGTACAGTATCTGAAGGTGATCATGCTCACACCGGTATTTATGAGGCCGCTGATGTTACAATCCTTAAGGATGCAGATATTGGTGTTAATGTTCAAGCCTATGATGCTACAATAGTTGTAGATGCAGATATTGGTGTTAATGTTCAAGCCTATGATGCTACAATCCTTAAGGATGCAGATATTGGTGTTAATGTTCAAGCCTATGATGCTACTATTGTAGTTGATGCTGATATTGGTGTTAATGTACAAGCCTATGATGCTACTATTGTTAAAGATGCAGACATTGGTGTAACAGTACAAGCCTATGATGCTGATACAACTAAGAATGACGTTGCTAATACATTCACAGCAACACAAACCCTTAAAGGTATTACTGAAACAGAAGCTACTTCATCAGCCTCAACTTACACAATAGACTTAGCACTCGGTACTTTATTTGAAGTAACACACGCTTCTCTATGTACGGTTACTATGCCTACCGCAGCAGCAGGTAAAGCATTTACAGTTATAGCAACTGTTCCAGCAGCTTGGTCAGGGACTATTCTATGGTCAGGTGGGGCAGCACCAACAACAGGCAGCGCTAAGACAATATACTCCTTTATATCTAACGGCAGTAGTTGGTACGGTATGCAAGCTGGCACAGGGTTCGCCTAATGGCTTTCGCTTCTGACAAAGGACGGCAAGGTGCAGCTGGTGTCAGCACTGGCTATGATATTGATAACTCATTAAGATTTAATGATGATGATAGTGCTTACCTAAGTAGGACTCCTAGTAGTGCTGGTAATCGTAAGACTTGGACTTGGAGTGGTTGGGTTAAGCGTGGTAATATTAACACTTCTTTTCAGATATTATTTGGTGCTGAAATAAACGCAGGCACTACTATGTATATAGGGCTACACTCGGATAATAATTTGAGATTCCAAGATGGTAGCACCACTTTCTTTGATACTTCTGCTCTTTTAAGAGATACTTCTGCTTGGTATAATATTATAGTTGCTTTTGACACCACACAAGCTACCGCCTCTGATAGGGTAAAGGTTTATATTAATGGTGTAGAAATAACAAGTTTTTCTTCTTCTACTAACCCTTCACTAAATACAGACTATACAATTAATAATTCTGTTGCACATACAGTTGGTAGGTGGACACCCACAGACCTTTACCATTTTGACGGTTACCTAGCAGAAGTACACTTCATAGATGGTCAAGCACTAGACCCTACATCATTCGGTGAAACTGGTGACTACGGTGAATGGAAGCCTATTGCTTATGCTGGTACTTATGGTACTAATGGTTTCTACTTAGACTTTAAGAACTCTGGTTCTCTAGGTAATGATGCTAACGGGAGTAACAACTGGACACCTAATAATCTAGCAGCTACTGACCAGATGTTGGATAGTCCTACTAATAACTTCTGTACGTTGAACGTAGTTAATCAGGTGGGTTCTTCACTGATAATTAGTGAGGGTAATACAAACTTCTTTCCGTCTNCCAGTACTGGAACCCGTGCTATTGAATCAAGTATGTCAGCCCCATCATCAGGGAAGTACTACTTTGAAATTTGTACTGTTTCCAAAGCACAAGGTAATTGGAATTACGGTGGTTTTGGTTTGAAATACACAGATAGCTCACTTTCATCAAGCTACTCTTATGGTGGTGCAGGTACTAACTATGTTTTTGCTAACCTATATCACAACTCAAATTATGGAGATATAGGCACTAGGGCAAACTTTTGGACAAACACAAACCAACCAGCAACACTCACAGTATTTCAAGTAGCAGTTGATTCTGACAATGATAAGATTTATCTAGGTAAGAATAATACTTGGTATGGCTCTGCCGACCCAGCTAATAACACAGGAACTGCTTGGCTTAACGGTGGTTTTGGTTCAGGTGGTATGTCTTTCTACTTTTCTGGAACTTTAAATCAAGAAATGATGGTCAACTTCGGACAAGATTCATCATTCGCTGGTAACAAGACAGCACAAGGCAATCAAGACTCTAACTCAATAGGTGATTTCTATTACACACCACCATCAGGCTTCCTAGCATTATGTACGTCTAATCTACCTGACCCTGCTGTTATACCTAGTGAGCATTTTAATACTGTGCTTTATACTGGTACTGGTGTTAATAATCACGCAATAACGGGTGTTGGTTTTCAGCCAGACTTCTTATGGATTAAGCAAAGAGGCACTACTGACTACCACTGGGTTAATGATGCTGTACGAGGTGCTACAAATAACCTATATACTAATGTAACAAATGCAGAAGCAGGTATCAATGGGGGTATCAAAGCATTTAATACAGACGGATTTACCGTAGGCACAGAGGGAGGCGTTAATGATAATACTGGTTCTTTTGTTGCTTGGAACTGGAAAGCAAACGGTGCTGGTGTATCAAATACCAACGGTACTATCGCATCAACTGTCAGTGCTAATGCAGAT
>JGI26263J51726_1000906_pt1 | contig 12145 bp, 12 predicted proteins | sample SaaInlV_200m_DNA_2_FD_51726 | JGI IMG/M metagenome (IMG submission 51726)
TGCCCGGCCTTTATGCCTTTCTTGGTGAAGAGACCCGCAAGCAGAGTGGTTGTCTCCCAGCCGTAGGTTACCCGATGCTTCCAATAGTCTCCGCCGGCTTTATCTTTGTAAAAGACTGCTTTAAGTGCAGAACTGCGGATTACATTGTTTATGACCTTGAACGGAAATGTTATGAAACGATTTTTGTACAGGCGGCGTGATTTGCTGTATTTACGGATAGTTTTAAGACTTCGGTATTTTGGTTCAAGAACTCTCCTCGCAAGACTGTAACCACCTTCTCCACCTTGAGGTTTGAGTTTAACAACCAGCCGCTTACCGTTCCAGCCGACCTTCATCTCAGAGTTGCCCGTACTTTGATACTCTAACCGGAAATTCTTCCAGTTAGAACTTTTAGGCGACTTTGCAAATGTCTTTTCTGTCAGTCCTGTCAAAGAAGCAAGGACGAGCGCGAAGATGAAAAACTTTAGTTTCATTATGTTAACGTTGGCTGATGATGCTGATTTGGTAGAGCTTTTCTGCTTGAGGCAGGCCGATTTCGGTTGATATTCCGCGTTGTGGTTCAGCCTCTTTTGCCTCTGCATTTAAATCTTTAGAGATTCTGTAAATTCCAGGCACTTGATGTAAATATTCAGCACGTATCCATTTCAACGGAATTTTTATTAATTGACCTGTTGAAAGCTGGTGTGCGTCCTCAAGTCCGTTCAAAACCAATAAATCACTGGCATTTTGACTACGGACGTAATGCTTGGTTTCACCAATGAAACGTATTACTACTGAGGAATAGAGCGTATCTCCGGCTTGAATCCGGTAAAAGGCATAGCGTAATCCGGAATCGTCTTTTTTGATGAAAAGCGGTTTACGCACCGCTAAAGGCTGTAGTTCCAAATCGGCGCGTAAAATATTCCATGGAATGGTAAATGTTTCGCCTTGTTTGTAAACTTGCTGAGGAAAAGAGTATTTTGCGTATTTACTAAAAGATTTTGCGATCAAGTCAGTAGTTTCCCAGTCGTATGTCGTTTGATGACGCCATCCCCCAAATTCGACACGATCATTCGGAAACAGTACTCGCAGGGCCTCACCCTGAATTGCGCCGATCAGGTGTTCAAAAGGGATAGTTAAATAACGTTTGTGATTCAGCGGTTGACCGTGCGTAAAATCACGGATGAGTTGAAATTGATGGGAACCGTCCCTTAAAACACGGAGCGCGAGCTGATATTCACCTTCATATTTTCTCGGACGTAGTTGAACAAATAAGGAACCTACCGCTTTAGCACTTTCCAGACGTAAATCCTTCTGCTCCTGTATGTTAGAATTGTCATACCAGCCAACCCGCATCGGATCACGCTGCGCAAATAAAAATGACGCCAGCGGAAGTGTTTCAGTTTCAATTGCCTTAGAGACTGTAGACAATGCAACTGCAGGAGCCGGACTGTTTAAAAAAAACAGAACCGCAATTATAGTGGTCAGGTGAAATTTAAATGACATAACTTTTAGTATCGTTTGGTGTCTTCTAGATAATCGAAGCTTGTGCTTAGCTGATTTCGAACCTTGAAACTAAAGCGGATAAACGATTGTTCTTCCTAAAATACAACAAAAACTGTGCCAGTAGACTCAGACACAGAAAAAAGAAGAGATTGAGAAGGAATTGGGAAAGAAAATGAAGGAGTTCAAAGGAGAAAAGAAAGTGTCTTTTGCAGTTGAAAAAGACTTATGAAGGACGAATCAGCGAATAGTCAGTACATTCAAGTAAGTTGATATTCCATCCATCAGCATCTGCACGGAAATTGCCACCAGAACCATCCCCATCAGACGTTCTACGGCAATAAGTCCTCTTTTACCAAATAATTTGTTTAATTTGGTTGAGGAAAGCATGACCAGGCTGGTTACCGTCCAGGCACCTAAAACTGCAGCCAACCATTCAAAGATTCGCTCAGGTTGAGATCTGGCGAGTAAAATCAGCATTGCCAAAGTGGAAGGTCCAGCGAGTAAAGGAACTGCAAGTGGCACAAAAAATGGCTCACCTTCCGGCATTTCACCCATAATTCCTTTTTCACTGGGAAAGATCATGCGCAGTGAAATCAAAAACAGCACTATGCCACCGGCAATGCTCACTGCTTCCTGCCGCAGGTTTAACCATTTAAGCAGATATTCACCGGCAAATAAAAACAGCAGCAAAACCAGCAAAGCAAAAAATAATTCACGAATTAATATTTTTCGCCTGCGTGACTCATCTTCGACAGTTTTTAAGACTGAGAGGAACAAGGGAATGTTTCCCAGAGGATCCATGATCAGTAGCAGGGTCAGGCCTGCGGACAAAATATCCATGCTTAATTACGCAAATAAAAAAAATGATAAAAATTTTAATGCAGTGAACAGAGATTATGCTGGAGAGTAGTTTTAAAAGGATGAATCAAAGATTTAGACTGTCGATCCGCTTGGGTTCGTATCATAATCCTTGTTTTCCCAACAGTCCCATGAATCGTCCACCAGAGTTCCCATACCAAGTCGGGAGTCAGGTTCCAGATTTGCTCGAAAAACCTCATTTTGAGAAACAGCGGGATTCTGAACAACATGTTCAATTTCTCCGCCTTTATTGAGGAATTCCCTGGTCGCAAGTTCAATATCTTCACTGGAAGGTTTAGTTTTTGCTGATTTATTAGCAACTTTTGTTTTGGCTTTCCTGTTAATTCCAAAACCCTTAGTCTGTCGATTAAATTTGTTGTCCATCTTAATTTTCCAGAAAAATTATGTTTGAGATCAACATCAGTTTTTGCCGGTCATTCAACTGAAAAAACACCATTCATATAATGGCGGTGATGCTAACATCAACTAATACGTTTGTAAAGTTTTAAAAGCTGAAAAATATTAAACTTAAGGAGGGCTAAAATATAACAGGCAGGAAATTCAGGACTTAGGAGAAATATTTTTATACGGAAAAAAATTATTTATTTTTTTTAATTTTTTCCAAGAATTCGGTCCATTCGATGGTCAACAAGTTTTTTTTCTGTGTATTACAGGATTTACAGCAAGGTACGAGGTTTGATTTCACGCTGCGGCCTCCGCGCGCTAGAGGCACCAGATGATCCATTGTCAGTTGACGTGCGGGAGTTGGTGTTTCACAGTAATAGCAGATATTGACCGCTCTCCGGTTTTTCCACCATTGTGATTTCCGGAGTTCTCTTGCTTTTTGTCTTTCCTGGCGGATTATTTTAGCGTCCTGTTCGGTCTTCCAATCATTTATTTGCATCAAAATTTCCTGACTGTCCAGGTCGGGGAACCTTCTTCAAAGTCTTTGGGTGTACGTGTTAAACGCCGCCGTCCGGTTCCGTCCACAAAAATAACATACAATTTGTCTCTGCCGGTTGAAGAAGAAACAAAAGCGATTTGACGTCCGTCCGGAGACCAGGCAGGTTGCTCCGAATTATAACGTCCCCTTGTTAGCGAGCGATCTTCACCGGTAAACGGATCCATCAAATGAATTTGGCTGTGCCCTCTGCTGATTTTTGAATAAGCGATGAGAGTACCGTCCGGAGACCAGACAGGATCGCTGCTGCTGCCTCGTCCAAAAGTGAGTTGAAATGGAATTTTTGTGCCGAGTTGCAGATAGAAAATCTGTTCATGTCCAGTACGGTCTGAGACAAAGATCAGGTGTTCATTATCCGGAGATAAATCAGGAACAGTGTCAATCGCCCGGTGAGTGGTCAAACGTGTTTCCTTTCTTTTTTGTTTGTCAAAGGTATACAAATCAGTGTTGCCCAGACGACTTAGAGTCACTACCAGTTGGCGTCCCTCGGAATACCAACTACCTCCGCTGACACTTAGAAAATTTTTTGAGGAACGTGTAGCAGACGTGTTGGAACGCAGAATTTTTACTGGTCGATTTTTAAAATTATTATAGATAATTGCAGTTCCGCTGCGGCTTAGAGTCGTGTAAACAATGGCATCACCCTGAGGACTCCAACTCGGCAGTAGACTGATAGACGAATTTTTTGAAACTGCTGCAAGTTTTTTTCCGTGTGTATTGATCCTGGCAATAATTTTACGTCGTTTAGGTTGTTTAAGTGTAAAGGCAATTGTGCTTCCAAGAACACCTTCCAGACCTGTGAGCTGGGCAGACATGTTGTTAATCAAATCCATCAAATCTGCTTCGCTGAAACGATTTTTGCGTAAAGGCAAATCAAGTGGAAATAGCTCTGCACCTTCATTATCCGCAACTGTAAGCATCAAATGTTTTGAGACTAAAGCTCCGGAATCTCCATATCTGCGTTCCAGCTTGAGCAGAATTTTCATGTCGACCTGAGCAGCACCTGCTGTACGGCAGGTTTTATAGCGTGAGTCTGTCACCAGGAATACACCGCTCCAGCAAAGGTTACGGTCGATAATCCTCAGCCAGCGCCGCGCGTCAGGATGTTCAGTAAAACTCTTTTCCGGCACCATGGTTACACCAAACCTGGCAAATCCTAGTCCACTGATGACAATCTCTTCGTTGGAATAAGTCTGTGCCTGCAACGAAGAGGTGAAACAAAGGTAGAAAATAATTAAGCTGAAGCTAAGAGAAAGTTGTCTTAAAAGTATTATGTGTAAGCGCATAAGTTTAGGCAGAATCCAATTATTAATTTTGAGGTACTATCCGAATCAACACGATGTAGGGTGGATTCTTGGCCAGAGCTTGGGGTAGAGGAGCCAGCACTGCATTGCGTACTGCAAGTTCAGCAGCCTGATCGAAAGAAGGAAATCCGCTTCTGTTAATGATTTCATAGTCAATTATTTTACCTGATGCAATAATCTTTAGCCGGATACGTACAAATAACTCAGCAGGGTAACTCCCAAGTTTTGGACTGATCTGAGTACGAATGTGCAGATTATATTCCTCTCCTGCCAACTGTGCTATTTTTTTACGCTGCAGGAAGTTTGTGTCAGGTATTTCCTTCATTTTGCTGAGAGGCGTCTGTTCCGGAATTCCTAAATCCTGCAGAGGTGCCTTAAGTTTTATTTCTTCCGGAAATAGTTCCTCAAGTCTGAGTTCAGGTTTGTCAGCAGCTTCTATAGCAGATGTAACAGGAGAGATAGTCGGGATATTTTCTAAAGTCGGCTGAGATATTTCCGGCAGTTTCTGCAGGGGTAGATCTAAAGGTTTTGAAAAACTTGGAGTTTTTAATTTTTGCGGTGCAAGCTCTTCACGTGAAAATTCCGGTAATTCTATCTGGCTCGGCTTTAGTACGGACTTCCTTGATGTAAGAGGAGAAAGCGGAAGAGGTTCCTTGCTCAATTTTGGTAAATTAGTGATTGTGCTTGTCCTTTTCGGAGAGTCAGGCGGAAGCAGCAAAGGTTTACGGGGTTTTTTTAAAGCTTGCGGACTTAGTTTGGGACTCTGTTTTATGCTTGGTGCCTCATTTTTAATTTGAGGCTGTGACATTTTAAGACGTGGTGCTTCAGTCTTCTTTAAAGCAGGCTTTGGTGGTACAGCTTTTTTTAGATTATTATCCAGGACAGGTTTCTTCAGTACAGTTTTTTCGGGAACAAGCTTGTGCAGTTTTGGTTTTAAGCCTGTCTCAAGTTTTTGTAAAACAGGTTTTTCAATAACGGGTTTTGGTTTGTTAATGAGTGTTGGCTTTGAAGGTAGCTTCGCGTAACTTACACCAATTCTGGCTCGAATGGGTGGTGGTTCTGCTACCCATAAATCTGAAATAATTCCAATTGTAAAACCAAGAAATATATGCAACAACAATGAACCGAGGAAAAGCAGCGTAAATGCACCTTGATCATGAAAAAAAAACAGTTTCTCTAAACTGCTGAGTTGTCTGACAGAAGAACGTTTTCCTGCNGAAACTCCNGGAAAAACCGTCATTTTGGCTAATTTATGAAAAAAATTCATTTTTTTCTTGTCAAACCTTGACTAATTTACAAAATAATAATAGTTTTGGTACCGTCGGTGAAAGTCTTCTACAAGCATGTTCATCGGTACCTGCTGGTTCACTTGGATGCGAATCGGCGTTTAATATACTTAATATGGGGTGATTCTTCTTGGACTGCCCATCCATTTTGTTAATCTTTTTCTGGGATAATTACTATGACCAAATCTGATCTTATTGATGCTCTTGCAGCAGACACCGGACTTACAAAAGCAGACGCAGATCGTTTTCTGAAGTCTTTTACTGCCACTGTTGAAAAAACACTAAAAAGTGGTGATTCTCTCACATTGATTGGTTTCGGCACATTCTCTGTGTCCAACCGCGCGGCACGCGTCGGACGAAACCCTCAAAATCCTACACAGGTAATAAATATTCCAGCTTCTAAAAGTGCAAAGTTCAAAGCTGGCAGCAAACTCAAAGGTGCTTTGAACAACTAAGACCACCATCTTCAAGGTTCAGGGTTTTAACATCGTTTCTGCCTTGAACCTTGTAGGATGCAGTTCCTCATTTTTCTTCCCTACAGTTCAGGTTCGCTTTCCTCTTTTTCTGTTATTTCAGTTTTAGTCTGTCCACATCTTCCGGAATTTGACAGATCCAAAACAGGTTCTGTTCCGGTTTTGTAGTGCTCCTCTTTTATCTCTTTTGGATTATCACAGGGTATCGCACGTCTTCCGGATTTGTGAATTTTAACTGTAGTGATCCCCGGAGGTTGTTTAAATTGTTCTGTCGGCAGGTTTGCAATGGCATTTTTCATAAAATCGATCCAGATTGGCGCTGCTGCCTTTGCTCCGGTTTCAGATCTTCCCATTCTTCTTGGTTTGTCAAACCCTACATAAACACCGGTAAGCAGTTGCGGAATGTAACCAATATACCACGCATCAACACTATCATTCGTGGTTCCAGTTTTTCCGGCAGAAGGTCGTCCAATNGCACGTGCCCGTCTTCCAGTTCCGCTCTGAACCACATCCTGTAAAACATTGCTCAGCAGAAACGCTGTTTCTTCGGAAGTGACTTGTTTAAATTCAGGNAGACTTGACTCAAGAGTGTTTCCCGCCTGATCTTCTACACGCAGGATATAGATGGGTTTTACCAGACGACCTTGATTCGCAAAAACTCCGTAAGCAGTTATCATTTCCTGTAAAGTTGCAGATAATGAACCGAGGCATGTGGTTAAATTTTTCATCATGTCTGAAGTGATGCCGAAACGTCGGCTGTAGACGATGACCTGTTTTGGTTTTAATTCTTCACAAAGCCCGATAGTAGGNAAATTCAAACTTTTCACCAANGCAGTACGCAGTGAAACTTTACCCATTATTTTATCTCCATAATTTTTAGGAGTCCAGATCTCAGCATCTCCGGCTGTTTGCGCTCCTGTGGCATATGCCCTTGGACTGTCGATTAACGCACTGCTGAGTGTAAAACCTGCGTCCAGTGCTGCTGAGTAAACGATTGGTTTGAATGATGAACCAGGCTGTCTCTGTGCCTGTATAGCACGGTTAAACTCACTCTCTCCATAACGGTAACCACCGGACATTGATAAAACCTCTCCATTCTTTGGATCCATCGCCAACAAAGCACCATTGACAAGAGGTTCTTGATATAACTCCAGACGGAAGGAATTATTTGTTGTATCGTAATCGGCAAGTCTTACCTGAATTTCATCGCCTGTAGAAAATATGTCTGAAGGTTTTAGCTATTCTGGACGGTCTTTCATCTTTGAGGATATTTCCGTTCCTCCAGGTTTTAATGTTGTTCCATTCCAGAGTTCCGGAAGATTCACCTATTTTTACTGAAACTTCTTTCTTACTGACTTCATTGACGGTTCCGCTGATGATATTTCCGAGAAACAACGAATCAAGTTTTACAGAATTCTTTATGCTTGCATTGTCTCTAGAACTGCTATTATCAGGGTTTTCTTCATTTTGTTGGCCACGGTAGCCCTGCCTTTTTGTTAACTCTAAAATTCCTTTCCGCAGTGCCTCATGAGCATATGTCTGATAGTTCAGATCCATTGCTAAATAAACCTTAAGACCACCCTGATACAGAACTTTTGAACCATATTTCTTGATCAGATAACGGCGTACATGTTCTACATAATAAGCGGTAGCTTCTGTGGTTGAATCGTGGATTCGAATTAAGCTGATCGGCATCTCGCTTGTTTTTTGCAATTCTTGCTCCGAGATGAAACCTTCTTGACGCATTCGTCTTAAAACCACATTTCTACGCAGCAGGGCGAATTCCGGATTTATGTGCGGAGCGTAACGAGAAGGTGCAGGAAGGATACCGACTAAGAGGGCACTTTCTGCGAGATTAAGTTCGACTGCATGCTTAGCAAAATATCCCTGTGACGCGGCTTCAATGCCTTCAGCATTGCCCAAATATACTTTGTTCAGATAGAGCGTCAGAATTTCCTGTTTCGAAAATTGCATTTCCATCCTGAAGGCAAGCAACATCTCCCTTAGTTTACGGATAATCTGCTTTTCTCTGCTCAACAAAAACAGTCTCGCAGTTTGCTGAGTCAGAGTACTTGCACCTTGAACAATTCGGCCTGCTCTTAGATTTGCGAGGAAAGCTTTGGGGATTCTTAGCGGATCAATTCCGAGGTGAGAGAAAAAGCGGGAATCTTCACTGGCAACCAGTGCCTGTACGAGATGCGGTGGAAACTGTTCGTAGGGTACAACTATTCTTCTCTGGATGAAAAGTTCTTCAATCTGGTTACCTTCACGGTCATAAAGAACAGTCGGTAAAACATCATTTCTTTTGTGGAGTTCTTCCTCTAGATTTTGCGGTAAAGTTTTACTGAGTTCAAACAGAAATACACCGAGTGCAGACGCGGAAATAGTCCCTGTAATGATCACTAACCAGAATGTCCACTTGATAAACTGAGTCAGCCTTTTCATAGTGTGTCTGTTTTTAAAATTTGGTTTTTTATTTCTGCTGCTGGTTTGCTGTATGGCTGAAGACTGCTATGCTAAACTAAACTCATGAATACTGTTTCCATCATTTGTTTTTTGCTGCTTCAAACGCTTGTTCTGCTTGTGAAATTGCCTGAGAACGAATATCTGCAGAAAAACTGTTTGTCTCAAATTGTTCCATAAAATCTGAAAAACTAGTTGCCGTAGAGTTATTAATTATTTTGAGTAATATGTTCTTCAATAACAATGCATCTTTCGCGCTGATGTCTCCCAACGCAGACTTATGTGTTGAAATCGGCGAAGTACCTTGAAAAACATCATCAGATGTATAAAATAGTTTCGTGGTTTCACAACGGCATCCAGGTTCATGGGGTAGTTCCGGTGGTTTTTTTAGCTTAAATTGCTTGCCGTAACGTATTCCGTCACCTTCAAGACATGAACGCGGTGTGTCCCAAGCTAAAAAAGTTTGCATTTCAATTGCTTCAATTGTCGTGATAAATGGATCAACTTTGTTGTTTCGACTGGCAAAAATCTGTGCCTTTTTGTTCCAGAGCCAGTACAACAGGACCACAGAGAAAGCTGCAATGAATAGTTTTAACATGATTTGGAAAACTTTTGAATCAGTATTACTGTAAAAAATTGTTTAAGCTAAGACTAAACTCTAACCTTTAAAAATATGAGATATTACGACAACTTTCAAGCCGAAGATTATGCAGAAATATTTTAGGATCGCGAACAGTAGCTTAGTTTATGTGCTGAGTTTCTTAACCATTTTACTGATCTGTTCAGTGAGTGTTGTCTTTTTTGGAGAATTTGTGGAGAATGGAAGGGCCTTCGCTCAAGAAGAAGAACCGCAGAAATGTATAAAATTAAAAGATCCCACTACTGTTTCAGAACTTCAGGAGTTGCGAGTTTGTCTTAAAAAACTAAATCGTGAAAGAAAAGATGGAAATGTAATTAAAACCATTAAAAGATCTTATGAAGGATCGCTGATTTTAATGGAAAAATTAACTATGAAGTCAGACAATAAATCTTCGAAAAAACTTCCTGAGTAATCTTGGAAAATTGTGTCTGTTGCAATTCTGTAAAAAAGTCAAAAAACAGGTTTAGCTAATCTTCGGAGTGTAGCTCAAGAAATGATTCATCAATTTATTAAACGCTAAAATAAAAACCCGTCCCCGAATTTTCTCAGCAAATAATAATGGAACGACCTTTAAAGTTTATTGTTGAAGACATTGTATTTGGACCAATACTGCTTTTAGTATTATTATCAAGTGCACTACTGATGATGTACAGGCACAGGCAGCATTATAAACTTTCATACGGTATTTTGTTAGCCAGTTGGGTGGTACTGTTGCTGGGAAGTAACACACTGTTTTTTCAAACAATTTATCTGCCTTTAAAATATTTGACTCCCAAGAGTGAAAGACACAACAGTGACGCGATTGTTGTCGCTTCAGCAGGAGTACACGGTTCAGGAGCGCCGACACCGGGTTCTGCTCTGAGAGCTTATGCTGCAGCTAAATTATATTTAGAAGGAGTAGCCCCGCTGGTTATCATTACTGGTGGGGTAACCAAACCTTATCTACCACCAGTAAACATCAAAGGTATGGCCATTATTCTACAGGGAATGGGAGTTCCAGCGGATAACATCATCATTGAAAACCGTTCTGCAGACACTTATAGAAATGGCATAGAAACGTCCAAAATATTGGACCGTTTAGAATTAAAAACTGTTCTGCTGGTTTCTCATGATTACCATTTATTTCGACTCGTTTCTGTCTTTAAAAAATTAGGGGTTGAGGCTTTTGCATACGCTGCAAATCAGTCATATCGAAAAGAGTCCATCCCCTGGTGGCGTTACTTTGACTGGGCAAATTTTAATCGCATCCAAACTATTTCACATGAATATTTTGGATTACTTAGTTACAAATTATCAGGCTGGATATAAGCCCTCAATTTTAATAGCAATACTATGCCCAAGCGCACAGACATAAAAACTGTTTTACTAATAGGATCAGGTCCAATCGTGATTGGACAAGCCTGCGAATTTGACTACAGCGGAACACAGGCTTGCAAAGCTCTCAAGGAAGAGGGTTACCGGGTTGTTTTAATCAACAGTAATCCTGCCACTATCATGACCGATCCCGGACTGGTGGACGCAACATACATTGAACCAATTACCATAAGTGCACTCGAAGCAATCATTGAGCAGGAGAAACCAGATGTGATTTTGCCCACCATGGGCGGGCAGACTGCGCTAAATATGGCGATTAAACTTCATGAACACGGAGTATTGGAAAAATATGGTGTGGAACTTATTGGTGCATCCATTGAGGCAATAAATAAGGCAGAAAATCGGGAGTTGTTCAGGCAGGCAATGAATAAGATTGGTGTTGGCATGCCAAACAGTAGCATTGTTCATTCGCTTGAAGAAGTAAAAATTCTGACAGAAACTCACCCATTTCCTTTCATTATCAGACCGTCTTTTACTCTAGGCGGTGCCGGCGGAGGTATTGCTCATACATATGATGAATTAGCCCGTATCGTTTCCAACGGTCTGGCAGTTTCACCAACTAATGAAGTATTAGTTGAACAGTCAATTATCGGCTGGAAGGAATATGAACTGGAGGTTATGCGTGATCATAAAGATAACGTGGTCATTATTTGTTCGATTGAAAACCTTGATCCGATGGGGGTACACACCGGAGACAGCATTACTGTCGCCCCTGCACAGACACTGACAGATTGGGAATATCAAAATCTGCGGGATATGTCGATCAAAATTATACGGGAAATTGGCGTTGATACAGGGGGTTCGAATGTGCAATTCGCTGTGAATCCGGTTGACGGTGAAATCCTTGTGATAGAAATGAATCCCAGAGTTTCACGCAGTTCCGCCCTTGCCTCTAAAGCCACCGGATTCCCAATTGCAAAAATTGCCGCAAAATTGGCAATTGGTTATACTCTAGACGAAATTCCAAACGATATTACAAAAAAAACGCCGGCCTCTTTTGAGCCTTCAATTGATTATGTAGTGACAAAAATCCCCAGGTTTGCCTTTGAAAAATTTTCCATGACTGATGACCGTCTCGGTACACAGATGCAGTCAGTTGGCGAAATAATGGCGATTGGACGCACCTTCAGGGAATCTTTTCAAAAAGCTTTACGCTCGATGGAAACGGGACATACAGGACTAAATTCTCCAGATTATGCTGATGATTATAAAACTGCAGAAGAAATTTTGGAAGAGCAGCTTCAAACTGTAGGCAGCACACGTATTTGGTACGTTGCTGACGCAATGAGGCAGGGCTGGAC
>JGI26263J51726_1000975_pt1 | contig 11635 bp, 10 predicted proteins | sample SaaInlV_200m_DNA_2_FD_51726 | JGI IMG/M metagenome (IMG submission 51726)
GGTAAAGGCTCAACCATCGCCTTTATTGAAAGTATTTATCAAAAAAGCCCTTTTAAGGTTGCTAAATTCACCTCGCCTCATATTTTAAATTACAATGAGCGCTTTAGCGTTAACAACGCCCAAGCGACTGATGGTCAAATCTGTACAGCTTTTGAACAAATTGAGTTGATTCGAGGAGATATTTCGCTAACCTATTTTGAGTTTTCAACGCTTGCTGCTCTACTTATTTTTGCCAAACAAAAGGTTGATATTGCTATTTTAGAGGTGGGCTTGGGTGGACGACTGGATTCAACTAATGTCGTTAATACTGATGTTGCTGTTATCACCAATATTGCCATTGACCACGTAGACTATTTAGGAGATACGCGCGAGCTTATTGGTCATGAAAAATCAGGTATTATGCGCGCTAACACACCTTGCGTCTGTGGCGATGTCAACCCGCCAGACTCAATAACAAGGTACGCTAATACGATAGGTGCTTGGTTAGAATTTGTACAACATCCTTATACTGGGCCAATATCACTTAAAGGTGAACACCAGCAGCAAAACGCCGCTTTGGCTGCTTTATGTGTTGACAAGCTCAATAATAAATTCAAGGTTAGTAAACAGGCAATCCAGCAAGGCTTGGCAACCGCCCAGCTAAACGGCCGCTTTCAAATAAAAAATATTAACAACAAGCAGTTTATTTTTGATGTGGCACACAATGAAGCAGCTGTAAAAGCTTTAACTAAAGAGCTGGCCAAGGATGAGCAGCCTACTTTGGCAATTTTTTCAGCTTTAAAAGATAAAAACATCTCATCAATGATTAAAGCCATCTCTCCACTCATTGACCAATGGCTACTAGCACCACTAACTGTTCATCGTGCCGCTGATATGAGTTTTTTAGTCGATCAGTTCCCACTTAAAGAGAGTGTTCGCAGCTGCCAAAGCATGAGTTCGGCAATTGAGCAAGCACTACAGCAACGCTCTAATCAACGTATTATCGTTTTTGGCTCTTTCCATGTTGTGGCGGATGCATTAAAGGTACTTAAGTAATGCATGATTGGAAAATCTTGTAAAATTACCGCATATAACAAAACGTTCTGTGGAGAGGATCGATGAATGAGTTTTTTGCAAATATCTGGAATATGGTCAGCTTATTAGCTTGGTCCGATTGGGCAACTCTGGCTATTTTGGCCGCATTTTTGGTAATGGGCTTTAAACGAGGCATGGCAAAAGAGCTGATTAGTCTTGCTTTTTTACTACTTTCCATTGTGCTTGCCTGGTTGTTTTATCAGCCTCTAGCAGTGAGTGATGCCATTACTTGGCTACTACTTTCTCATCAGTCCCATATGGCCATTGCCTTTGGCATAATTTTTGTTGGTGTGTTACTCATTAAAAAAGCACTTTACAAACTGACTGACATTTCATCTAAGGTTAGCAATCCNTGNGCTTTAAATAAGCTTTTTGCCTATTTTGTATTTCTAGGTATTGCCGCAATTGTAAGTTGGTATTATTTAGATATTATTGCCAATTTGGGCATTATGGAAATTGTCATCACCAATAACTCAATACGGATTGGCCTATCTTTTATCATCACTTTTGCCATTATTATCGGCACATGTGCCAGTATTTCTAATATGCTAAATATTTCAATTGACTCGTCAAAACCTTGTGCTCTATCAACATTATTTAAAAAAATTCTTGATACATTGAGCACGCTCGATCAAGCACTAAACGCTAAAAATATTAGTGGTAATAGCAATAATTTAGGCGGTCTATTGGTTGGGCTAGTTAAAGGTAGTTTGGCTATCTTGATTATGGTGCTAGTATTTCAAAGCATTGATAGCATCTCTCAACAACACTACTGGATTGAAGCTAATGGCGCATTAAGAACTTTTCAAGATGTCGCCTCAGACATTAAACCTGCTTTGTCAGAACACTTACTATTTATCGAAAACGAATAAGGAAACCCTTTTATGTGCGGCATTGTTGGCATTCTTTCTACCACTAAAAAAGACACGGCGGTCTATATTTATGACGCCCTAACCATTCTTCAACATCGAGGTCAAGATGCCGCAGGTATTGTCACCGCCCACAAAGGCCGACTCTACATGCGAAAGTCAAATGGCTTGGTTAAGAACTCTTTCAGAACTAGACATATGGCGTCTTTGCTAGGCGATATGGGTATTGGACATGTGCGCTACCCAACCGCAGGCAGCTCAAGTGGTGCAGAAGCACAGCCTTTTTATGTTAACTCTCCGTATGGCATTGCTTTTGCTCATAATGGAAATTTGACCAATACTAAGGAGTTGGCGAAAGAGTTATTCGAACAAGATCGTAGGCATATTAACACCAACTCCGATTCTGAAATTTTGTTAAATATTTTTGCCAGTGAATTGGCCAAACAACAAAAACAACACATTAACGAGCAAGATGTTTTTGCTTCAGTTAAACAAGTTCATAAACGCGTCCGTGGCGCATACGCCACCATTGGCATTATTCCAGGATTTGGTATTTTTGGCTTTAGAGATCCAAATGGAATTCGCCCGCTAATCCTTGGAAAGCGCACCACAAAAGGCGGAACGAAACACATGCTTGCCTCAGAAAGCGTTGCACTAACAGCCCTTGGTTATGAAATAACTCAAGATGTCAAACCTGGTGAGGCAGTGGTCATTGATCGCCAGGGAAATATTTTTGTACAACAATGCGCTGAGGCGCCAAAATACTCCCCATGTATCTTTGAATTTGTCTACTTCGCCAGACCTGATTCCGTAATTGATGATATTTCTGTCTATAAAACCAGACTTAGAATGGGTGAGCGTCTAGCGGCTAAAATTCACAAAGAATGGGGTGATGAGAAGATTGATGTTGTTATCCCTATTCCTGATACTTCACGTGTCTCAGCTTTACAACTAGCCAATGAGCTACAAATCAAGTACTCGGAAGGATTAATCAAAAATCGTTATATTGCTCGCACATTTATCATGCCAGGGCAGAAATTACGTAAAAAATCTGTTAGACAAAAGCTTAGTGCTATCGGCCTCGAGTTCAAAGATAAAAATGTTCTACTGGTAGACGACTCAATTGTCAGAGGCACAACCAGTGAGCAAATTGTCAAAATGGCGCGAGATGCTGGCGCTAAAAAAGTCTTCTTTGCCTCGGCCGCACCTGCCGTTCGCCATCCTAATGTGTACGGCATTGATATGGCCAGTGAGAAAGAATTTGTAGCCCACAATAAAACCACAGAAGAGGTATGTAAAACCATTGGCGCTGACCGATTAATTTATCAAGATTTGGATGATTTAATCTGGTGTGTTCAGCAAGGTAATATGAAAATACCGAATTTGATTGCTCTTGCTTTAATGGAGAGTATGTCACCGGTGACATCAACCAAAAATATCTAAACGACATTGAAGCAGTTAGAGCGGACTCAGTCAAAGAAAAGAACAACACCAACGAAAGCTCTGAACTTATCTGCAATGATGTAGAATAAACTTTATTTGCTAATTTTTTAAATTTAATGACAACCTTAAATTTCAACACTAAAGCGATTCGAGAAGGCTATCGAATAACTGGCGAACAAGAGCACTCTGAAGCTATCTTTATGACTTCAAGCTTTGTATTTACCTCAGCTGAACAGGCGGCCAATCGATTTTCTCAAGAAGATCCTGGCAATATTTATGCACGATTCACTAATCCAACAGTAGATGCTTTTGAGAAAAAACTAGCAGCACTTGAAGGTGCACAATCCTGTGTTGCCACTTCAAGTGGCATGGCTGCAATTTTTGCCACCTTAATGGCTCTCTTAAAATCAGGTGACCACATTGTCGCCTCTCGTAGCATGTTTGGCACCACAATCGTACTACTGAATACCATTGTTGCTAAGTTTGACATCCAAATAAGCTATGTTGATTTACCTGACCTATCGGCCTGGGAAGCATCTATTAATGACAACACCAAACTATTTTTGTTAGAAACCCCTTCTAACCCACTAGGCCAAGTAGTTGATATTACCGCGCTCAGCAAAATCTCCAAAGCAAACGATATTTTGTTAGCAGTGGATAATGCCATCTTAACACCGGCGCTACAAAATCCAATCACCCTGGGGGCAGATATTGTTATTCACTCTGCCACCAAATATATTGACGGCCAGGGGCGCTGCTTAGCGGGCGCAGTATTAGCTACTGAAGATATTATTGAGCAAGTGCATGGCTTTGTACGCGCCACAGGCCCGAGTTTAAGTGCCTTTAATGCCTGGATTGTACTCAAAGGCTTGGATACACTCAGCTTAAGAATGAAGGCACACTCAGATAATGCCATGAAAATAGCAACCTGGCTAGAGCAACAAAAATCTGTAGAAAAAGTTCACTACTTAGGTCTAGAGTCACACGCACACCACTCACTAGCCAAGCGTCAACAATCTGGATTTGGCGGCATTGTTTCATTTGAACTCAAAGGTGGTCAAAAAGCAGCATTCAAACTCATTAACGCTACCGAGGTTTTCTCAATTACGGCTAACTTAGGCGATACAAAGTCAACCATTACACACCCAGCAACCACTACACACGGCAGGCTAACAGATGAAGAAAAATCAAGCACTAATATTTCCGCAGGACTGGTCAGACTTTCCATTGGACTGGAAGATGTCAACGACTTGATAGCAGATATAAACAAAGGACTTTGATGTATAATTTCATCAAAAATGACATAAGGTAAATCTATGCAAAACTCATATTCATACGAAGAATTAATTCAATGTGGCAATGGCGAACTTTTTGGACCGGGTAATGCTCAGTTGCCACAGCCTCCTATGCTAATGTTCGATAGAATCACACACATTTCTGACGAAGGCGGCGAGTTCAGTAAAGGTGAAATTGTTGCTGAGCTTGATGTTAACCCTGATTTGTGGTTTTTTGGCTGCCACTTTAATAACGACCCTGTAATGCCTGGCTGTTTAGGTCTAGATGCCATGTGGCAACTAATCGGCTTTCATTTAGGCTGGTTAGGTGGTCCAGGGCGTGGACGCGCACTGGGTGGTAGTATTAAGTTTACTGGCCAGGTCTTACCAACGGCTAAAAAAGTCACCTACCGAATTAGCCTTAAGCGTGTTATCGCACGTAAACTCTACATGGGTATTGGCGACGCCACCATGGAAGTTGATGGCAAAATTATTTATGAAGCCAAAGATCTGAAAGTTGGCCTTTTTACTGACACGAGCGCATTCTAATGAATAGAGTTGTTATCACCGGAATGGGTATTGTTTCTAGCTTAGGCGCAAATTGCAATGAAGTTTTAGAATCTTTAAAAACAGCAAAATCTGGAATTAAGTTTGATGAAAAACAAGCTGAAATGGGGCTTAGATCTCATGTTTCTGGCCAAATTGCTGAAATAGATTCAAGTGAGATCATTGATCGAAAGATGAAGCGCTTCATGGCAGATGCTGCTATTTACAATGCGGTCGCACTGGATGAGGCCATTAAACAATCAGGCTTAACTCCAGAGCAAGTATCTGACCCAAGAACCGGCCTTATTATGGGATCAGGTGGTGCATCCAATCAAAATGTGGTTGAAGCAGCAGATATTCTTAGAGATAAAGGCATTAAGCGAGTTGGCCCTTACCGCGTCCCACGCACAATGGGCTCAACCACCTCGGCTTGCCTTTCAACCATGTTCAAAATCAAGGGCATTAACTATTCAATTAGCTCGGCCTGTTCCACCTCTGCCCACTGTATTGGTAATGCCATGGAGCAAATCCAGCTAGGCAAGCAAGATGTAGTATTTGCCGGTGGTGGCGAAGAGCTTGATTGGTCGCTCACCATGTTATTTGATGCAATGGGTGCACTCTCTAGCAAATACAATGAAACCCCTGAAAAAGCCTCTCGTGCTTACGATGCCGATCGTGATGGATTTGTGATTTCTGGTGGTGGTGGTGCTCTAGTGCTTGAATCATTAGAGCATGCTGAAGCACGTGGTGCAACAATCCTGGCTGAACTCACGGGCTATGGTGCCACTTCTGATGGCTACGACATGGTTGCACCATCTGGCGAAGGCGCAAAGCGCTGTATGGAGCTTGCCATTTCTACAGTTGATGGTCCTATCGATTATATCAATGCACATGGCACTTCAACCCCTGTTGGTGATGTCAAAGAGTTGGGCGCAATTAAAGAAGTCTTTGGTGACAATGTGCCTAATGTCGGCTCAACCAAGTCTTTATCAGGACACGCTCTCGGTGCAGCTGGCGTTAATGAAGCTATTTATTCGCTACTTATGCTGCAAAATGACTTTATGGCTGAATCTGTTAATATTGAAAATCTTGATGAGGCCGCTGAAGGTGTGCCTATCGTACAATCAACTACCATACAATCAATTAATCGAGTTATGTCCAACAGCTTTGGCTTTGGTGGAACCAATGCCTGTTTGGTATTTGAAAAGTTTAAGCAGTAAATCCAAACGTCAAAAACTAAAAAAAGGCCGCTTTATTAGCGGCCTTTTCTTTTAGATTCGGAAGTGCTTAATAAGAGTTAACTAGGGTCTAGTATCAATCTCTTGTTTTTCCTTCTCAGAAGGCAGCATATCCTCTTTGGTAATACCCATAGCAAGAATCATAGAGCTCGCTACATAAATGGAAGAGTAGGTGCCGATTAGTACACCAATTAATAATGCCATGGCAAAACTATGAATAATCTCGCCACCTAAAAAGAACAGGGCTAACAACACTAGTAAAGTGGTTAATGACGTCATAATCGTTCTAGATAAGGTTTGGTTTAGCGCGCCATTAATAATTTTTGAAGGATCAACATGGCGTGTTGAGAGGAAATTCTCACGAATTCGATCAAACACAACAATGGTATCATTCAATGAGTAACCAATGACAGCCAAAATAGCTGCCAATACGGTTAAATCAAATTCAAATTGAAACAAAGAGAAAAAGCCCAGGGTAATAATAACATCATGAATTAGAGCGGCAATAGAGCCCAAGGAAAATCGATATTCAAAACGAAATGCAACATAAATCAAAATACCAATTAATGCATACAGCATAGCCAGGCCGCCGTCATTCGTTANTTCTTCGCCNACCTTAGGNCCAACAAATTCAACTCGACGAATATCAACATCATTACCCAGTAATTGNATGATTTTAGTACTAAGCTTAGCGCTTGAAATAGCCTGNGGCTCAAGGCGAATCAATATTTCATTGGTTGAACCAAAGTACTGNACATTNGCCTTATTAAAGCCTGCTCCAGACAGTGTTGNTCTAACTTCGGCCAGATCCACGCCTTGTTTGTAGCCAACCTCAATCAACGTACCGCCAGTAAAGTCGATACCCAATTTTAGACCGTTAGTCGTTAATGANAAAATACTCAGCACAATCAACATAGCTGAAAAAATAATCGCATAAGTGCGCTTGCCAACAAAGTCAATCGTTGGAATATTTAAAGCTTTAAGACTCATATTGATATCTCCTCTAATTTTTTACCACCATAAATCTTATTAATCATAGCGCGTGAAACAATGATAGCTGTAAACATCGAGGTAACAATGCCAATAGACAAGGTGATGGCGAAACCTTTAATAGGGCCCGTGCCAAAACTAAAGAGTACTAATGCAGCAATCAACGTTGTGATGTTTGCATCTGCAATCGTTAGAACGGCCTTGTCATAACCTGCAGCAATGGACTTTTGAATATTGCTATTTGAGCCTAATTCTTCTTTAATACGCTCAAAAATCAACACATTCGCATCAACTGCCATGCCCACTGTTAGTACGATACCGGCAATACCTGGCAACGTTAGCGTCGCCTGAAGTAAGGATAATACAGCAACAATCATGACCAGATTGAGTGTCAAAGCCACATTGGCCACCAAGCCAAAAACTCGGTATCTAAATGCCATAAAGAACAATACCAAGATAAAACCAACAATCACACTCATGACGCCTTTGGCAATATTATCCGCACCAAGGCTCGGACCAATCGTACGCTCCTCAATAATTTCAATTGGTGCTGAAAGTGAGCCCGCTCTTAATAAAAGTGCTAAGTTTCTTGCTTCGCGAGCACTATCAATACCTGTAATCTGGAATCTTGATGAGAACGTACCCTGGATCGTCGCAGCATTAATAATGTCTTGTGTTTTGGAACGATTCTTAACCATCTTGCCATTCTCTAAAACAGTCTCAACTTTATTTTCAATAAATACAACAGCCATACGATGATGTAAATATCTTTTGGTGGTATCTAGCATTGCTCGACCACCNGCACTATCCAATGTAATATTAACCATTGGCGTGGCATTCTCAGAATCAACGCCAGAGGCTGCACCTGTAATATTCTCTCCCGTAGCAATAACACGAGTTTTTAATAATAATGGACGCCCATCTCTAAAATAATAAAGCTTGGATCCAATCGGCGCTCTGCCTGATTGAATTGCAGTTTGTGGATCATTTTTCTCATCAACTAGACGAAATTCTAGCGTTGCCACTGCGCCCAAAATTTCTTTAGCTCTAGCCGTATCTTGTACACCTGGTAGTTGCACAACAATACGCTCTAGCCCTTGCTGTTGAATAATAGGTTCTGCCACACCCANCTCATTCACTCGGTTTCTTAACGTGGTAATATTTTGCTTAAGCGCATTACTTTTGGCTTCGGCCAAAGCGCCTTTTTCAATACCAACACTCACGTACAATTCATTTTCGTGAGTCACGTCCAGAATAACTAAATCACCTAATTCAGATTTAATTAGACTTAACCCCGCTTCTTTTGCCGCTAGAGTTTTGAAGTGCACTAATAGCGACNCTTTCTCTTTATTAATACTCTTGTACAATCGATCTTGTCGAAGCAACGTTCGTAATTCGTTATAAGATTTATCCAGTGACATATTGGCAACTGCCTGCATATCCACTTCTAGCAGAAAATGCACGCCGCCACGAAGATCCAAACCAAGCGACATCGCCTTACCACCTAGATCTGACAGCCAAGCAGGGATAGATGGTGCCAAGTTAAGTGCAGCCACATAATTACGCCCCATCTCCTGCTTTAAAACTTCCTTGGCACCTAATTGAGACTTATTATCCTCAAATCTAGCCAATACTCGACGACCAACTAATTCAACAGATTTATACCTAACTTTATTACTTTCAAGTGTCGCCTTTACTTTATCTAAGTCAGACTGGGCAATGGCCGCATCACCTGCAGCAGAAATTTGCACCGCCAAGTCTGATCCAAAAACATTAGGCAAAGCGTATAACGCTGATAGCAATAAAAAGAATGCGATTAAAGTATTTTTTAGCGCAGAGAATTGATTCATAACAAACTCGGATTAGTTAAATTTTGGCACTACCTTTTGGTAATTTTTGGTTAATGCCTTGTTTCTGCACCTTAACCACAACATTTTTTGCAATTTCTAACGTAGCAAAAGACTCGTCTACTGAAGCGACTGTACCAACAACGCCACCATTAGTTACAACTTCATCACCCGTTTTTAAGGCACCCAATAAAACTTTATGCTCTTTGGCGCGTTTTTGCTGAGGTCTGATGAGTAAAAAATACATCAGCACAAACATGATAATTAAAAACGGCAATCCACCTAAAGGGTCACCTGCACCAGTAGCCGCCTCTTCTGCAAATGCAGGGGTAATAATTAAATCTAATAAATTCATTTTTTTCTCCTATTAATTAATGATTTGTAGTCCGCCCATGTAGCTTTGCAACACAGCAGGAATTTTAATACTGCCATCAGCTTGCTGATGGTTTTCTAACACGGCAACCAAAGTACGCCCCACAGCAAGGCCGGAGCCATTAAGTGTGTGTAATAATTCTGGTTTATTAGTTTCTTTATTTTTGTATCTTAGTTGCAAACGGCGCGATTGAAAATCTTCAAAGCATGAGCATGAAGAAATTTCTCGGTACGCACTTTGTCCCGGCAACCAAACCTCTAAATCGTAAGTCTTAGCAGCAGAAAACCCAAGGTCACCTGCACATAAGTTTACCTTACGATAAGGTAATTCTAGCGCTTGCAAAACACCCTCAGCATGAGACGTAAGCACTTCAAGAGCCTGGTAAGAATCCTGCGCCTTAACCACTTGCACCAATTCTACTTTCTCAAATTGATGCTGGCGAATCAGACCACGTGTATCACGCCCATAAGCACCTGCTTCAGATCTAAAACTAGGCGTATGGCCAACAAATTTTAGTGGCAAGTCTTTTTCGTTAACCATGGTGTCACGCATCATATTGGTAATTGGAACTTCACCGGTAGGAATCAAATAAAGCGTTTTAGCCTCACCCTCTTCACCATGTAAGTGGGTTTTAAATAAATCAGCTTCAAACTTTGGCAATTGCCCTGTGCCTGTTAAAGACTCAGCATTTACCAAATACGGCACATAAGCTTCAACATAGCCATTTTTCTCACTATGTTGATCAATCATAAACTGAGTTAACGCACGATGTAGACGCGCCATCTTACCCGTCATGACTGAGAATCTTGAGCCCGAAATCTTAGCAGCAGTTTCAAAATCCAAGCCGTGCATAGCGCCTAAATCAACATGATCCTTTACCTTAAAATCATAAACACCCGGCTCACCCCAGGTTAAAACCTCAACATTGTCATCTTCAGAGTTACCAGCAGGCACCGACTCATGAGGGATATTTGGCATTGACAAGGTAATGGCATCAATTTGTGATTGAATATCTTGCAGCTCAGCCTTTGCACCATCTAGCTCATCACCCAAGTTGGAAACCGCATCCAATAGTGGTTTAATATCTTCACCAGCCGCTTTGGCTTTACCAATAGACTTAGACTGAGTGTTGCGAGAATTTTGCAACTCTTGAGTTTTAACTTGATTTTTTTTTCGATTATTTTCTAACTCGGTTAAGGCCTTGATATCAAAAGAAAAGTTGCGCTTTTTAAGTGCTTGTGCGACTGCTTCGACATCATTTCTTAGTTGCTTTTTACTTAGCATTGTTATATAATGGTTTCCTTATATTGATTTGAATTTCTTATTGACCCAAAGATTTCAAATAAAACTTACTTCAGGAAATTATACTATGTTTAACTCTTTTTCATCTGCTGATGCATGCAAACTATTGGCCGATGGCGCACAACTTGTAGACGTTCGCACAGCGGCAGAATTTTCTCGTGGCGCCCTGCCAAACGCGATCAGTTTGCCACTTCAAGGCATTATGAATGCTAATAATGTTATTGACAAAGATAAAGCAATTATCTTGTACTGTTTAAGCGGTGCTCGCTCTGCAACAGCGAAAAATTATCTTGTGCAAATGGGCTTTGATGAAGTGCATGATTTGGGTTCATTCAAAAACTACAACTGCGAATAACTTCTCGCTCAATTACTAGCAACGCTATCCACATTGCTTGTTAAAATTCTCATAACAACCAAAAAGAGTAATTGCAATGAGAGTTAAAAGCACCTGGCACAAAAACCAGGTAAAAACCATTGATGACATTGCCGGGGCGCTTGCTTTTAATTCTTGGCGCATTACAAAAAATCAACTCGAAGACTTAATCAACGAAGCTTTTGTTATTGAAAAAGAGCAAGTCTTTGATGTCATTAAAGAATACCTGTGCTACTTGATTCAATGCGTTGATCGATTAACCTTTGATACTCTTGATCAACAAAAACGTCAAGAGCTTATTATTGC
>JGI26263J51726_1000981_pt1 | contig 11583 bp, 7 predicted proteins | sample SaaInlV_200m_DNA_2_FD_51726 | JGI IMG/M metagenome (IMG submission 51726)
CAGAAGAAAGAATTATTATCTGTTTATCGGAATATGGTATTAACCCGGCGACTGGATGAGAAAATGATGATTTTAATCCGACAAGGAAAATCATTTTTTCATATTGCATGTTCTGGTCATGAGGGAGCACAGTTAGCGGCGGCCTGTAATTTTAAACCAGGAGAAGATTGGTTTTATCCTTATTACCGCGATGCAGCCCTAACCATTGGACTGGGTGTTGATAGCAAGGATCACTTATTGGCATTTCTTGCGAGGAATGATGATCCGATTTCGGGAGGAAGGCAATTGCCACAACATTTTAGCAATGAGTCCTTACGAATTGTCAGCCAATCCAGTCCCACAGGCACCCAATTTTTACATGCGGTCGGCTCAGCATTAACCCGAAAATGGGAAAAGAAGAAAGAAGTGGTCTATGTATCTTCAGGGGAGGGAACAACCAGTCAGGGTGAATTTCACGAAGCGTTGAATTGGGCCAGCCGGCAAAAACTACCTGTTATTTTCCATATCGAAGATAATAGTTATGCGATTAGTGTTCATATTTCTGAACAAACTTCCGGTGGCTCCGTGTATTCCATGGTAGCTGGGTATCAAAATCTGGCTCGGTATAATGTAGATGGGACTGATTTTTTCGAGACAAATTTGGCTTTCCAAAAAGCGGTAGAGAGAGCCAGGAAGGGAATAGGACCTTCCGTAATTGTGTCCAATGTTGTCAGATTATTACCCCATTCATCCTCGGATGATCAACGAAAGTACCGGTTGGAAGAAGACTTGGAAACCGATAAAAAAAGAGATCCTATACTTCGCTTCGAAGAAGCATGTGTTAATGGAAAAATTATTACTGAAAAGGAATTTGATAAAATTCGCAATGAAGTAAATAATCGGGTAGATGAAGAGGCGGAGTGGGCGGAACAGCAAGATCATCCGCCAAAGTCCTCAGCATTAAATTATAACTATTCACCTAACTCGAGTCCAGAAGAGACCGATTTCAATGAGATAAGTGAAAAGGTCGTGATGGTAGATGCGATTAATCATGCCCTATCTGAAGAGATGGATCGGAATAATAAAATGGTGATATTTGGGGAAGATGTGGCCGATCCCAAAGGTGGCGTTTTTACAGCCACTCGGGGATTATCCAATAAATTTGGGAAAAACCGCGTTTTTAATTCACCTCTAGCAGAGGCATCTATTGTGGGTACGGCTATTGGTATGTCTTGTTCCGGTTGGAAGCCTGTAATTGAAATTCAATTTGGCGACTATATATGGACAGCCATGATGCAAATTCGAAATGAATTGGCTTCCATGCGTTACCGTTCCAATAATGTGTGGAGTTGTCCCGTTGTAATGCGCGTGCCTGTGGGTGGTTATATTCACGGTGGACTTTGCCACAGTCAATCCATAGATGGTTATTTTATGCATATGCCGGGAATTCGTATCGCCTATCCTTCGAATGCGGCCGATGCCAAAGGCCTGTTGAAAGCGGCTTGCCGGATGGATGATCCGGTCCTGTTTTTAGAACATAAGGGATTATACAGACAGGGATTTGCAGCGACCCCCGAACCAGATGAAAATTATATCCTCCCCTTCGGTCAGGCACGGGTCGTCCAGGAAGGATCCGTTTTGACTATTTTAACTTGGGGCGCTATGGTACAAAAATCCATTGAAGCAGTAAAAAAGGAAAGAATCGAATTGGGCATAATAGAGATTATTGATCTCCGTACGCTTAATCCATTAGATGTGGATACCATAAGTGCATCCATTAAAAAGACAGGAAAGGTGTTGGTGGTACATGAGGATAATTTAACCAATGGTCCTGGGGCTGAAATCACCGCAATCATTGCTGACCGGCACTTTGAGGATTTGGATGGTCCGATAAAAAGGGTGGGGTCAGCGGACAGCCATGTTCCCTTTAATTGGTTTTTGGAAGAAGAAATCCTTCCCCAAACACAAAACATTCAAACTGCATTAAAAGAATTGCTGGAGTACTAATGATTATAGATGTAATCATGCCCAAAATGGGCGAATCCATAACTGAGGGGACCATTATTGAGTGGCGAAAAAAGATAGGTGATTCTGTTGAAAAAGATGAATTATTCCTTGAGATTGGGACAGATAAGGTTGATTCCGAAATACCATCCTCAGAATCTGGGATTCTTGTAGAAATACTTGCAGTGGCAAACGAGGTGGTGGATGTTGGCAGTGTGATTGCCAGAATTGAAACGGATACCACTATTGCAAAACCGGTGAAAACTGANCCTAAAAAAGAAATACCAAAATCCACACCAAAAACTACGGAAGCGGCACCGATAAAAGCCCCAAAGCCAGAANCATTACCAACACGGCCAAAGTCAAAAAAATCAGGGCAAAAAAAGTTTTTCACGCCAGTTGTTAATAAGATTGCGACAGAAAATAATATTGGAATCGAAGAACTCCTGACAATAGCTGGCTCCGGTAAGGGGGGTAGAGTTACCAAAGTAGATATGCTCAATTATTTAGAAAATCGTTCCGCATCTTCAATGGGTACATCCACAAGTGAGTCATTAAAAAAAGAACCGATCCTATTTTCCGGGAAAAATGAACAAATTGAAATGGATCATATGCGAAAACTAATCGCGACTCATATGAGAAAAAGTATTGATACAGCGGCCCATGTGTATGTTGTTACTGAGGTTGACATGAGCGCGATTGTGCAATATGTCAATGCCCAAGAAAATGCTTTTTTTCAACGGGAAGGATATGCATTAACTTATACACCATTTATTATTCAGGCATGTGTCACAGCACTAAATAGTTTTCCTGAAATGAATGCATCATTAGAAGAAACGACGATTCTGTATCATAAACATATTAATATTGGTATGGCAGTTGCTGTAGAAAAGGGTTTGATGGTTCCAGTTATTTCAAACTGCGAAGAACTGAATTTCCTTGGGTTATGTAGGAAAGTGAAAGATTTGGCTAACCGGACACGACAAAAGGAGTTGAATCCAGATGAACTTCAAGGATCTACATTCTCAATTTCCAATTTTGGCGTTTTTAACGTAACCTTAGGTACGCCCATTATTAATCAACCCAATGTTGGAATATTGGGTGTAGGTGCCATTAAAAAAAGGCCAGTTGTCATCGAAACAAACGCAGGTGATACCATCGGTATTAAGAGTATGATGAACTTATCCTTGGGATTTGACCATCGCTTAGTTGATGGTGCAGGTGGCAGTCAATTTATCGATTCTGTCCGAAAAAATCTGGAAACAATGAATTTAGAAAGTTTAATCTAATGCCAATTGATCATGTCCTAAAATTATATTCAGAATCGGTCCGCTCTCCTTACCTCCATTATGGATTTTGGGATAACCCGGAGACGGTCGAACCATCCGAGTTCACGTTAAATGAAATGGTAAAAGCCCAAGGTCGATATATAGAACATCTAGCCTCATTCATACCAGATGATGTAAAAACAGTTCTGGATGTGGGTGCTGGCATTGGTGGAAATTCCACTTATCTTTTATCCAAAGGGTATGAAGTTGAAGCCCTTTCGCCAGATGAATATCAGGAAAGTGTTTTTGCTGAAAAATATAATGGCGACGTAAAATTTCATCGATCCAAATTTGAAGATTTTAACCCTGATAAAGAATATGACTTGGTTCTTGAGAGTGAAAGCGCCTGTTATATTCAGATTGAACCGGGATGGGAAACAGCAAGGAAAACCATTCGAGCTGGTGGATATTTATTGGCATCTGATTATTTTCTTCACCTTAATGATGGTAGTGGAGATTGGCATATTAAAGCAGCCCATGACGAGAAAGTATATATGGAAACTGCCGAAAAATATGGATTTAAACTTATCAACGAATATGATCAAACGGACAATACCATGCCAACGCTAGATGGTGCAAAAGCCTTCATGGAACGATTTATATATCCTACGGTAGAATTTTCTTCTAATTATATGGAAAAGAATTATCCTTTGATCCTAAAGGTGATTAAAAAAGCATTTGGGAAAAAAGTAGATAATAAGCTGAAACAATTTTCATTATTAGAAAGTGATGAATTCCGAAAGTATAAACGGTATATGATTTACCTATTTCAGAAAGTGAATTGATGGAAACTTTTGGGAATAGATTGTCGTTGGGTAAACCAAAAATTCGTTTGAACACGAATGATGAGTATAAGTTTGTTCAAAAAGTGGTTCATGCAAATAAACTTAATACTGTATGCGAAGAAGCACGTTGCCCCAATATTTATGAATGTTGGGGAAGGGGAACAGCAACAATTATGATTTTAGGCGATACCTGTACCCGCGCCTGTGGGTTTTGTGCCGTGAATACAGGTAAGCCTAATCGTGTGGATGAAATGGAACCCTTACGAACCGCAATGGGTGTTAAAAAAATGGGTCTTCGTCATGTGGTCATCACATCAGTAGACCGTGATGATCTTAAGAATGACTTCGGTGCATTTATATGGGCAGAAACTATTCGTCAAATCCACCAGAATGTACCCGGGTGCACCGTTGAAGTATTAACGCCTGATTTCCAAGGGTATGGACCGGCTTTGGAACAAGTGTTTGATGCGGCACCAGAAATATTTTCTCATAATGTGGAATGTGTGGAACGGATCAGTCGTCAGGTAAGAGCTCAAGCCATTTGGTCAAGGAGTTTAGATGTTTTAAAGCAATCTGTTGATTACGGTTTATTGACTAAAACGAGTATGATGGTCGGGTTAGGCGAAACTGAAGTGGAAGTGATTGAAACGATGAAAGAAATTGCCGATATTGGTGTGGAGATATTTACTATCGGCCAATATTTACAACCGACCATGAAGCATATTCCTGTCTATCGATATGTTAAAAATGAAGAATTCAATAATTATAAACGAATCGGTCTTAAATTGGGTTTCCGCGTGGTTGAATCAGGTGCTTTAGTCAGAAGCTCTTACCATGCAGATGAGCAGGCGCGATTGGCAAAGGGTAATAAATGAATCAAAATAAAAAATTAATTTACAGTTTAGTGGTCGCTTCAGGTCTCGTGTTGGTTTGGACTATTTATGCAGATCAGGGTGTGGACCTTAAACCGGACATAGTTGAAGATGAAACACCTCTAATTCTCGTTGATGGAAAAGTACCCCCCAGATTATCGAACTTTGTGATGCATATGCAGTTTATAGATGAAAACACATGCCTAAAGTGCCATAAAGAGGAACGGGAAATGGATTTTGGTTCCGGACCTGTTACTGCAAAAAAAATGACCCACGAAATGCGTGAAAATTGTGTTTCTTGCCATTTACTGCCAAAGTGAACCGATATGGCAGAGAACTGTGGGAGAATAGATTATTTTACGTCATAAAAGCAAAGTAATAATTCTGGTATAAAGTTTGATAAACATTAACCGGACTTAGAAAAAGGAATATCATGAACGACGAAATTGAAAAAGAAATGAATGAAGATATAATCGAGGAAAGTGAATCTTACCCCGTCATGCCTTTGCGGAATACGGTGTTATTTCCCCAACAGGTAATTCCAATTTATATCGGCCGTGAAAAATCATTAAAATTAATCAATGAGTTGCCCGCAAACAGTAAACACATTGTAGTGGTAGCTCAGGAAGATGGATCTATTGAAGATCCAAACCCTGATGAAATGTATACATTTGGTACTTTGGCAGTTGTCTTAAAAGTTTTCGATATGCCCGATAACAGCAAATCTGCAATTGTTCAGGGAATCGATCGAGTTAAGATATTATCTTTCAAAGAAAAGGAACCCTATTATCGGGCCGTGGTTCAGCGCTTATCTGACAATGTGCCATCGGAAGATATTGAATTGGATGCAATGGGAAATAACCTTCGTCAGGTCTTTGGTGAACTGATTCAAGTCGCGCCTAATCTCAGCGAAGAACATACAGGAATGCTATCCAATATTCAGAAACCTTCACGTTTGGCCGATCGGACAGTCTCTCTCCTAACTGTTCCAAATCCTGAGAAACAGGAAGTATTGGAAGAATTAGATGTCAAGAAACGTGTTGAAAAAGCGATAAAAATATTAACCAAAGAAATCCAACGCATTAAACTGGGTGAAGAAATTCAAACGGAAGTTCATGATGAAATTTCCAAATCTCAGCGGGAATATTATCTCAGAGAACAAATGAAGGCGATTAAACGAGAATTAGGTGAAGATGAATCGCAAGTTGAACTCAAAGATATTGAGGAAGCAATTAAAAAAGCAAAAATGCCGGAAGAAGCAGAAAAAGTAGCATTGAAGGAGCTGGATAGATTAACGAAAATTCCGACCCAATCTCCTGAATATACCGTTTCCCGAACCTATTTGGATTGGCTCACAGAATTGCCATGGTCCATTACATCAGAAGATTCCATCGATGTGAAAGATGCCAAGTCTATATTGGATAAGGATCATTATGGGTTAGAAAAAGTCAAAGAAAGAATATTAGAATATTTAGCTGTTCGCGCATTAAAAATGCAGAAGGATCCGGAAGGGGCCCTTCGAGGACCGCTCCTTTGCTTTGCTGGCCCTCCAGGCGTTGGAAAGACATCATTGGGTCAATCTATTGCTCGATCTATGGGTCGTGAATTTGTTCGTATTTCTCTGGGAGGCGTAAGAGATGAAGCTGAGATTCGTGGCCATCGTCGAACTTACATTGGTGCCTTGCCGGGGAGAATTATTCAATCCTTAAAAAAAGTAGGGACAAATAACCCCGTTTTCATGTTGGATGAAATTGATAAGCTGGGAAGTGATTTCCGTGGGGATCCTTCCTCAGCGCTTTTGGAAGTATTGGATCCAGAACAAAATAGCACATTTGCTGATCATTACCTTGAAGTAGATTTCGATTTAAGTAAAGTCATGTTTATTGCTACAGCAAACTATCGAGACCCCATTCCACCTGCATTGAAAGATCGGATGGAAATCATAGAATTTTCCGGATATATTGAGGATGAAAAAGCTCAGATTGCCAAAAAGCATTTAATTCCAAAACAAATGAAGGAAAATGCCCTGACTAATAAAGATGTGTCACTTGATGATAAGGGTGTAAAGGAATTAATTAATTCCTATACCCGTGAAGCAGGGGTGCGTAATCTGGAACGGGAGATTGCCAATGTATTTCGAAAGGTTGCCCGAGATAAGATTGAAAAAAATACAAAAAAGATTAAAGTAAGTAAAAAGAAAGTAACAGAGTATTTAGGTGCGCCACGTTTTTATTCTGAGCTGGCTGAAAGAACTACAAAGCCTGGTGTGGTCACGGGACTTGCCTGGACTGCTGCCGGAGGTGATATCCTGTTTATTGAAGCGTCAAAAATGAAGGGGAAGGGCAGACTCACTCTCACGGGACAATTGGGAGATGTAATGAAAGAATCGGCCACAGCTGCCATGACCTATGTTCGATCTCATACAGATATTTTGGGGTTGGATGAAGATTTCAATGAAAATACCGATATTCATGTCCATGTTCCTGCAGGCGCTATTCCCAAGGATGGTCCTTCTGCTGGTGTGGGGATGTTTATTGCCATCGTTTCTCTCCTCACGGGCTTCCCGGTTAAAAACCGAGTTGCCATGACGGGTGAGATTACCCTTCGGGGCAATGTATTGCCCATCGGCGGCGTGAAAGAAAAAGTAACGGCGGCCCATCGTGCCGGAATTAAAACGATCATTTTGCCCGATCATAACCGCAAGGATTTAGAAGAAATTCCTGACCATATTAAAAAGGATTTGGACTTTCATTTTGCGAAAGAAATGATGGATGTAACGGATATTGCACTTCCGGGGTTGAATGGCAGAAAAAAGCCAAGAAAGTCTTCCGAAAAAGTAAAAAAGAAATCGTAACTTTCGCGCCGGTTTTATGGGCGATTAACTCAGCTGGTCAGAGTGCCTCCCTTACAAGGAGGAAGTCGGGGGTTCGACTCCCTCATCGCCCACCGTCTAAAGCCCTTGTTTCACGACAGGGGCTTTTGTTTTGGTAGGTGTGTCAGAATGTCTCAACCAATGTCATATATAGTTGAAAAATGGATACACTTTTGATGGATACACAACCCCCCTATCCCCGCATATGTCCACCCGTATCCGCTGATTGAGTACTTAATATAGGTACGGGGCATACCAAGTACAGGCTCACACCTTTTTACATATCGGCTCTTATAATTTCTCTGTAATTTCCTGCATGAATCACCTCTGGGTCAAATGAGGGATTAATCAATGAAAAAACTAATTCTACTATTACTATTTATTCCAGTTTTGTCTTTTGGACAAGACCAAACTTATTTTGATGGACCATATATTTTTATTGAAAAAAATATACTTATTGAAAAAAAAATAATAAACGGCAAGGTTTTTTCGAAGATTTTAAGAACAAGCTCATACGACACAACATACTCTCCTGAAAAGTCTACTTTTAATAATATAAGAAAAATAGCTGCATTAAGTGATATTCACGGGCAATATGATCTAGTAATTGAATTATTTAAAAATAATAAAATAATTGACGAGAATCTAAATTGGAGGTTTGGTAAGGGCCATTTGGTAATTACTGGAGATATATTTGACAGAGGTGATAAAGTTAATGAAGTGCTATGGTTCATCTATAAACTTGAAGCTCAAGCAAAAAATAAAGGTGGTCGTGTACATTATCTTCTTGGCAATCATGAGTACATGATTCTCTATAATGACTTAAGATACCTTCATGAAAAATACAAAACGTCTTCTACATTATTGAATTTGGAGTATGATGAATTATATAGTGAAAAAACGATTATCGGAAGATGGTTACGATCAAAATCAACTATTGTTAAAATAAATAATAATATTTTTACACACGGTGGTATCTCCGAAGATTTTATTTCTTACGGGGATTTTAATTTAGAAAAGATAAATGATACAATGCGAAAGTCTATTCCTCAACTCAAAAAACTTAGAAAGAGCAGAAATGAAGTAAAGTCAGATAGTATTTTTTATAATGTGTATTATGGTAATAAAAGTTTGATATGGTATCGTGGATATTTCAAAAATAATTTAACAGATACTGATATTTCAAAAATATTAAAGTTGGTGGATTCAGATCATATAGTTGTTGGACATACTTCAAATGAAGAGGTTGTTCAATTATATAATAATAAAATATTTGGTGTAGACTCTAGTATTAAAAAGGGTAAATATGGAGAAGTCTTAATTATTAAAAATAAACGATTCTTTCGAGGAACTTTAAATGGAAAATCAATTGAATTAGTGTCAAAATAGCGTCAGAAAATCAGCAACTTAACAGAGAAATATGGCGTTCAAAATGAAACGCCTCGGGGTCAAATAGCCTCCTCACGGGGGCTTTTTTGTTTGTGGGGCAATTTCTGTGTAATTTCCTGTATGAAACGCCTCTGGCTCAAATAAAGGAGAATAAAATGAAAAAACCATATATCCCTATTCAATTGTTTTTCTCTGTTTTATTTTTTTTAGGATCTTCCACACCTGCACAGCAGGAAATCGGACGGCTCACCGTCGATCGTTATCTCAGTTGGGAAGATGTAGAAAACCCCCAACTTTCCCCTGACGGTCAGCAGATCATCTATGCCCGAAGGTGGGTAGACGCTGTAAATGACAATTGGGAAACTTCTCTCTGGATAATGAATGTTGACGGTAAAAAGAACCGGTTTCTCGTTGACGGATCATCTCCTAAGTGGTCACCCGATGGTACGCGAATTGCCTTCCTTGCCTCAGATAAACAAGGTGGAACCCAACTCTTCGTCCGTTGGATGGACGCAGAGGGCACAGTAAGCCAGGTCAGTCGCGTTACTGATTCACCCTCGAACATCACATGGTCGCCTGAAGGCAATTCCATTGCCTTCCAGATGGTTGTACCTCTAACTGATGATGGATTGTGGAATATCAATATGCCACCCAAGCCCAAGGAAGCGGATTGGACCGCAAAGCCCACCATAATCGAGCGACTCAACTACCGTCGCGATCGGGTAGGTTATCATCCCAAGGGATATCGTCACATATTCGTAATTCCAGCAGATGGTGGTACACCGCACCGTCTAACCCATGGTAATTGGCACCATGATTCTTTTAAATGGATGCCAGATGGAAAAACTATAGTTTTTGAGTCTCTTCGAATTGAAGATGCGGAATACCAGTGGCGAGAATCTGAAATTTATTCAGTGGATGTTAATTCTGGAAACATTCGTCAGCTCTCAAAAAGAAAAGGGCCGGATCGTGGTCCAGTACCGTCTCCAGATGGTCAATATATTGCCTACACCGGTCACGACTGGAGTGACGATACTTACATCGAAGAAGGAATCTATTTCATGAAAGCCGACGGCTCCAAGCCTGAACGGATCGCGGAGGAAATGGGTCGTAGGCCGGGCAATCTAACCTGGTCGGAGGATGGAAGCGGTGTCTACTACACCGCGGCTATGAACGGCACTTCGAATCTCTACTTTGCGCCACTATCCGGTAAACCACGACATGTAACCAAGGGAAAGCATATTCTCCGTATCACAGACATCGGTAAGCGCGGCCTGGCTGTAGGGACACTAAGCAGCTACCACATACCGAAAAACTTGGTCTCTTTCAGGATCAGGAAGCCGTCACAAATTCAAACACTCTACGCTTCAAATAAAACACATCTGTCGGAAGTTAAACTGGGAGAGGTGGAAGAAATCTGGTACAAATCGGTGGACGATTTTCGTATCCAGGGATGGATCGTGAAGCCACCCGACTTTACCCCCTCAAAAAAATATCCTCTGATTTTGAGAATTCACGGCGGACCTCACGGCATGTATAATGGGGGATTCGATTTCAAAAATCAGGATCATGCTGCAAATGGCTATGTGGTTCTCTACACAAATCCCCGTGGAAGCTCCGGTTACGGAAGTGCTTTTGGTAACGCCATAAAGAACGCATATCCAGACAAAGACTTTGATGACCTTATGGCAGGTGTGGATGAAGTCCTTTCGCGCGGATACATCGATGAGAGAAATCTCTTTGTCTATGGCGGGAGTGGGGGGGGAGTCTTGACAGCCTGGATAGTTGGACATACGGACAGATTTACCGCTGCTGTCTCTAAGGCACCTGTTATCAACTGGATAAGCTTCGTTGGAACGACGGATGGCTCATCCTGGTACTACAACTTCGAAAAATTACCTTGGGAAGATCCCAGCGAGCACCTGCGGCGTTCACCTCTCATGTACGTGGGCAACGTCACTACTCCTACCATGCTCATGACAGGAGAGAAGGATCTCCGAACCCCAATGGAGCAAACGGAACAGTATTACAAAGCCTTGAAACTTCGGAAAGTACCTACAGCCATGATCCGACTCACCGATGGTTGGCACAGCAGAAGCAGGCCACCGACCAATTTCATCCGCGTGCAGCTTTATCTGAGAAACTGGTTCGAACGCTTCTCAGTTGAATGATTTATTGACGAAACTGAAAAGCAAAAAAGCCCCATACATTGGATGATATGCAGGGCTTTAGCCGATGAGGCAATCCGTCCCCCGCTACTAAAAGAAACCCGCCTTTATGGCGGGTTTCTTTCTTTATAAAAGAGACACCCACATTGGTGGGTGATTTCTATGTAATTTCCTGTATGAAACACC
>JGI26263J51726_1000990_pt1 | contig 11491 bp, 14 predicted proteins | sample SaaInlV_200m_DNA_2_FD_51726 | JGI IMG/M metagenome (IMG submission 51726)
TAGTCNTNGTCAAACTTCTCTACTAATTGTTTATAATCGTCCATACTTCCAAATTCTGGATTTTTAAACATCTCTTTTTTTGGGTTGAAAAATTCACTCATTTTTTTTCCTTGTTTTTGTAATTGCTATAATTTTATTATATTTTCTGTATATAGCACTAGTATAGCATTATATAATATAACTTATATCTATAATAATTAGAGTATTACTGTTTCATAATGTAACAATAATGAATTTTAAAAAATTTGACATATTTGCTATGCTCATGATATTAAATATTATTATAATTTCACTACATAAACATTAAGGCTTCTTTTTCCCCCCTTTATTTTAGGAAATTGAAAAGTATAAAATTAGATTCATGTTCTTCTTGTTTGTGTTTTCACATAGATTTTGTGTTTGTTTCAAATTTGTGGCATTATGATTTTATGATATAGTGATGCTACAAGTTTTTAATACAATACATATACATAAGTAAGATAACTGCCAATTCCTCCAAAATTGTATAATGTTAACCCCATATAAATTTACATATAAATGAAACTTACTTATGTACTTTTATTTAATTTTAGAAATATCATTGCCGTCATAACTGCATCATTTATTGCATCATGTTTTGATAATATTGGTAATCCTAATTTATTCATAATTACATCAAATCTTAAATCAATATTCCCTTGTGGAATTCTACCAATAACTTTATCATAATACATGGCAGAGACTTCTATTTGTTTATTTGGTAGTTGACTACCTATCTTTTGTTTCACATATTTATTAATCATGGCAATATCAAATTCTAAATAATATCCTACAAGAGGACGGTTTCCTATAAACTCTAAAAATTGGGTAATTACATCATCAATATCTTTAGCATCATCTAAATCACATTCTCTAATTTGATGTATTTTTATTGATTGGGCATCCAAAGATGTTTTAGGTTTTATAAACTTTTCAAATTTTTTACTTACTAATATTTTATTGTTTTTAATAATCACTGCACCTATAGAGATAATATCATCTGTTTTTGTATTTAGTCCTGTTGTTTCACAATCAAAACATACATATTCATCATCGTTATATGGTTCAAATAAATAAGAATATGATTTATCTTTTAAACTTTTTTTATTAAAATAGTTTTTAATTATATTAAACATATTAACTTAGTATATTTAATTTATAATGATAAGTTAAAAACTTTTTGAAATTATCTACAATTTTAAAACTATCTCTTAATAGATCTTTTTCTAAAATAGTTAATTTACTTGGATTAATATAATTATCTAATGGCTGGGCAGCATCAATTTTTTCAAGTCGTGCTTTTAACCTAAGAGTTAATAAAAAATTAAAAGCTTCAATTAGTTCACTTGTAGTTTCTCTATCAATTATTTCTTTATTATTAAGTTCTTTTAAACGCTCAACAGTATTTGTTTCATATATATTATATTCTAAACTTAGACTTCTTACACCATGAACAATAGCAAAGATACCACCTTTTTTAATATCCAACTCATTTTTATGATCTTTCTTACTCACTACAAAATTTGCAAACATACTTAATGGTGTTTCAAAATTCAATAATGGCCTTGCAAATGAAGTATGGAATAAAGGGCTATGATTACAAATACTATATAAATGATTTTTTAAATCATCTAGAAGTTTATTATCTCCACATACAGAAATTGCATCATAAAAAATTGCTAAATTTATTAAGTCTTTCTTCTTATTTGAATAAACCCATTCATGTAATCTCTTTTTAAAGTCTTTAACATTAAATCTCCAATAAGGATTATTAATCATTATTCCTCCACTACATTCTGGATACCCAAAATCGCAAAGATGAGATGAAAAGTCATTGGCAAATTTTGTTATAATTTCTTCTGATACAGTACAACTATCACTTAAAATTAAGGCATTATCTTGATCTGTCCTTAATATTTGTTCCCCTCGACCTTCACTACCCATTATAATTAATGTAGATTGTTCAATTAAGTCATCAGGAGCAGTTAGTTCAAAAAGTTTATGAAATAATTTTCCATTCAATTGTCCAATTAGTTTTGAAATATATCTTACTTTTACACCTTTAGCATATAAAGTACGAATTACATTAATAAAGTTTTCACTAGCACTTTTTAATTCATCTATTGTTGTAGCGTTATCAAGCTCTAAGCTAACTGCATATGTATGTGATGCAAAAAAACTTGTTAAAGAGATGAGATCAAGAACTCCAACTATTTCTTTTGTATTATGATCTTGTACAATCAGCCTTTTTACACCATGTTTTTGCATAGAAAGTTGGGCATTAAATAAAAACTCTTCATTACTAACATATTTTAATCCAAATGTTGCTATTTGGGCTATTTGACTATCAAAGCTCATTCTATTTAAAATTATTTTTTCTCTAAAATCAGTATCAGTTACAATACCTAATTCACCTTTTTCATTTTTCACAAGTAAAGAAGATGCTTTATTTCCTTGTAATTGTAAAACAGCATCGTAAATACTCATATTCCCATCAACTATAATAGGTTGTTGTAAATATGCATCTTGAACTCTAGCTATGATAAAATTTGTAAATTCTTTATTTTGTTCATTTGAAATATTAGAATTTAGTTTATTTGATATAGTTTGAAAAAAGTAACCTTCAATATGTTCATATTCATAAATAAAAGAAAGAAAAAAATCTCTTTTTAGTGCATAGCAAATTGTTTCTTGTGTAGCAACAAAAGTATGTTTAACCTTATTTTCTATAATTGATATTGGGTCAAAGTATTCATGATGAGCATATATTGATAAAACTTCTTCTTCATGTATCTCTTGAATAAGTCCTTTTATAATGAAATATAAATATTCAGGTTTTTCTTGATTTGTTAAAACTATTTCATCTTTTTTAAAATAAACAATATCAAGCTCTTTAGTGATTTTTTCTAAACTAAATTCATCAAGAGTATCAAAAGGCATTATTTTTTTTAAAAAACTTTTTTGTTCTATTAACTGCATAATTTTCCTTTTAGATATTACTCATTGACTAATCTAATAAATTTAAACCTGTTAGAGTATCCAACAATTTTATTTTTTATTTCATTTGTTTTATAGTCAACAATATAAACAACNGGAATAAATGGTGTATTATATTTTTTTGGGAATTTATGTTCTTCTCTATTTAATATTAATGGTATAAATTTTTTATGAATATTTTTATTTATCTCTTTTTTAGATAATACTCTTTTAATAAACTTACTACACCATGGACAAAAATTTGCTGTCATAACAAACATAATATCTTTTTTTTCTATCTTTGCTTTTTCTAAGGCTATTTTATAATTTGTTTCATACTTAAATTCTGATGCAAATTGTTTATAACTCTTAGCAAATATACTTGTACTTAATACAACAATAATTAAAAATAATTTCATTATTCATTNTCCTCTTCATATTGCTCTATAAAATCACTTAATAATANATCAACATTATCTAATACTTCATCTTCCAAATCTTCACCTATTTTATCACCTACAACAATNGTAGATCTTTTTTCATATGTAAGAGCATATACTTCTTCATTGTCATCAAGTCTTTTAACTTCTTCTCCTAATAATAAATCAACATTTAAAATCAAAGTATTATTTACAGAACTATTATAAATCATCACAACTAATGTTCTATGAGAATAACCACTAGAATCAATATTTAGTTCATCGGTAGTACTTTTAAGAGATTCCTTAATATCTTTTTTAATTGTATTTGATATATTTGTATTATAATTTTCAACTACTAAATATACATTCTTTATTTTCGTTAATAAAAACATACTATCAGCATTTAAGCTGCCTATAGATATTAATAATAAGATAAGTATTTGTTTTAAGAATTTATTCATATATTATCCTAGATAGTGTATTGTTTTATTTTAGGACGTATGGTAAAAAAAATACAATAACACAAAGTATAGACATAATAATAGCATAATAAAATTGTGCAATACCAGTCTTATCTGTATTTGCTCTCATTGCTGTGTAGTTATAGTTATCTGCATATGCTTTATTAAATGCTTGTATTGTTTTCATTGTTAATAACGCAAGTACAAGCCATGTAATCCATGTCATTGAATCATAGCNATACATAACCGCTTCTTTTAATTCTTCATTTGTCAACATAAAATTTCCTTTTTTATTTTAATAAAAAAGCCCCTTAATTACTTTAAGGGGCTTTTTTTAATGATGTATAATTGATCTATTAATGATCAACTGCACCATCTGCACCAATACCAGTTTGACATCTGATATCTTGAGCATCGAAAGCATCTTGACATCTCTTAGCATCTTCACTACTATCTGTAATAGAGAAGAACCAAATAGAGATAAACGCTAATGGAACTGAGAATACAGCTGGGAATTTGTAAGGTACAATCGCTTCAGCATTTCCTAAAATACTAGTCCATACAACAGGACCAAGAATTACAAGAACAAGTGCAGAGATAAGACCAATATATCCACCAATTACAGCACCTCTAGTTGTTAAACCTTTCCAGAAGATTGACATAAATAATACTGGGAAGTTTGCACTTGCAGCAATTGTAAATGCTAATGCAACAACAAACGCAATATTTTGTTTTTCGAATGCAATACCAAAGATAATAGCTGCAACACCAATTGCAACAGTAGCATACTTAGATACCATCATCTCTTTTTGCTCATCAACTTTTTTACCATTAGCAAATGCATTTGCATAAAGGTCATGTGATACAGCAGATGCACCAGCAAGTGTTAATCCAGAAACAACCGCTAAAATTGTAGCAAATGCAACAGCAGATATAAATCCTAAGAAGTAATCACCACCAACAGCATGTGCAAGCCAAACTGCAGCCATGTTATTCATACCTTTAAGTGTTACACCATCTTCAGCTAAATAAGCTCCACCTTCAGCACCAAGTACAAGTACAATTGCACCGAATCCCATGATAAATGTAAGAATATAGAAGTAACCAATTAAACCGGTTGCAACAAATACAGACTTTCTAGCTTCTTTAGCATCAGCAACAGTAAAGAATCTCATAAGAATATGAGGAAGACCAGCTGTACCAAACATTAAAGCAATACCAAGAGAAATTGCAGATATAGGATCAGATACAAGACCACCTGGGCTCATAATTGCTTCACCTTTTGAATGAATTTCTACTGCAGATCTAAATAACTCATCAAATGAGAATCCAAATTGTGCCATAACCATAATAGACATAAATGTTGTACCAGCTAATAATAAAATAGCTTTAATAATTTGTACCCATGTAGTAGCTAACATTCCACCAAATGCAACATATGCAATCATTAACATACCTACAAGAACAACAGCGAACTCATAATCTAATCCAAATAAAATTTCAATTAGTTTACCAGAACCAACCATTTGTGCAATAAGGTATAAAATAACAACAGCAATAGATCCAAGAGCAGCTAAAATTCTAACTGGCTTTTGTTGTAATCTATATGCAGTAACATCAGCAAATGTATATTTACCAAGATTTCTTAATTGCTCAGAGATCATGAATAAAATTACAGGCCAACCTACTAAGAATCCAATAGAGAAGATTAATCCATCATAACCATTTAAATATACTGCACCAGTAATACCAAGGAATGAAGCTGCTGACATATAATCTCCAGCAATTGCTGTACCATTTTGTGTACCAGTTATTCCACCACCAGCAGTATAAAAGTCACTTGCAGATTTTGTTCTTTTTGAAGCCCAATAAGTAATACCTAAAGTACCAGCAACAAATAAGAAAAACATAACAATAGCTGGAACATTTAATTCATCAGCTTTTGTTCCNGCACCTAAATCAGCACCTGCAGCAAANGCTGAAACCACTAAAATCGATAAAAGTAATAAAATCTTTTTCATTATTTAACATCCTTTGCAACNTCTTCTTTAACTTGATTTAATAAACCATCAAATTCACTATTTGCTCTTTTAACATAAATTCCTGTTAATANNAATGCAAATATAATAATTGCTACACCTACNGGTATACCTACTGTTGCCATTCCTCCAGCTACTATTTTAGCTCCTAATGTTTCTGGGCTAAATGCTATCAATAAAATGAATGCATAATAAACCGTTAACATTGTAATTGTTAATTTCCAAGCAAATGAACTTCTTTCAGAAATAAGTTTCTGATATGAAGGATTTGACTTGATCTTTTCTACCATTGAATTATCCACAATAATCTCCTTTTTTAATATAGATTTTATTGTATATCTTGAAAATAGCATGAAGATAGCATCTGGACATAAAAATGACAAAATATATAAATTAGAGGNATATAAAATATTTTGTTACAGAAAGTAGCATTGTTATAGCATTGGAGTAAATCCAGTAAGTATTAGTTGAAATAAAAATTTATTCTATTATTAAAATAAGTTTTTCATATATATAAGATCCTACAATTTATTTTGAATAATTATAATATTTATTTGTAGCTCTTATATAGCATTTAAAGAATTAACTCCAAGTATATTTAAATGTTGTTTTACAGTTTTTTGAACTAACATCTATCTTGACATTATTAACTTTACAAATACTTTCTATAATACTAAGTCCTAATCCAAATCCACCTCTACTTTTATTTTCTCTATAATATTTTTTAAATAATTTATTTACATCAATAATAGTATCTCCTGTATTTGTAATTTTAAGTACAGTTTTTGAACCTTCACGTGATAAATTTATAATTACTTCTGAATTAACATAGCTATATTTTATTGCATTAGATATTGAATTATCAATTATTCTTTGTAATTCTGTTTCATTAAATTGTATACTTACTTTCTCTTCCATATTTGCTACAATATTTATACGATTTCCAATTGCTACTTGATCAAAAAAATCTATTCTATCTTCTAATATTTTAGAAAAAGAAAGTAGTCTTTTTGGATATTCAATTCTTTCTTTTTTAATTGTATAGCTTAAATCATTATAACTATTATGTATAACTTTTGCACCAGCTTCTATCTTTGATAAATATTTATTTTCTCCAAATTTTAATTTAAATAAATCAATATTTGTAATAATAATACTAAGNGGAGTATTNATTTCATGAATTGATGTTGTAATAAATTGATTCTGNTTTTTAACTAAATCTTTTGAAAANTCTTCACTTTTTTTTAGTTTTTTTGTTCTTTGAATTACTTTGTCTTCTAGATTTCTATTTAAGTCTTGTAATTCATTTCTCATATCATTAATATATTTTGATATAAATTTAAACTCAAGAAAACTTAACATGTTGTTATCAATGGTATCTAAACTAGAAAGGCTATTTTGAATAAATCTAAGATCATCACTAATAATTGTTGTAAAATATTTATATACTAAAATACTAATTGAAAATAAAATAATTGAGAATATTAAGATTTGAGTTATAAACTTGATAATTTTATTTTTATAATCTTCTTTTTTTTGAACTAACACATCTTGTATATTATCTAAATATACACCTGTACCTATCATCCAATTTAATTTATTAAAAGAAATAGCGTATGAAATTTTAGGTGACATAACATTTGTTATTGGTTTATTCCAAATATACTCTACATAACCTCCATTATCCTGCTTTGATATATCAATTAATTCTTTAATTACTTTTTTACCATTTTTATCTGTAAAGTCTATTAAATTTTTTCCAGCATTTTGTTTTAAGATTGGATCGGCAATATTTATACCATTAAAATCATATATAAATATATATCCTGTACCATCACCTTTATTTCTCATCTGTTCAATTGCATCAACAATTTCTAATGTAAGTTCTTTTTCTGATTTTATATTATTATTTTTATTATATTTATATTCTATATATCTTAAGGCTCTTAATGTTTCATTTTTAATAAAATTCTTTTGTTTTTCTACATAATTATTTTCAATTTGCTTTATTTCTGTTTTATATTCTAAGTATGTATTGTAAAGTAATATTGATGTGAATAGTACTGTAAGTAATGCGATAAATGCTAAACTTATTTTATGTATATGATTTATACTTTTATTTTTAAATAATTTTTCAATTTTCATAATTCTCTCTTTTTTATTAAAAATTTGGCATAAAAAAAGCCCCAATTAAGGGGCTTATGGACTCTTAAAGAATATTACAGTCTTGACTCATATCGTCTTAACATGTATAGTTTCTTAAGCATTTTTTTCTTAGCGTTTATTTTTTGTTTCTTACGGATTTCCGTCATTGGCTCAAAATATCTTCTAGCTCTAGTTTCAGTTACAATAAGACTTCTGTCACATTGCTTCTTAAACCTTCTGTATGCTTCGTCAAACGATTCTTCAGATTTAACTCTAATGCCTGGCATTAAAATCACCACCTTTTTCTAAAATTTAACTAATGTTGCCATTAGCCTTGGTATGCATTATACATAAATAAACTTAAAAATGATACAATTACAAATATAACAAAAGGAATCAAATGAAGTTAACACACCTAGATGAACAAGATAGACCAAAGATGGTAGATGTATCAGATAAAAACAATACAACAAGAATTGCAATTGCAAGTGGTATTATTTCTATGAGTACAGAAGCATTTATAAATGTAACATCAAATATCAATAAAAAAGGACCAGTAATTCAAACTGCTGTAATTGCAGCAATACAAGGTGCTAAAAAAACTCCTGATTTAATTCCAATGTGTCATCCTCTTTTACTTACTGGTGTAAATTGTGATGTAGAACAATTAGATGATTTACCTGGATTTAAACTTACTGTAACTACAAAACTATCAGGTCAAACTGGAGTAGAAATGGAAGCATTAACAGGTGTTAGTGTTGGTTTACTTACAATTTATGATATGGTAAAAGCAATTGATAAAGGTATGATCATTTCAAATGTACAATTAGAAAATAAAAGTGGTGGTAAAACTGGTGATTTTAATAGAGAACAATTATAAATGATTAATTTAAACGATCATAAGCTTGAATTAGACTATCCTTGTAATTGGAAATATAAATTAATAATTCGTCAAGAGATAGATATTAAAATTATAATGAATGAAACTTTAGGNAAAAGAGAACATAATGTTTCAAAAGCAAATACAAGCAGTAAAGGTAAATTTACTAGCCATCAAGTAGAACTATTAGTTCATAATGAAGATGATCGAAAAGAACTACATAGAATTTTCCATTCACATAAAGACGTGAAGATGATAGTTTAGGATATATATGTCAGATATAATTTTTGAAAACAATTTAATAAAAGTAGAAATAGAACCATCACAAATACCATGGTTAAAAATATTTACACAAGAACCTATAAAAGAATTTAGTATGTGTGATAAGCATCTAAAACAAATGATTTGGGAAGCTACAGATATTATAGAAAAACAAATGCTTCAATATTTTCAATGTGATAAAATAAATATTGCATCATTTGGAAACTATATGCCTCATGTACATTTTCATATTATGTCAAGATTTAAAAATGACAACTATTTTCCAGAACCTATGTGGGGTGAACAACAAAGAGATAATAACTTAGTATTACCTCCATTAGAACCATTTTACAATGCTGTTGCATTGAATTTAAGAAGTTTATAAATACTTTTTAGATAAAATCCAATTTCCAAAATAAATTAATACAAGGAAACAAAATGTTAGAAGGTATACTTAGAGATAGTATCGCAAAACAAAGCACAAAACAACTTAGACGAGATGGTTATCTAATTGCTAACATTTACGGAAAAGGGCTTGAGAATATCAATGCTGCATTCAAAGTAAATGATTTCATTAGATTTATGAAGAAAAAAACTGAACTTGCTTTTGAAGTAAGTATTGGTGGAGTTACAAAAAAAGTAGTAGTACAAGAGTACCAAAGACACCCTGTAACAGGAGACTTTTTACATGTAGATATGATGGTTGCACAAGATAATGTTGTAGCTACTTATAAAGTACCTGTAACTACTGAAGGTATTGCCATAGGTCTTAAAAATAAAGGTCTTTTAGCATTCCATAGAAAAAGAGTTGAAGTTAAAGCTGATTATAAAAATCTTCCTAGCTCATTCCACTTTAATGTAACTGATCTTAATACTGGTGATAACTACTTAGTAAGAGATTTAGATTTACCAGCTGGTGTTGAATGTTTCTTAGACCCAAGAGTTCCAATCGTTGGTATAATTAAATCTAAGTAATAAACTTATGTTTTTAATTGCAGGTCTTGGGAATCCTGGCGAAAAATATTCTCACAATAGACATAACATTGGATTTTTAATTATCGATAAGATAATTAAAAATCTGACAACTAACAATATAAACAATCCAAACTTTAAATCAATTTGTTATAAAGCACCAAACACAATATATGCAAAACCACAAACTTTTATGAACTTATCTGGTGAATCAATAATTGCAATCGCAGATTATTATGATATTTCAAATGATAATATTATAATAATACACGATGATATAGATCTTGAATTTGGTAGTTTAAAATTTAAAATTGGTGGTGGTCATGGTGGTCATAATGGCTTACGATCAATAGACTCTCACTGTGGTAAAGATTATATTAGAGTAAGAGTTGGTGTTGGAAAACCAAGTTCTAAAAGTGATGTAGCTAATTTTGTATTATCTGATTTTTCAAAAGAAGAATTCAAAGAATTAAATGATACTATTATAAATCATACTATAAAAGCAATTGAAGATATTAAAAAAACTAATGATTTAACACAAATTAAATCAACATATACACTAAGTGTAAAAAAGAAAGATAAGTAAATGAATATTCTTACAAAGTATTTAATATTTAAATATACCAAGTTTTTCTTTATTGTATTTTTTTCACTTGAAATGTTTTTTGTAGGTATGGATCTATTGCAAAATGTAAACTCATTACCACAATCAGCNAATCTNCAACTATTGTATATACTTTACAATGGATTCTTTATNTTATCAATAGTATTACCACTTTCACTTGTATTTGGATGGATTATATTAGTAATTAATCTTATTAAGAATAATGAATTTGTAGCATTTTATTCAATAGGTGTAACAAAACAACAACTAATCAAACCAATATTATTTATGGCATTAATCATAACATTATTATTCATAGCAATACAATCAACTCCACTTGCATATTCAGAACAACAAAAGAAGAAAATACTAAGTGGAGACTATTTTGTAAATACAAAGGAAAATATATTTCTAAAATATAATGATTATTTTGTTTATTTTAAAAAACTTTATCCTTTAGAAAAAAGAGCTGAAGGTGTTAGTATTTATCATATACAAAATGAAGACTTAATTGAAACTACAATCGCAAAGTCTGCATACTTTCAAAATGACAAATGGTACGCTACAGATGCAAAAATAATTACCAAACCATCAAAACTGGATTGGGATAGCAGTAAACTTGATATTCGTCATGAAAAATTTTTATATACACTAGAAGGTTTTAAACCAAAAATACTTGATAATGTATATAGTGTAAAAACAAACTATTCAAT
>JGI26263J51726_1000994_pt1 | contig 11466 bp, 10 predicted proteins | sample SaaInlV_200m_DNA_2_FD_51726 | JGI IMG/M metagenome (IMG submission 51726)
CTGAACAGTGGGGGCTTTGCTGTAGGAGAGGGAAGGGCCGACGATAGCTCTATATCAAAACGGACAGGAGTTCTGGCTAAAATTGTTTCGGATGCCGTCTGCTATCATAGGAACGTTGAAGGTATCAGTGAACTTTTAAGAGACTCTCTGTGGCAGGGAAGAAACGTAGTGGTGAAGCGAGAAAACAGAATGAAAAGTAGTCTTATCACCTTGGTTTACAAGAATCCGGTTTGTGGCATACTTAAAGGTATTATCCTGGGTATAAAGAAGCATGAACCACGGATGCCTTTATATGCTATGGTTTATTCTGCGGGGATGTATGTGGGTTTATTTCAGGCTTTACTGAATAAGAGATATACAAAGTGAAAGTTTTCTGAAACATGAACAAGCCAAAGATAATAAACATAATGCCTCATGGCCCTGCTTATGACTTTTCACCGGATGAAAAGCCGGATGTCTGGTGGGAGAAACCGGACGGTAGCTGGTTGGGGTTCTGGAAGCGGGAGTGGCCGGATTTGCTAGGAGTAGCGGTCTTAAAGCAGACTGACCAATATGAGTGGGAGATCTGGCAGCCAGACTACAGGGCCGACAGGGTTTACTCTGAAACATTAGAAACAGGTGTAACACACCGTCTATTCCCCGCCATAGATAAACTTTTTAGGGTCGGAGTTGGAACCAGGAAGGGAGTTTTTTCTGAAATAGTAATTGCACATCTCAGAAAACTTAAAACCCATCCAATAATCTTAATGCTTAATGGCACCTATGGTGTTCACCTACCACTTTACAATGAAATTATCAAGATATTTGGATCTACAAAGAATTTTCACATTCTCTTTCTTGGACATGGTATGTTTAAGGCCCCGATCAGTGAAATGTTGGAGTTGCACAGACCTCTGACGTATTTAGATCTCGTGGTCGAACATTTTAGATTAAAGAGCCATTTACAGCACGTAGACGTGATTTTCGAACAGGCAGAATCGGCATTAAGTGAGGTCCGTAAGGTATACAGTGGGCGTATAGAAAAATTTACAATGGGGTGCGATTTTGACTTTTGGATACCTGTCCCTTCGACAGATCTGAAGAAATCAATTCGAACTAGACTTAATATTCCACAGGAGAAAATTGTCTTCCTTGCTTCAGGCAATTTTATACCTCGTAAACAGTTTGACAAATTGATAGAGGTATTTAATAATATTCAAGAACGTGATGACTTTTTTCTTATTATCGCAGGGCATGGAAATGAAACCTACACAAAAATGCTTAAGTCACTTGTCATGCCCTTAATAGAACAGGGGAAAGCCTTGTTGCATTCCTATGTAAGGGGTGAGAAACTGAGAGACCTTTATTGGTCTTCCGATTTATATGTTTCAGTCGCTTCTGATGAAGGGGGGCCGGTAACTGTTATGGAGGCTATGGGTTGTGGGCTACCTGTACTGTCTACATTGGTGGGTGAAACTACGGAAAGAATGGAAAAACATAGCGTTGGAAAGTTGGTATCTGAAAAAAATTATAATGAGTGGGCTGCTGCTATAGAAAATTTACTTAGTAATGGTCTTCCCACACCACTTGATATACAAATAGCAAGGAAGGCTTATCACCGGGAACATATTGCGAAACATTTTATTCGTATTTATGAGGATCTAATTCCTGTACAATAAGTTTGAAATACAATTAGAAGCCGTAAGAACAGAGGAGAAAAAGATTATCTATTCCCCCAAAGAAATAGTTTTATACGTTAAGACATTCTTAATGTATATCAACTACAAAGTAGCACAAAATAAGACTAAAGTCCTTATAGAATTATCTTTTGATGGATTTAGAAGGTTATCTGAATTTAAGAACGGGCTGATTACACAGGAAATGGGAGATTTCCTTAAAGACAACCCGGATTATACCTCAAGATTCAATGAATGGATGTACTCCCAGTGTAGTCCGGAAGGGATCTATGACGTTTCGTTAAAAATATACCAGAAATTATCAGAGCTGATTAATAATAACAGGAACATTAAAACATTTATTGATTTAGGATGTAACTCAGGCGATGTTGTATATACGGTATCACAAATGGGAATTGACGCTGTAGGTGTTGATTTGCCATTAATCATTGATAAAATTCAATTACCCATTAAAACTATGGCACTAGATCTTAACCGACAATTTCCTATAGGAACTTATGATATCATTTTTTGTAGAGAAACAATTGAACATGTTCCTGATCCTGATAATTTTTTAGAATGCTGCAAGCAAATTGCACATGCTGAGTCATTTCTTTTTATCTCATGTCCATATACAAATCGCCAATATGTTGGAAATGCATTTCACTTAAGGGTGTTGAGTAGTGACCAGTTAGCTTGCATGGTAGAAAAACATGGATTCACAGTATTAGAAACATTTGTTGAGCATGAATCAAATGTGATTGTTGCACAGAAAAAACAAAATGAATAGAGTCTTTTTAAGTATTATCTTACTTTGTTGCGACACTGGCTTGCAAGATATCGGATTTGATGACAGCTTATAAAAAACACACTCTCTTCCAGAATCATGGCTATTAGTAAAAAAAAAATAACGATAGAAACACAGAGGTTTCCTAAAGTTACAATTATAATCCTTCACCTGAATAATATACCATGCATTGTTGACTGCGTGGGTTCGCTCAATAATATTACATATCAAAACTATAATATCATAGTGGTTCATAATGGCCCAGAAAATTTAGCCTTAAGAGAAGCGTTGTCTCCGATTTCTCAACATATTACAAAAGTAATTGATACTGAGGAGAATATTGGTTTTGCCAGGGGAAATAACATCGGTATAAGGCAGGCTCTCAAAGATGGGGCAGAGTATATCTTATTACTAAACGATGATACTGAAGTTGATCCTGCCTTTTTAACTGCACTAATAGATGTAGCAGAATTACGTCCGGATGCTGGAATACTGGGTTCTGCAATTTTTTATTACGATCAACCTGAAAAAATATGGTTTGCAGGGGCAACGTTTGTTTCTGAAACCTGCACGGTAACTACGGAAGGATTTGATCAGCCTGTGCGTCATAAAAGTTCTGTTCAGATTGAATCTGATTATATTACCGGATGTGCCTTACTGATCAAAAGAGATACAATAGAGAAGATTGGTTTATTGGATGAGAGGTTTTTCCTTTATTGTGAAGATGTTGATTGGGGGCTCAGATGTATCAAGGCAGGACTTAAGAATTTTATAATACCAGGCTCTCATATCTGGCATAAAATATCAATTTCCAGCGGCGGCATTGATTCATTGATAAGGATTTATCACAAGGCCCGCAGCCGTCTCTATATGGCAAAGATATATGCATCTGAAACCTTATGTAAATTACAACGAGGTTATTTTCGTGACATTGTCTGGTTTTTATTGAAATCACCCGACAAAAACAGGATTAAAAGAATTCTTGCTTGCCTCCTTGCAATAATTGATTATCATTCAGGTAAAGTTGATAGAGGTCCGCATTGGATTTGGACGAAGAGATAACCGTAAAATGCGATGAACGGAAAAATAAAACATACATACGAACAATATTGGCATGAACGCATCAGGGTGTCAGTTGGGGAAGAGAATAAAGAAAAAAAGGTAGGCGAAATTTTTGATACCGTGTCTTCAGTTTTAAATACAGGAAACAGACTCCTTGATGTGGGCTGCGGCGATGGGGGTTTCGCGCTTAAAATAAAAGATAAATTTAGTAAGATATACGGTGCTGAGATTGCAAAAGAGGCAGCTTTAATTGCACGGAAGCAGAATGTGTCTGCATCCTTAGTGGATCTGAATTTATCATTATCTTATCAGAATAATATATTTGATGCCGTAACTTGCCTGGATGTAATCGAACATTTACTGGATCCTGACTCTTTCATTGAAGAAATTTATCGTGTGCTCAAGCCTGCTGGACAATTAGTATTAACAACACCGAATATAAGAAATTTCAGGAACTTATATACATTGGTTTTTAAAGGAATATTCCCCCAGACAAGCCCTGATACTTTTGTCTGGGGAGGTGGTCACCTGCATTTTTTCACAAGGGAAGATATAAAAAGTATCTTTAAAAAAGCGGGCTTTAAAAGAATAGAGTTTTCCATTAATCAGAATCAATTTCGTTTATCTAAAAAGAGAAAAATAATCCACTGTTTAACCGGAGAAAAAACGTTTGGAGAATGGTTTTGTGCAAGCATAACTATCTCGGCATATAAGGAGTCTTGAATGGCCACAAATGTATTTCCAACACTCAAAGAAATTCGTGAAACACATGCCTGGAAACGAGAATATGAAAGATATTTACCATTAAGCAGGTTTGTTTTTCGCCCCACGGGTTTTCTACTTACCTGGTTAGCTATTCGTATTGGATTAGCATCAGAAGTCGTTTCCTGGTTGTCAGGGCTTGTAGGTTTGATTGCATACTTGTGCCTAATGAGCAGCCATGAGCAGTTGCTCCCGATCGGGATAGGCTTATTGTGCTTCTTCAATCTTCTTGATTGTGTAGATGGAAGCATAGCACGTACTATGAAAACAGAGAATCCTTACGGGAAATTTCTGGATTCCATCATGGGATGGATAGATATGGGATTCTGGGCTCTTATCGGAATTACGGCATACAGAAATCCGGGGCTTTTATACTGTTCTGACCCATTGGGTTACGGCTCTGTCTTCTGGTTGGTCGTCGGGGGTTTGGTCAGCTATTTCTTTATTCTGACTGGGTTTCTTGAAGGAACCTTTGATCAATGTATCAGGAGAGAGTGGAATAGTATCAACAAAAAAGGCAATACTATTGTAAACAATAATGATACAGACAAAAATGTAGAACAAGTGTTTACGAGAAAAACACCGCCTTTTTCTATTGTCCGGGTAATTTGCCATAATCTGAGAGTAAGGGAAACGCACTATTTTCTTTTGATCCTGGCCTATTTGGGCAAGGTGATTGATTTATTATTAATCGCTTTTCTATTTTATTATATCATGCATGTCATACTGCTGCTTATTACTTACTGTAAACGTGGTCGACAGCTATGCGATTTTCTGAAAAAATAATAAAAAATCAATATGAACATCTGTTTTTTCTCTATAGTGACTTACTGGCATGGTGGAAAGGGAGGCATGGAGATTCATGGAAAAATTCTTTGTGAGGGTTTAGTAGAAAGAGGACATGAAGTCACTATAATTTCTACAAGGCATCCAAATGGCAAGGAATACGAGGAGGTCAATGGAATAAAGATATACTGCTTAGCCGAAACTGGTTTCAGTACTTATTGGAAAAAATGGGGAAAAGAAAGTTTAAAAAAATTTGACCAATTAAACAGGATGAAATCTTTTGATATTGTGTTAAGTCAGAGTTTCAATGGATATTATTTTGCAAAAAATAAGAAAAAATACCAGATACCTTTAGTCTCTTTTCTCCAGGGTGCCGGCCCATATATGACTATTTCCAAAATCAAACTTGCCGTTCAGAGGCGACATCATACATCTATTGCTGAAGTGATAAGGCTTTTATTGAGTTACATTGTTCACTACTTTATATTACATTTACCAACGGTGTTGGGTTCGGATTTAATAATCTGCGCCAGCGATCACGTTAACGATTCTCTAAGGAAGTGGTATCCTGTCAGGAGAGAAAAAATCTATACGATTATGAATGGAATAGATACGCTTGGATTTTCACCAGATGATAAGGATAGAAACAGGATAAGAAAACATCTGGGTGTAAGAGAAGGAGAATCCCTTCTGATGACTTCCGGTACTATAAGCAAAGAAAAAGGCCATCATTTAGCGATAGAAGCATTAAATAAATTATTGGAAAAAAACGTCAACTTAAAATTGATGATCGTTGGTGATGGTGAATATCTGACATCTTTATCGAGATTAATTGATAAATTTGGTTTGAAGAAAAGGATAATTTTAACAGGATTTGTTCCTAACAAATCCATAGGTAATTATTACAACGCGGCAGATATATACCTGATCCCCACATTGCGTGCTGAGGGGCTACCATTCGCTTTAATTGAAGCCATGTCCATTGGTTTGCCCATTATAGCAAGCAAAGCGGGTGGGATTCCAAATGTTGTGAAAGACGGTAAAGATGGTTTGTTGATTAATCCAGGGGATACAAATGATATGGTGTCAAAAATTTTGATACTATTAAGAAATAAGAACTTAAGAGAAGAATTAGGGGTAAAGGCTCGCCAAAAAGTACTTAACGAACTTAATTCAGAAAACATGGTCAACAGAACACTTAATGTTATAGAATCAAACCTTTTTGCTGTAAAAAATAAGTCTTCCTCGGAAATATATAGCTAGAAAAAGAATACAGTAAATAACGGATATTTTTTTCTGAATAATAATGAAGATATTAATATATACCCATGAGTTTTATCCCTTCTCAGGTGGCATAGCGAACTGGACTCTAGAGATTGTTAAAGGCTTAAAGAATTTGGGACAAGACGTTACCGTTCTGGCTCCTAAATATAATAAGAAACCGTATTGCCTTCCCGAATTGAGAGCAGTCAGGATAAAACGGATGCCATTGGCTATTCGAGGACGATTAAGTTATTTAATCGGTATTATTTTTTTCATAACTGTTTTTTCTAGTAAAAGATACGAGAAGGTAATTATTTGTGATAATATTTCTCAAGTCGTGGGTACAATTTTGTCTTTTTTTATTAAAGCAGAATATATAGTGATAGTAAATGGAACTGAAATACTGATGCATTTTTCAAATAATAATATTTATCAGAAAATAAAAGCCAGATTGATAACATCTTTCTTCTCCAGAGCAAAGATTATCTCAATAAGCAGAGCAACCAGGAATCTCCTTTATGAAAAAGGTGGTTATTTTAAAAATGTTGAAGTGTTATATTGTTCTATTGATAAAAAAATGATTATTGCAAAACCCAAAAGTGAAATGCTGGTAAAACAAATGTGTTTGGAAAATCGCAAGATTATATTAACTATTGCGAGGCTGTATCCACGAAAAGGCCACGATATGGTGGTGCAGGCACTGGTCGAAATCAAAAAAAAATTTCCGGAAGTTTTATATTTGATTGTAGGAGAAGGGCCCAATAGAAAATATCTGGAAGATCTTGTTGTATCATTAAATTTGAGCGATAATGTAACTTTTACTGGTGAAGTCCCTGGTGTAATAGATTACCTTGACCTTTGTAACGTCTTCGTTATGGCCAGTAGAGAAGAGGATGGTGTCGAGGGTTTTGGTATAGTTTTTCTTGAAGCCATGGCACGCGGGAAACCGGTAATTGGCAGTAGACACGGTGGCGTCCCTGAAGTAATCAGTGATGGAGTCAGTGGATACCTGGTAAACCCACATGATGTTTCTGGAATTGCATCTACAGTAATCAAGCTATTGTCAGACTCGAACGCTGCAAAAAGGATGGGAGATAATGGAAGAGAAATAGTGGAAATGAATTTTACAACTGATCTTATGGCCCGAAAACTTCTCCATGAGTTAATTGATACAAGGTGATACTTTTGAATACAAAGGTATAAAATATGCTTAGCATTTTTACTAGAATCTATTATTTGTGCATTTACTTAATCAGGACTAGAAGAATGATACCGCAAAGATATGCGAATCTCCTAAATATCATTTATAAAAATAAGTCCAGACGAATTATGGAAATAGGAACCTATAATGGCGCACATGCCACAGAAATGATCGAAGTTTCTAAAATTTTTTATCCCGCACAAACAGTTGAATATTTTGGATTTGATATGTTTGAATCACTTACAGAAGAGAAATTGAAACAAGAATTTTCGAAACAACCATCAACCTTGATAGAAGTGCAAGAACTATTAAATAAAACAAAGATTAATGTTCATCTTTATAAAGGGGATACCAGGAATACCTTGTCTCAGGTAAAAAGCAGTATTGGACAAGTTGACTTTGTACTTATCGATGGAGGCCATTCCATTGAGACAATCCGTTCAGATTGGAATAATGTTAAAGATCTAATGGGGCAAAAAACAGTTGTAATTTTTGATGATTATTATACTAACACAGAAATTGAGGTTGAAGGTGTCGGGTGCCAGACGCTTATTGATAGTTTAAATGCCAATGACTACGAAGTCCAGATACTTGAGCCAATGGACTCTTTTGCCAAGGAATGGGGGGTGTTAAAGATTAATATGGTTAAGGTCGTCAAGAAATAAATCTTTCTTATCGTGATCTCTGAAATCATTATAGCCTTTTCCTTTGCCTCTAACAAACAGTTGTCTCTGTGCTGAAAATTACTACACTTCTCATGGAGGGATTGATTTCTGCCTGAAAGCAAAGAATAAATAATACAGAGTATTATATGAACCCAGTAAACAATTCTATCATTTTTGTGTTCAAGCCAAGTATGAAGGAGCTGGGACTTATGAGGTTGTTTTGGATATGGTAAAAAATATTCCTGAATCTGGCAATCACTAAAATAAAGCAATAGATGGTACAGATTTGTGTAAGAAGTTTTAAAATAATATGAGAAAACTAAATGATTTGATCTCTAAAGTGGTTCTCGTCTTTGTGTCTATAGTACTTAGTTTTTGTGAAGTAGATTCTCGTTATATTCTAAAAGCGCCAACATACACTTATCCTAATATTTTCGAGGAACATCCAATCAGGGGGTTTGCTCTAAAGCCTAATTCTGGAGGAATTCACTCTTAAACTGAATTTAGTGTTTATTATAAGATTAACTCTGAGGGCTTTAGGGACGATGAAAGGCTTAATGGGAATAGAAATAAACATTTTACTATAATAGGTCTTGGAGATCCATTTACTTTTGGAAATGGTAAAACGAACCAACCAAGACCGCTTTCTTTAGATGATACAATAAAGCATGCTGCGCGCTTGTTTTTTGAAACAAAAGGGAGAGCAAGCTTATTGGGCTCACAATATTTTGTAGTGATTATACCAGATAAAGGTGAGGTATGTGGGGCAAATAATGATGGCGATTATAGGAACAGGCAGATTGTGCTAGAATGCTAGGAAAGAGGTATAAGAGTTTTAGATTTATTACCTTACTTTCGTGAGGAGGTGAGAAACAATCCTAAGGATCATTTATATTTTGAAAGAGATCCACATTTTACACCATCTGGACATAGATTGGTTAGCAAGGTTCTCTATCAATTTATAAAGAGAAATGCTAAGCAACTCTGGGCAGATCTTATTTTTCCTGATGATAGAGGTTTATGAAATTTATAAAGCAGAATACAAATTTCAAATTATTATCAACCAGTACTGTCACGCTTTATTCCTTTTCATGTCCTGTCTTAGAGTACTGCGCAAAGAATTTTTCTAGATTATCCTCATACACATTTTATTTACTTAAAAAGATTAAACATGGTCCAGGCGATTGTGGCTGGAGTATGAGAGCAGATTTTGATACTTGCTTTTAACGAACTGATATCATACTGTTCAGGAGAAAAGCATAAATGATTAACGAAGTTAATAAACCTCACTTTATCTCTATTGTGATGCCAACATTGAACAGGAGTGAAGACCTCATCAGATGTCTTGGGTCAATTAATAAACTTGATTATCCAAAAAAATATGTTGAGATTATCGTGTGGGATAACGGCTCAACTGACGGAACTCAGGCAGAAGTTAGCCGAGCATTCAAGGAGATAGAGAAGGATGAAGACTGGAAGGGGTTGAACTTGATACAGAGTAAGGAGAATCTGGGAGTATACACATCAAGAGATGAGTTATTTAATAGTATTTCGCCTGAAACGGAGTATGTTTTGAGTTTGGACGATGATGTATTTCTACCGCCTGATTGTTTAAATACCTTGCTCGGAGAATTTCATAGTGATTCTGAGATTGGTATTGTAGGCCCCAGGACGGTATATGATATGAGGCTGGATATGACCGCTCATGGGGCCGGTTTTGTAAATCTATGGATAGGGCGGTATCGTGATATTGATGCCGGTAGCTTAATGGAGTGCGATTACGTAATTGGATGTTGCATGCTCATAAAAAAGCAGGTTGTTTCAGATTTAAAGGGTTTTGACAGAGATTACTACACTTCTCACGGCGAGGTTGATTTTTGCCTAAAGGCGAAGAAGAAGGGGTACAAGGTTCTATATGATCCCAGGATAGTTGTCAGGCATAATGTAGCAATGGGAGGAACAAAAACCCTGGAGCGGATTTACTATCTCTACCGTAATAAATTGCTGGTAATTCGCAAAAATGCTTCACTGTTTCAAAAAATGATCTGTTTTCCTTTGTACACAATTTTTTGGGTACCTAAAATGATCTTGGATTCCATGCGATTCCATAGAGGTATTAGATTGGATGAGTGGCTGGTAATGTTCAAAGCGGCCAGGCATGCAATCGTAAATCGTGTAGGCAAAGTAGATTTATAAAAATTAGCCACCGCTCCCCGGACAAAAGGCGCCGAGGACAGGAAGTAGCGAAGAGCGCAAAGCAGATCAAAAGTGATGAAAGAAGAAGAAGAGAGATTGTTAATATAAATAATACGTGATGCAACTGAGTTGCAATATTACTTTGAGCCAGGATTGTTAGAATCAACTTACGGAGAGTACCTTTGTATGGAATTGGAAATTAGAGATATTGTGTATGAGATATAATCTTTTGTATGTCTTTGACAATCTAGAGTTTGGCGGTGGGGAGAGAGGTTTTGTCCAGATAATAAACAGTTTGAACAGGACAAGATATAAAATTATGGTGGCTTGCTTGCCGACAGAGGTATTTATTGAAAAGGTCAAAGGGAATGAGGTGCAAATTAACTCTGTGGATATGCGAAACAGATTCAACCCTATGGCAATTCTGCGATTGGTTAATTTAATGAAAAGGGAGGATGTAGATATCGTCCACAGTCAGGGTGTGCGTGCAGATTTTTTTGCCAGAATGGCTGCAAAATTGGCCAGAGTTCCTGTTGTTGTCTCAACTGTTCAAATGCCTGTAGAAGGCTTTAACGTAAACACAATTAAAAAATTAATATATACGGCACTCAATCGATTTTCAGAACATTTTGTAGATGGATTTATTGTTGTTTCTGATGCCTTGGAAAAAATGATGATAGAGAAGCAAAGGATTGAATCCCAAAGGGTCGTTAAGATTTATAATGGGATAGAAATTGATGAATATCGTATGGATTATGATAAAGAAGCGATACATGTAAAATCAAGTCTGAGAGAAGAAATGGGTCTAAAAAAAGATATACCGATTATTGGTGTTATAGGTCGATTGGTTTGGCAAAAGGGTTTTGAGTACTTTATTGAGGCAATCCCAGGTCTGTTAAAAAAATTTAAAGATGCACGGTTTTTAATTGTGGGAGAAGGGAAGCTGGAAGAAGAGTTGAAGCTAAAAAGCAAAAGGTTGGGACTTGAAGATAAGCTAATCTTTACCGGCTTCAGAAGTGATATTAAGGAGGTCTTAGCGTCTATTGATGTTTTCGTAATGCCTTCACTGCTGGAGGGGTTACCAATGAC
>JGI26263J51726_1001028_pt1 | contig 11193 bp, 17 predicted proteins | sample SaaInlV_200m_DNA_2_FD_51726 | JGI IMG/M metagenome (IMG submission 51726)
ATTCTATTTTATGAAATGGTTTTGAACATAAAACGATATTTGGATTGTTTTGTTCAAATTTAATTTGAATTTGTGTTAAATTGTTACCTATAATTTGCTCAGGATTTTTATCCAACACTAAATTAGCATTGTACAGATATAATAATGAATTTCGTATCTAAAGATATTTCAGATGATTTCCCAACTTCAGAAAAAATCTATCTCAATAATGCTTCTGTTTCTTTAATGCCCACTCAAAGTATTGATGCTATGAAAGAATTTTTAATCACATACAATTCTATTGGTCCTGATTCAAAAGAGTCAGAACCTTTTGTTAACGATAAACTACGAAATGTACGAAAAACTATAGCAAAAATCATTTCTTGCCAACCTGATGAAGTAGTTCTTACTCAAAGTACTACTGATGGAATTAACTTTGTAGCTAATGGATTATCTTTTGACGATGACTCTAATATGATAATTCGTGGAATGACCCACGAACATCATTCAAATTTTTATCCATGGATTAAATTACAAGAAAAAATTTCTATTCAAAATTTATCGAGTCAGAACCTTTTGTTAATGAAAAACTACGAAATATACGAAAAATTATAGCAAAAATTATTTCTTGCCAACCTGATGAAGTAGTTCTTACTCAAAGTACTACTGATGGAATTAACTTTGTAGCTAATGGATTATCTTTTGATGAGGACTCTAATATGATAATTCGTGGAATGACTCACGAACATCATTCAAATTTTTATCCATGGATTAAGTTACAAGAAAAAATTTCTGTTCAAAATTTACCCATTGATGATAATGGTTTTTTCAAATTAGATGATTTAGAATCACTTGTTAATGATAAAACAAAACTAGTTGCACTTAGTCATGTATTGTATAATACTGGCGCAATTATACCTGTAGAGGAAATAGGGAAAATTCTTGAAGACAAGGTTCCATTTTTCATTGACAGTGCACAAAGTATAGGTTGTATTGGAGATATCGATGTTTCAAAAATCAAATGTGATTTTATGTCATTTAATGGTTCTAAATGGCTTTGTGGTCCTATGGGCACAGGATTATTTTATTGTAAAAGAAATTCTAGTGAATTATTAGAACCCAAAACCATTGGTGGTGAATCTGCAATCATTTATGATGATTCAAAGTTAGCATACAAAGAATTACCAGATAAATTTCAAACTGGATTTAGAAATTATGTAGGAATTGTTGGATTAGAATCATCTGCAAAATATTTATTAAAATTTGGAATGAATAACATTCGCGAGAAAAATCAATACCTGTCTAATNTTTTTAGAGAAGAATTATCAAAAATTCCAAATATTATTTTGTATGGGCCAGAGGATCCAAANNTTAGAACAAGTATTGTTTCTTTTAACATTAAAGGNTTTGATTCACAACAAGTTGTTGATAAACTTGAAAAACAAAATATCATTTTAGCAGTAAGNGAAATCATGGACCAAAAGATTGTACGTGCATCTCCACACTTTTTTAATACTGAATCTCANATTTTAGATGTAATTGATGCAATAAAGAAATTATAGGTTTTCTTGTTCTTCAATTACCATCATTGTTAGTGTAGATTGAACTTTGCTAATTTTTCTAACTTTATTGGTAATGATTGCACGTAATTTTTCAGCATCATCAGAAATTAACTTTAGGACAATATCGTATACTCCGTATACGCCTTGGATCTCGTATTTGACATCTTCTTCTGCAAGAATTTGTTTTACTTCATTGATGATTGATTCATCTGATCCTAAATCAGAATTTAATAGAACATACGCTGTAGGCACAAGGGGTTTTTTCATGAGACCGTATTTAACCTTTCATTCTTCAAAATTGATTAATCAGCAATACGTTCTGATGGTGTGAAACTAATAGATTTGTCACTTACAATATCCGAATCTATTCCAAGTTTTCCTGGATCTCCAACACCCCAATTCATTGATTGGTCAGATATAGAACATGACGGATATAATCTTGAACTGTTATTCCTAAGTTCACATACAGGAACACATCTAGATGCACCTTATCATTTTGTTAAAAACGGACTAAAAATCCATCAAATTCCTCTTGATAGGCTTTTTGGAAAAGCAATTCTAATCAAACTCAAAAAATCAAAGAATACTCCTATTACTAAATCAGATATCACATCATTTGAAAAAAAGAATGGTAAAATCTCAAATCATTCTTCAATCTTTTTCTTTACAGATTGGCAAAAAAATCTGAAAAAAAATAATTATTTCACTGAAAATCCTGGATTAGATGCATCATCTGCAAAGTATCTTGCAACTAAAAAAATCAATTTAGTGGGTATTGATTCCCCAAGTATAGATCTTGGAAAAGATGAATCATTTTCTGTACATCATATATTATCTAAAAATAATATTTTGATAGTAGAAAATTTGGCAAATATGAATAAAATACGATCTTTGGAATTTAATTTTACAATTCTTCCTTTAAAGCTAAAAGATGCTACAGGTTCCCCTGTTCGTGCAGTAGCATCATAATCACACTATTACGTAATATTAAAAATACAGAGAATCCTAAATTTAACATGAGTAAACCTGGTAATATTTGGAGAAAGGTTCATGGTAAAATTACAAAAAAACCAACAAACTTTTCTTGGTTAATAGGAGAAAAATTAGCAGGCTCAGGTATTCCAACAAGTTTGGATGAATTTGATTGGCTTCTAAATCAAGGCGTAAAATCAATTGTTACTATGACTGAGCAATCACTACCAGATGAATGGGTTGAAAATATTAGATATCTTCATGTTCCAACTCCTGATTTGACAGCTCCTGATATGGATAGAATAGATTCAGCAGTTGATTTCATTCATGAACAAATTAACAATGATCAAGCCGTAATGGTTCACTGTGCAGCTGGAATGGGAAGAGCTGGAACAATACTTGCGTGTTATTTTATAAAATACAAAAAATTTTCAGCCAATAATGCAATTAAAAAAATTCGAGATGAAAGACCAGGTTCAATTCAATCTGAAGTACAAGAATTAGCTATTGGATTTTATGAAAAACATGTAAGAAATTAGTTTAAACAAATTCTGAAACTAATTTTCCATCTACAACTTTAATCTTCAAGGTTTTGTTTTCTTGAAAAAACAAAGTCAATCCACCGTCTGCATCAGGATCTTCTACTTTAACAAGTTCTAACATTTTGATTGGGTCAAATTTTTCCATTCATATTCACCTATTCTGGAATTGATACGGTCTCAATTTTTCCATCAACTGCTTTTATGAACATAAACCTGTTGTCTTTTAAGATAAAGGTAATCCCTCCTTCTTTATCAGGTTCTTCAACTTCAAGTATTGGTTGTCCTAACAGACCATCATATTTTGCCATTAATTATTACCCAAAAAAGTTCCTTATATCCCTAATTGATTGTAATCTCAATTTCACTGGAGCTGTTTTTGATACTTCCAGTTTCTGTAAAGTCATGTTTTTGCCAAGATGCAAAAGCTTCTGCACTAATCTTGTGTTTACCTTTTCCTAAATCTGATGCTTTGAATACAAATTTTTCATTAAAGTCAAATAATTCCTGTCTAACTTCTTCTTCTGACAATCTGATAAATGGTTCAAAATTTTTGGCTATCTGTACCCAAATTCGTCTATCTTTCATTGGATTGACTAATTTTGGATTTCGAGTCCAAAATATTGATGCTTTTCTATAACTATCAATGGTTCGTCCTAATTCCTTCTTTCTTAGTCCACCTGATGTCAATTTTATACCATGTTTCACTTTGAATGAAACATCGTTATTGTTATAGGCTTTAGTCCAATTAGCCTCGTTGAAGGCATTTCTAATGTCTCCTTCGATTGAAAATTGAACATTTATCTCGATATTTTCGTCAGATGAGTACTCATCCTTGGATTTTACTAATTCTATAACTGAAATCTTGCTTTCTGCCATTGTCTCTCTCATAATGATTTATATCCGCAATATGTGCTTTTTCTGAATACATGAACGCACAAGTAATCAGTTCTAAGCCTAAAGAGATCAGCCTTTCAATCACTGAAACTGATATTGGAATTTTATACGTAATTCAACATGAGCTGCTAAAAGCATCATCTACTGATTTTGCAGGAGTTATTGTAAAGCATCCTCTTACCAATGAATGTTGGATGAGAGTAAATTCTAGTTCAAAACCACTCGGTGAAATTAAAAAAGCAACAGACTCTGCCATCAAAATGGCTCAAGAATTCAATCAACTATTCCATTCTCAAATTAAGGTAAATTAGATTGAAGTTTTGCCCCAAATGTGAGGTCAAATTAAAAAATAGTGGATCAGGCCTTCAATGTTCTAAATGTGGTTATACTGAAGGAGAAAAAGCTAAATCAACAAAAAAAATTACTACTGAAGAAGAACCAGATTTCTCCTTGCTTGCTTTTGAAGGGGATGAAGGCGAAGAATCTAATCCAACTGTCAAAATAGACTGTGAAAAATGTGGACATGATGAAGCAGTTGGTTGGATGTTTCAAACTAGAAGTGCAGATGAACCTACAACAAGATTTTATCGTTGTCAAAAATGCAAATACACCTGGCGTGATTACACATAAGGTTTAACTGGAACATAAAGAGAAGAAAATTGATTTGACTTTTGGTGCAAAAACAAGTGGATCTGATGATCTAAAAGCTATCATTTCTGCAATATCTACACTTGTTGAAGAAGCAACTTTTGTTGCAACAGCAGAAGGAATTACTTTTAGAGGAATGGATCCATCACATGTAGCTTTAATAGATATTTCTTGGCCTAATTCTGCATTTGAAAAATATGAATGCGATAGCGATATTAAATTCGGTGTAAGGATTGATGAATTTTCAAAACTCATCAAAAGAGCAGATAAAAAAGATAGCATTGAGATTAGTATTTCTGAACAAAATATGTTACTTGTAACAGTTGGAAAAAATAAAAAATACAAAATGCGATTAATTGAAAGCTCTGCAACTGATACACCATTGCCAAAAATCCCATATGATTCAAAAATAGTTTTAACTTCTTCAAAGTTTGATAAAATCCTCGGTGATGTACAGGTTGTATCAGATTATCTCACTATACAAACATCTGATTCAAAAGGAGACTTTTCTGGAAAAGGTGATTCTGGTGAAGTTGTAATTGAACTAGACAAAGATGATAAAGAAATTGAAGAAATTTCTTCAAAAGAAGACAGTGTTGGCACATACAGCCTTGAATATCTAAATCCTGTAGTGAAAGCAGTAGGTTCCAATGCAGGCTCAATTACATGTGAATTTTCAAGCGCAAAACCTCTTAGAATTGAATTTAAAGTAGCAAATATTGGTAGAATTCACTTTTACTTGGCTCCACGCGTAGAAAGTTAAAGCATTTAAAGATTAACAAGTTCAGGTATTTTGAATTGAGACTAGTAATAAAATATGGCGGAACATCAATTTCTGCCACAAAAGACATCCAAGCAGTAGCTAAAAATCTTAATGAATTATCAAAGAAAAACCAAATTGTTGTTGTATGTTCTGCAACTAGTGGAACTACGGATGACTTGATAGAAATTTCAGAATCAATAAAAAAAGAAAATAAATCTAAAGCTGAACAACTTGCATCAAAAATTACCAATAGACATAAACAATTAGCTAAACAGACAATTAAAAAATCTGAAATAAGAAAAAAATTACTCTTAAAATTTGATGAGGATTTCAATGAACTTGTTGCTCTAATTGATGGAATGGTGTTACTAGGTGAAGTTACTCCAAGAACAATGGATTATCTATTTTCATTTGGAGAAAGGTTATCGATAAAATTAGTTTCATCAGCAATTAATGATTCAGGAAAAAAATCAGTCCCTCTTACTGGTAAGGAAGTAGGAATTGTTACTGATTCTAATTTTGGTGAATCTAAACCACTCATTGATACAACACGATTAAGAGTATCAAAAACTGTTGATGCTCTATTATCAAAGAAAACAATACCTGTTGTTGGAGGATTTGTTGGTGCTGATCAACATGGCCATGTTACTACATTTGGTAGAGGCGGTTCTGATTATTCTGCAACAATTGTTGGTTCTTGCATTAAAGCAGATGAGATTTGGTTAATGAGTGATGTAGATGGTTTAATGACTGCAGATCCAAAAATTGTAAAAAATGCAAAATTACTCAAAGAAGTTTCATACATTGAAGCAATTGAAATGGCTCTATTTGGTGCAAAGCAAATACATCCACGAACATTTGAGCCTCTAATTACTAAGAAAATCCCAATGAGGATTAGAAATTCTTTCAATATCCAAAATGAAGGAACTCTAGTTTCTGCATCAACTTCTTCAGCTGTAAAAAATACAGTAAAGTGTGTAAGTAATGTACGAAATAATGGATTAATTGATGTTCAAGGTGGTAGTATGGTTGGAACTCCAGGTACTGCAGCAAAAATATTTGCAACACTGGCAAAAGCTGGAATCAACGTAATGATGATTTCACAGAATCCATCTGAATCAAGCATTACAATTGTTGTAAAAAATACAGATCTTGATAAAGCAGTTAGTGCATTAGAGATGGAATTATTAGGAAAAATTATCAAAAAATTAGATATTACTACAGATGTTGCGATAATTGCATTAATTGGTTCAGGAATGAGAGGAACTGTTGGAGTTGCCTCCAAAGTTTTTGGTGCAATTGAGAAAAACAAAGTAAATGTATCTATGATTACTCAAGGATCATCTGAGCTTAATCTTGCATTTGTTGTAAAAAATTCTGATACAAATTCAGCTGTACGAGCTTTGCACGATGAATTTGCACTAGATAAAATCAATTAAGACAAATCATTTAAAGGAATAATCTCAAGATTATTTATTGAACAAACTTCAATCTTTACTAATAATTGGAATTGTTTCTATTGGTATTATTTTTGTATCTTCATCAGCTGATCAATTTGTTGATGCAGGTTCTAGAAAGAAAATTCATTTTACTGAAACTATAACATCATCTCAAGATCCAGGTCAAGGACATGAAAATCACCAATTAGCATTAATTTTATCTCCTAATGAAGGAACAATCTATGACGGCTCTATGACATTTACTTCAAGTGAGCCTGTACAGATTGTAGTTTTACATGAAATTAGCTCTCAAGAATCAAAAGGTCAACCTACATGGACAGTTGATGGAAAATCAATTTATGGTTTATCGATAATTGATTTGAAAAAAAATTCAGGTTCATTTGAATTCACAGGAGCAGCTCTTGCATTACATTCACCAAATTCTAAAAAGTTTACAACTACTGTTAGTCTAGATGGATGGATTAGAGGACAACCTACTGAAGTAATAATGCAAAAAATCGAGTTTGAAAAAGATGAATCATCATATTTACTTTCAAGAACAAATGTACCTGCTACGATTCCAATGCACAAAGGAATCTATGAAGGGAATCAAATTCGTTACATCATAACTGATGGTAGTGATAAAAATTATGCAAAAGATATTTCAGACAAACAAGAATGGAATGTAGAATTTGCACCAGTACTTGCAGATGTTCCAGAAAACACACTTCAAAAATTATACATTTTTAAAAATGGAGTTAAAGGTGATGGGATTAATGGATTTCAAAATGAAGTATTTTCTAGTACTCCATCACAAGAATCAAAATACAGTGCACTAAATTCTATTATTGAAGTTACTTGGAAAGTTGGTCAAAAAGAAATTGAATTAGAATCTGCAATAGATGTAATTGCAGCTGAAGAAGGTGGCAGAATTGAATTTAATGAAACAGGAATTGTACTTAATACTCCACAAATTATTTGGCCTGATGGACAATTGAAAGTTCGTTCAGATAAAGAAATTTCTGATGAAATGTCTTACAGTGGTGGTCAAATTACTGACATTAATGAAGAAGAAATGACTGTAACTTTTGTAGCTCATAGAGGTTGGGGGCCTGATGGAAGAACTATTTACTATATTGTAACTGATGCAACACCTTCAGGACCTGCTGAAACAATGGGAGTTGCCTCTTCTCCAAGTTCAGCAAATCTCATTGCACATTCAGGTGCAGTTGATCTATTCCAATTTAAAAATGGAATTAGTGGTTCTGGTCCATTGGGATTTCAAGCAGGTGTTGCTGGAGCCTCACTTGGGGATGCAAATTACAGTCCTATGTGGAGAATCTATCTGGTTGAATGGAATGATGCAAAATCTGCAAAAATTCTAGAAACAAGGTCTGATATTGACTCATTTAGCGATGAGGATAAACTCTCAGTTAGTATTGCTAGACCAACTAATAGTAATCATATAGTAAACTGTCCATTCATTGATCCATTCCAGTAGATCCACTAAACGGATAAATTACTTGATAAAAAATTTCTTTTAAAATTGACTGGTAAACTCTACATTGTTGGTGTCGGACCTGGCCATCATAACCATATGACATTTCGAGCAAAAGAAGTGATTGGTGAAAGTGATACAATTGTTGGATATGAAACTTATGTAAATTTAGTACAAGATCTTATTGAAGGGAAAACTGTTCATCGTTATGCAATGACACAAGAAGTAGAAAGAGCTCATCAATGTATTGATCTTGCTAAATCTGGAAAAATTGTTTCACTTGTATCAAGTGGTGATCCTGGAATTTATGGAATGGCAGGATTGATCTATGAAACACTTGCTGAATCTGGTTGGAATCCAAAAGATGATCTTCAAGTAGAAATTGTTCCTGGTGTATCTGCACTTAATTCATGTGCATCAATAGTTGGTTCGCCACTAATGAGTGATTTTGCAGTAGTTAGTATGAGTGATCTGCTAGTTCCATGGGAAGTTATTTCAAAAAGAGTTGAAGCAGCTGCACAAGGTGATTTTGTACTTGTTATCTATAATCCCACCAGTCAAAAAAGAATTCATCAATTACAAGATACAAGAAAAATTCTTTTAAAATATAGAAAACCAACCACTCCTGTTGCAATCATTAAAGGTGCATTTAGAGAATCTGAAACTGTTGTAATGACTGATTTAGAAAATTTGCCAAACCATTCAGAGCAATTAGGCATGGTTAGTACTGTAATTATTGGAAATTCATCAACTTACACTTACAAAGATTTAATGATTAATCCAAGAGGTTACAAATCAAAATATAATTTAGAAGAACAAACCAATCCTAATCTTAAAGTTTAGAAACTTTTCTTAATTGTATTGCTCAATTCTTCACTGAGATTTAATTTTTCTCTAATTGGAGAAACCACTTTAACCAAATAATTTCCTACTGTTTGTTTCAAATCCCCTGGGTGTAATTTCTTTTCAGCAAAGTCTTTTTCTAGTTGATTGAAATTAGCGTAAGATACATTTCCACCAAATTTTTCAGGCCTTTCTACTTTCATTTCATTAAATTCATGAAAAATTACAGATTTTGAAATTTCTAATAGTGGATTATTTTCAATATTAGCTTCTTCACACCATGCTTTGCTTATCTTTTTCCTAATTTCATCATCAGAATTATGAATAAACACTCCTGAATTTGGATCTGATTTACTCATTTTTCCTACGATTTTATTATCATTTGAATCTGTAGGTTTTGAAAGTCCTGGTAATAATTTATGATGAACAGCAACGGGTACTTTCCATTTCATTTTTGGAAATATTTCTCTAACCAACATGTGAATTTTCCTTTGATCCATCCCTGCATGTGCAATATCAACATCTAAAGAATGAATATCAACTGCTTGCATTGCTGGATAAAGTAATTTTGCTACATCAATTTTTTTATCATCTTCAGAACGACCCATAATAGTTAGAGTTCTCATTGTTCTTGCAATTGACATGTGTTTTGTAAATTTGACAAGCTCAGACCAATACTCTGTTTTTTCTTCATACAGTTTAGATCCTAAAATTATTTCTGCATCAGGACATACTAATTTGAAAGCATCTTGATAATATTTTGAAACCTTTTCAATTGTTTCCCAATCTCCTCCAAGTTTATCATTAATCAAAGTATGCCAATCAGCTAGAAAAATTTTACATTTTACACCAGCTTTTACAAAGTCATTAATTTTGAAACCTGTGCTAATTAGACTGCCAAGATGCAAGAAACCCGAAATTTCTAAACCAATGTAATGGTTTGGTGATGAATTAGTTTTGAATAATTCAATTAATTCTTCCTGTGTTACTATTTCTTCAGTCGGTGGTCTTTGAATCAAATCTACTTTTTCTGTAATATCCAAATCAAAACAACTTTTGAGAAGTTAACGTATAAAGTTATTCAAAATTTTAATTTGAGTTTAGAAGGTTTGAATAGAAGATATTTTCATATTGTTTATGACTCTTGAAGAAGGTTTAGAATTAATTTCAAATTATAAGAAAGCCCTTGAAAAATTTCTTGAAACATTACCAGAACAATCAGTCCAATTAGGTTCAGAAATGATCAATATTTTATCGATGAATTCTAAAAATGAGATTAAAAATTTAGATGCAATTGAAAAAGCTTTGAAACGACAACCAAATTACGAATCTGGATTATCTGAATAACTCTATTTACAATTCTTTTTGTGTTTTCTCAAATCCTCTGAATAATCAAATTCAGCACCACAAGCTCTACATTTTTCCTTTTTCTTATTGTGTGCTTTTTCTTCATGTTTCTTTAATCTATCAGAATCTGAAAGGACTGTACCACATTTTTTACATTTTAATTCATTTTTGTTAGAGCCAAATAATCCCATGCACAAATTAGTCATTCATAGTTGATATAGTTTTTTTTACAAACTTTTTCTATAAGAATAATTTATTTAATTTCTGATTCATCTAGACTTTTTCTAGGTTTTACACTGAGATAAAATCCATGGGCAGTAATGATAAATGATGCAAGAAATATTTTGGTTGCAAATACTAAATTCCATGGTCTATCAGGATCTGGGTAAGCTACTGCCAACCTATCAATATCTGGAACCATTCCATTGATAACACCTGCAGTCATTTGTGCATTTAACACAGTGAAATTGTATAATACTTCATAGAGTGAAATTATTGAAAACCCTAACAACATTAATTGAAGTAATGCCATTTTTGTACCGACAATTTTATCTCCTGCAGTTCTTTTCCATCCAATTCTTGTAACACAATACCACCCAATTATCGTAGAGAAAAATATCCAAGTAGTTACTCTTGCAAAATTTTCAAATGGTATAGTTGTATTGTGAATTGCTTCTCCCATAACATATGTTCCATTTTCCATCCA
>JGI26263J51726_1001030_pt1 | contig 11190 bp, 12 predicted proteins | sample SaaInlV_200m_DNA_2_FD_51726 | JGI IMG/M metagenome (IMG submission 51726)
AAAAAATAATTACCAATTAGATAAAATTCTAAAATTAAATATCAAGGTAAAAGAGGATAGTGGTAAAAAAATAAGAGATGGCGGCAACGTTACAGATGAAAATAAAAAAAGTAAATCCCCAGGTCTAGAAAAAAATAAAAAATACGGAGTTCAAAACTTTTCTTGCATCAAAGATGAATTTGGATTAATCACAATTTCAGGTCAATTCAATAACAACCAAATTAAAAAGGACAGGATTGTTTTAGAAATTTTGTTTTTAGATTATGAGCAAAACATTATTTTTAAAAATAAAGCAAGTTTACTTGAGGTGAATGAATTTGAAACAAAAAGATTTCTAGGGAATACAAAAATTGACAAACAATTTGCAACGTGTACAGTTAAGGTACTCAGTTAGGAAATAAATTTACTAAACGAATCCAACGCATTCATGAATTCTTTTTTTGTGGATTTGTGCTTTATGAATTCAACCTGAGAGCACAGTAGGAGCCATTTTTGTACGTCATTAAAATTATCAACCTTTAATTTTTTAAGTTCAATTATTGTTTCAGCATATGTCAAATCTAAATTAATCTCTAATTTGTTNGAATAGTANTACCTAATTGCCTGACTNAATTTTTCAAATGCATATTTAGGACAATTGTCATCAAAGATATCCCTAGAGGATTTAATCATACTACGAGTATAATCTACATAATTAACTGATGGCGGAACGGTTACAAATTCTAACGTCTTATGGACTAGGGATTTCCTATATAGCAGATAACCAGAAATGAGCGATGCGGCAATAGTAATAATTAAAATTAAAATTAAAGTAGCATAGTTATTTGCAGGATTAAGTTCCAATAGACTTTGTGGTTTATCTAATGTGTCAATTACGTGTCGAGTATTTTCAAATTTAGAATTGTCAAATTTAAAACCATCAAATAGATTATCCTTGATACTATTTCCAACATCAGGGCTTTGTATGACGGAAATTTTAAATTCGTTTGACAGAATTGAATCATAAACATTTGTTGTCTGCTCAGTTAATTTACGGACCATCTCATCATTCATCACTTTTGAATTAGGTTTTACATATGTGGGAAGCAATTCTCTAAGATCTGTTGAAGACGCACCTGAATTTGCAGATTTAGCTGCTGCTGTACGTACTGCATCGTATTTTGTAGGAGAAAAAGCATTGTTTGGAATGGATTCTAAATCATTCAAATCATACCCACGCTCAAATAAGAAATATTCTAAATTAGAATTAAGATTAAAATCTCGCGTAACTCCGTTTTGCTGATACTTTTGTTGTCGCACAGGATCTATAAGCGCTTCTGCAAGTTCAACATATCCATCAGAATATCGATCAAGGTATTTTATCATGTGATAAAAATTATCTTTGTTAATCTGTTTTTGTTCAATTAAAAGACGGTTAAGCAGTTGGCCTTCTTTAGAGTCTATAGTTATTTTATTGTCACCCAACATGTATTGGCTGCCAGTAATGTAGTCTTCTGCAACATCATGAAATATTTCATTTTCAGAAGAAAGAAAATTACTAATTTGATCTTCGATTGCAGGAGAATTATCAACACTGGTTTTAGATGTCATCGGAGATTCCAAGGGCTGACCTTCAATCACCCAGTCAATTTCAATATCAGCAGGTTCACCAAAAACGGGATTTATAAAAATAATGGACATAAAAAATAAAATAAAAAACCAGTAAGAAGCCAATATTCAAATTTTTTTAATATAATAACAGTAAAATAAAAATTGGTACAATCATCGAATATACCACATAGTATTAATTCAAAAATTTTAAAAAAATATCAATTGGCAGAAAATAATACAAATGAAACTTTAACGATATCAGATGAAAACATAAAGGAATTAACAGGCATTTCAACAAAGTATTCAAAAATAATTTTGAGTGTCATGAAAGAAGCACAAAAAAATATCGTAGGTCAAGAAGAAGTGATTAAGAAAATCATAATTTCCATAATTTCAGATGGTCACGTATTACTTGAAAGTGTTCCAGGGTTGGCCAAGACACTAATGATTAAAACAATGGCAGAGATCTTCAGTGTGAACAATGTCAGAATTCAATTTACGCCAGATTTACTTCCAGCAGACATACTGGGTACAAAAATTTACAAAAACAACACAGGGACATTTGAAATACAAAAGGGACCAATTTTCCATAATTTTGTATTAGCAGACGAAATTAATCGCGCACCCCCAAAAGTTCAATCAGCATTGCTAGAATCAATGCAAGAGAAGCAAGTTAGCATTCATGGGGAAACGTTTCAATTAGATAAACCATTTTTGGTACTTGCGACACAAAATCCAATTGAAAACGAAGGCACATACAAACTTCCAGAAGCACAAGTAGATAGATTTGCAGTAAAAATTTTAATTAATTATCCAGAAATTGATCAGGAAATTAAAATTATGGAAAGGAATACATCAAACACACAAATCAAAATAAATCCAATAGTAAAATTAAATGAAATAATCGAAATGCAAGAATTTAATGAAAAAATTTACGCAGATAACATAATTTTAAAATATGTTGCAAAAATTGTAGACGCTACAAGAAATCCTAAAAAATATGAATTAGATTTGGACAACATAATTGAGTATGGCGCATCCCCAAGAGCATCAATTTGGTTAATAAAAACAGCAAAGGCAAATGCAATGATAAACGGAAGAGGGTATGTAATTCCAGAAGACGTCAAAGAGGTCGCTCATGATGTTCTACGTCACAGATTAATTCTAACATTTGAAGCTGAAGCAGACGAGATAAATTCAGACACAGTAATCGACAGAATTCTTGAAAAAGTCCCATCACCATAAAAATGAGTGAAATTTCAGAGTTGCTAAGGAAGATAAAAAATCTAAACATACCAACAAAAAATACAGTTGAATCAATAGAATCAGGCACGTATAATTCAAAATTCAGAGGTGGCGGAACAGAATTTTCAGAAGTTAGAGAATACGTGCCGGGGGACGATGTCAAGAGAATTGATTGGAGTGTATCAGCTAGGCATAACAGTCTGTTTGTTAAAGAATTTGTTGAGGAAAAAGAGCTTAACGTTCACATCTTGTTAGATTTATCTGCAAGTAATAATTTTGGATTTTTAAAATCAAAACTAGATTTGAGTTTTGAAGTTGCAGTGTCCTTGATGTTTTTAGCATTAAGAAATAATGACAAAATAGGATTGGGAATATTTACAGACGATTTAGAAAAATTCATCCCGTCTAAAAAAGGAAAAAAACAAGTAATAAGAATACTTAAACAATTAATAGAATATGAGCCAAAAAGTAAAAAAACAAATATTATGAAATCACTATCAACATTAAAAAATAAATTAAAAATAAAAAGTACAATATACATCATTTCAGATTTTATTTCTGATTCATATGAAAAACCATTAAAAATTTTAAAACTGCACCATAAAGTTATTCTAATTAATATTTCAGACATACGAGAAAAAGAAATACTCGAAATAGGATACGCATATCTCGAAGATGCTGAAACAGGCGAACAAGTACTAGTGAATACATCAGATAAGCAATTTCAAAAACAATACTCTGAGCACGTTAGTGAAAAAATGAAAACTGATAAAAAAAATATGAATAGAATTGGAGTAGACATGGTCCATGTCAATAATGAAGAGTCATTTGATGTTACAATTAATAGATATTTTAGAAATAAAGGCAAGATGAAGAACTAATGGAGTTTGGATTTATTAACGCATTATTTCTTTTTCTATTAATTCCACTCTTAATATTTACATACCATAGATATAATTTAAATAAAAAAGAATCAATTTTAAAATTTAGTTCATTAAAAGTAATTAAAAAAACAGACGTAAAGAAACACGTAATTAGGAAACACCTCCCATTCGTACTAGTAATAATTATTCTTTCTTTGACAATAATAGCACTAGCTAATCCCCAGATAGNAACTGCAGGAGTGCAAAAAGGCATCAATTTAGGAATAGTTTTAGACGGATCTGAAAGTATGGCAGCCTCCGATTACAAACCAACACGTCTTGAAGCTGCAAAAAATGCAGCAAATTCGTTGGTGGAAAAAACTAGTGGAAAAAATAATGTGGGTGTTGTCTTATTTGAAACAGGGGCAAGTACGATATCATATCTCACACCAGTAAAAGAAAGAACATTAAATTCAATTTCATTGATTCGACAGGGTAACGGGGCAACAGCAATCGGCGATGGACTATCATTAGGAGTAGACATGGTATCAGCCATATTAGATAAGAAAAGAACGATCGTTCTTCTAAGTGATGGAATACAAAATTCAGGATTAGTTTCGATAGAGCAAGCTACACAGTATGCAATTATCAACAACGTACAAGTCCATACAATAGGAATTGGTTCTGAAAAACCAGTTTACATTAGAGACGACATCTACGGTGAACCTCAACATGCAGAGTTGGACGAAGATGCACTAAAAAATATCTCAAATAGTACCGGAGGCAGTTATTTTAAATCATTGGATGAGCAGACACTGAATGAAATAGTGCTTGAATTAAGTTCCAACATAGAATANGAAACAGANNTATCNACAATTAGNGATTGGTTCATAGGTTCAGCGATTGGTTTGATTTTATTAAATATGTACATAATTTATGGAAAATATAGAATTATTGCGTAAGAAAAATAGCCATACGTGAAATAAAGTGAATGCGATCCACAGANAGTAAAAAAATTAAACCAACATGTAATTTTTTTTTAGATGTAATTTTTAAGAAAAAGATAATTGCATTAGAATCATCGAGTCAGAGACATCTTACGGTGTTAGCTGGAAGAGCCCAAAGCTCACGTAAACTAGTTAATGCAATTACAGAGTCTCCATAACGATGGAGGCTGGCTTTTTTTATTAAAAAGTTGATTCAAGAGCAAAATATCAAAAACTAATTAATGAAATTTTTGATAATTATGACATGCCTTTGGATAAAATTCAGGATGTTGAAAAATACATTCAAACACACAAGTCATTAATTTTACACATCAAAAGCAATCCCGTAGCTTGTGTTGTAGAAGAAACGTTTGAAAATAAATCAAAATACGATTCGTTAGAAAATAAATCAAGNGTAAANGCAAGTCTAAGNGGGTTTCTAAATAAACACGAAGAAATAGGTTTACTGATGGGATTTAAATTAAGAATACAAGTCAGTGAACANATTTTTGAATATACGTCATATCCAACTGATGAATTTATCGACACGGTGATTTTTAATGAGAAAATTTTTCTGATAGATGATAAAATGAATCAAATTATTTCTTTTAAAATTCTAACAGATCAATTTGTAAAAACTAAATCAGAACTAGACAAGTTTAAAAAATTATTAAATGAATAAAACTATCAGAAACTAAATATCTGAAAGAATCTTCTTTTTCTTTTCTTGAAATTCTTTTGCAGTGATTATTCCAGATTCTTTTAATTTAGCTAACTTTTCTAATATTTCTAAATTTTCTTTNTTAGATACCTGTAATTTTTTTCCAGCGTTGACGGTTTTCCGAATTTTAGATTTTGCAGTCTTTTTCAATGTCGAACTTAAATTATGATGTTTAACACTAATTTTCTCACCTATGCTGTACCCTTTTCTCTTAGCTTGCTGAATAATTTTTTGAGTCTTATGTTTTGTCAATTCATCCACAGATGCACGTTTTTTTGCCAATTTGTTAATCTCCTGTGTTTTTTTACGAGCTAACTGGGTATGATATTTTAAGTCTTTAATAATTTCATTTTTACTTTTTTGCTGAAATCTTTGGGCATATTCTTGAATCAGTATTATTGGAAATGGAGAATATTCTACATCAGAATAATATTCAATGATAGTATGATCAGGTAATTTTTTTAAATATTCTTTGAACGAGGATTCAGATTTCAGAGCCATGCATTAAATGAATTTGAATATGATAAAAAGATTATACCAAAAGTAATCAGGTGAAACTATAGGTGGCCTTACTCGGTCCAAATAGATTGTGTCTTTAGCCATTTAATTAAATCAGCATACAAACTACTTTTTTGCATGTTTAAAACACCTATTTCAAGATTAGTAGAAGATTTTACAGTTTTTGAATAATTTTCACATATGGCAAATACTACTTTGTCTAAAAACATCTCGTTGTTCATTTCTTTTTTAGCTAATTCTTCAGATTCAGTCATTGCAAAACTTGCAAACAAAACACCGTCAACCCAATAGGCATTTGCAGCCTCTAGTGAGGACATCATGCCAATAAGATCATCAAGACTAAGCTTGATCATGTCACGAACATAGATTTTGTCATAGGGTTTATGAACAAATTCTGTCATGAGAATCACTATTTTTTGATACTAAATAACATTGTGGAAAAATAGAATATCGTTTGGGATGTTTTGCTAAAGTTGATAAAACAAATAATGAAATAAATTATTTGTTCCTAATATCTTCAAAAAATTTTTCAATCATCATAATTCCTTGGACTATTTTTGGCGCATTATTTTTTACAAATTCAGTTCTTTCNGAATGAGTTTTTGGTTTTTGTTTTTTATAACTTTCATAAACTTTTGCACCGTCATAATCCACATATGCAATCCTTGCACTGAAATCAGTTCGTTCCAAAACTAAACTGTCGCCTCCAACTATTGCAGTGTGGTAGGGATGGACCATCAATGACTCAGATAATTTTTGGGACGTATTGATTTTTACTTTTTGCAAATCTGTCGCAAATGCATTAAAATCTGCCAACAGATAGAATGTAGCCTCAGGTTTTGTCACCTTGACCCCCTCAATTTTTAATAATGCATCGTGNGCATACTCACCCATTATGTGATGTATGTTACGAGTAATTTCAAAATATTCATCCATGTATTTGCTAATTTCAAATCCTGCAACAGCAGCATGTTGTATTGGGGTAGATACTGCGGTGTATTCGGTCGCAAGTATTTTTTTAAATTGAGCTTTAAGGTCAGACGCATGTTGTGGAAAAACTACATAGCCTAATCGATATCCACCAGCAGCATGTGATTTGGATAATCCATTTGTTACAAAAGTTCCCTCNGGATAAATTTTTCCCATGCTGATAAATTTTGAAAAATTAAAAGTGGTTTGTGCATAAATCTCGTCAGAAATTACCACAATATTTTGTTCTCTACATACGTCTGCAATTTCTTCCAANTCTAGTCGGTCATACAACAATCCTGTGGGGTTGTTGGGGTTGTTTANAATCAGAATTTTTTGTCTGTCCTGAAGTCTTAGTGCCAATTTTTGTAAATCAGTCGGAGATATTTTTTTATTTGCTCTTGTAGGNAGCATGTGGTAATTTTTTTGTAAGAATCTAATTTGTGGCAAGTATCCCAACCATGCAGGAGTTGGCAAAATCACCGTGCCATGCAAAATTTCTAAAAGATTAAAAATTAATTCTTTAGTTCCAGGACCCACATAGATTCTTTCTGGAGATATGTCCATAGCAAAGTAATGTTTGTTGTATTTAGATATGGCATTACGTAGTTCTGGAATTCCAGGTACTGCCGCATATGCCCCCTTATCTGCATTTTTAATTAATGCATTTTGAATTGATTGAGGAACGGGAAATGGGGATTGACCAAAAGCAAATCCATAGAAACCGAAACTGCATTCAGGTTGCTCACAAGTAGAATGAAATTCCTGTAAAAAGGTGTTCAATTTAAGATTCTCAGGCATTTCAATGTCTTCGACCTGCTGATCAACTATGAATTTCAATAATCATATTTTTTCTTGCACCATTTAGCCATTAAACGTGAATCAGAAAATATCAAAGGGGTAGATTTTCTAAACCTAAATTCAACATTATTTTGAACATATTACACAATAGGTACGTGCTTCAGGATAAATCATACAATTCTAGTTACAAATGATAACTAGGACGTTTCAGAGTATTNTTTTCTTTCAAAATTAATTCTTTTCTCTCTAGAAAAGTCAATTGTTTTACAGTGTTCATAGACTCAATTTTTTTTTGAAAGTCAATGATTTTTTGTTGTTCACTAGACATACAGTAAATTATGTTCCATTATTGATTAATCCCACGATAGTTAAATTACTCAAATATTAAATTTAAAAGAAATAATTGNACAAATGTTAAAAATAAATTAATCATATTTTTATCCCATAATTTTATNCNATANTTAGATAGAAGTCAAATAATTCCAAACAGNNCACAGTAAGTTGTAAAGCTAGTGTGGTGCTTAGTTACCTGTCGGTAACCATGTGGTTTTGATTTTCTATCAATANTATTCATAAANCAGGCATAAAATAAATTTTATAATTTGTTTATTTCATCTAAAACTTCAGGGTTTTCTAATGAGGACAAATCGCCTAATTCAGTTCCCAGTAATTTTGCTTTTAATAGTCTGCGCATAATTTTACCTGTCCGTGTTTTTGGTAAATCAGATAATTGAAAAATTTGTTTAGGTTTTGCAATCTTTCCAATTTTTTTAGAAATATGTTCCAGGACATCAGATTCTAAATCAACGTTGTTTTCATCATTGGATACGAAAAATACAACAATTGCCTCTCCCGTTAATTCGTCAGGAATAGAAATTGAAGCTGCATCTGAAATTTTATCATGTGAAATCACAGAATGTTCAATTTCAGCAGTACTCATTCTATGACCAGATACATTAATCACATCATCAGATCTTCCCTGCATGTACCACAGATTGTCTTCATCTGCAAACACATAATCCCCATGAAACCACACATTTTCAAATCTAGACCAGTATGTTTTGATGTATCTATCATCGTCATTCAATAGTCCTCTAGTCATTGCAGGCCACGGTGATTTTATCACCAAATATCCATTTTTGCCACGTAAAGAATTACCATTATCATCAACAATGTCTAAATCCATTCCAGGTACAGGGATTCCGACAGTGGATGGTTTTAATTTCATTCCAGGAAACACAGATAACATTGCACCGCCAATTTCTGTCCCTCCAGATAAATTCATGACGGGTATTTTTTTATTTCCTACTTTTTCAAACAGCCACCACCAAGAATCTTCATCCAACGGCTCACCAGTTGTAGGAATATTTCGTAATTTGTCTAGTGAGTGTCTATCAAGTGGCCGAACGTTATTTTTCTTGAATAGTCTCACAGCAGTTGGAGAAATTCCAAATATTGTAGCGCCGTATTTTGACATGATTTCCCATATTCTATCCATAGTCGGATAGTCCAGGGCTCCGTCATAGATTACAGCACTTGCCCCCATTATCAATAAGCCATAGACATTCCAAACTAATCCTGTAATCCAACCAATGTCTGCAGGCCAGAAGAGAACGTCGTTTTGATGGATGTCCACCAAATATGATGCCTGGTGGCCTGCAAAAACAGAAAAACCGCCATGTGTATGAATAACCCCTTTAGGTTTTCCAGTGGTTCCAGAGGTATACAAAATGAACAGAGGATCCTCGGAATCCATTATCTCTGTATCGCAGGAGTCTCTTTGATCAGATATCAGCGTATCATAAAATTGAATTTTTTCTGATTTGTCATATTGATCAATTCCTTTGTACGAAACAACAATAATTTTTTCAATATCAGTATTTTCAATGGCGGTTTCTACAGTTGTTTTTTGGGACACAGGTTTTCCTTTTCTATGAAATCCGTCAGAAGTTAGCAGTATTTTTGCATGACAGTCCTGTAATCTTATTTGGAGTGATTCTGAGCTATATCCCGAAAAAATAATTGTTTGAATTGCTCCAATCTTAGCTGCTGCAAGTATGGATACAATTGCCTCCTCTACCATGGGCAAATAAATTGCGATTACGTCGCCTTTTTTTACTCCTAATGATTTTAATCCGTTTGCAAGTTTTGAAACTTTTGTATTTAATTCAAGATAGGATAATTTGGTTTCGAGACCATCCTCAGATATAAAATTATATGCAATTTTTTCTGGAAATAATTTTGTAAATTTTTCTACAGATGATTTGTACAGGTTGGTTTTACCGTTGACAAACCATTTAGACCAAGCAATTCCATTTGAAGTATCTAGTGTTTTCGTGTATGGTTCATCCCATATTATCCCAATATCCTTATCAACAGATTCCCAAAACCATTCTAAATTATTTTTTGACTTTATACATAATTCATCCAATGATGATATGTCATGCTTTTTCATAAATTTGTAAACGTTTGAATTTTGAAATTGCTCTTCATTTGGAATAAATTTAAAATCAGACAAGTTGCAATTTTTTTGAATACTCTGCATCGTAAAAAGATTTTTTAATTTGTAAGAAATTGTTCCATGACACTCAGCATTTTGCAATAACATGTTGTCATCAAATGCCACAATTCCACGCGTTAGTAATTATTCACACATAGCGTGCCGGGATTAAGGACATTTCTAGGCACAAAATTATTTACTTTGTGTGTAAAGTTGGTAAAATACATAATGTCATTTTCTTAATTCATAGTATGGCAGAATCATCAAAAGAGTCACCTAAGGATTCATCTGATCATGATCTATTTGTTACTGAATTTCCAAAAAAGGGTTTTGGAATTGTAGATTACCTGCAAGGTCGCATGCATTTTGCATTAATGGATCAAATGAAACTTATGAGCAAATCAGGAATGAAACAAGAGCAAATCAAAGATGCAATTATTAAAACAGTAACAGAAATTGTAGATAATTTTGAGCCTGAAAAAGAATCAGAAAGTTCTTGATTCCATTTTTGTAGATTCCATCATGATAATTTTATGACATTTGCAATAACAATTTGTATGCGGTAAATCATTATCAACTCGATATTTACATTCTTTAGTGTGCTCAACCATCAACATAGTCACTCATGATACATTATCAAATTTGATTATTTATAAAATAAAGTTTTGTAAAAAAATACACCTGTCAAAATTCACGGCATAAAATTTAGAACGAAGNTAAAATAATTTGTGAAGATAAATTTTATCAAATCATTTTTATTAGTTTAAAAATAACATCATTTGTTGGCTTGATGAGTACTACTTACTTGTCAAGTTAACATCAGATTGTTATTTTGGTTCTAATTATTTTCAGAAATTAAAAAAACGGCGGAGGTTTTAGAGAATCAGAAATTTCACGCCATATGAAAGCAGCGATGGCATGAAAAGTAACAGGGTGTGTCGGAATGACTCTAGTTCTTGTCGTTACTATGATCAGTTATCACGATTAGAGCGAATG
>JGI26263J51726_1001031_pt1 | contig 11158 bp, 9 predicted proteins | sample SaaInlV_200m_DNA_2_FD_51726 | JGI IMG/M metagenome (IMG submission 51726)
TTTCTAAAAGAAAAATTTTATCAAATCGAAACAAAGTGGCCACAGTTTAAAATTTTATTTGAGTCATTAGGAAATTTAGCAAAAACAATACCCTCAGATAANANAGTTTTAATTTTAGAAAGAGCTTATTTTTATGGGGGGTGGACATTATTTGCACCTATTTTTTACAAACAAAGGGTTGTATCTATCGATTGCATAATTGATAATCAGGATGACAGGTGGGGAGAGCAAGAGTCATGGTTAGAAGATAATAGGTGTATTAGATGGAGGCCGGATTTTGTTAATGGAATAAGCAATTTAGTTGATATAGAATCTGAATCAATTGATTACGTTATTGTGCCAAATGTTGTTCATCATGAAAAAAATCAAGAGAAAATGTTTCTAGAATTTTCTAGAATTCTTAGAAAAGGAGGCAAGTGTCTAATCTTTGAAGGCTTAGTTCGTGAACTTCATCACATGCCAGATGATTATGTTAGATACACACATGAAGGACTAAAGGTTATGCTCGAAAAAAGTGGTTTAAAATTTGATAATTATAAATTTGGTAGCGGTGTATTTGATGTTATAGCATATGTTTGGCAGAATGCATTTGAATATTTACCTGAGGATCTTAGAAAAGAAAAAATGGAATGGTTTTATAATGAACATTTCCCATATTTACAAGATTTGGATCAAAAATATAGGGAAAATTTAGTAAAGCCAGACAAAGCATTTCCTATGAGTTATATTGTTTGGGCGCATAAAAACTAATTAAATGTATTTAGGAAAAAAAATATTAGCTGTTGTACCTGCCAGAAGTGGCAGTAAAGGCGTAAAAGACAAGAATATGAAAATTCTTGGAGGTATTTCATTGATTGCCAGAGCAGCTAAATGTTTGAGTGAATTAGACTGGATTGATTCAAAAATACTTTCTACTGACTCAAATAGATATGCAGATGAAGGAAGAAAGTACGGTTTGCAAGTTCCATTTCTACGTCCAGATTTTTTGAGCAATGATAGTGCAACAGCAAAAGATACGATGGTTCATGCTCTTCAAGAGTCGGAAAAAATATTCAGTGTAGAATTTGATATATTACTTATTATTGAGCCCACATCTCCATTTAGAATAGCTTCAGATATTGAAGGCACTTGTAGAGAATTAATTGAAAATAATGTAGATTCAGTAGTTTGTGTAAGTCACTTAGATACTAAGTGTCACCCAGAAAAAGCATTAACCATTAAAAATGGCAAGCTGCAGCACTATGAGAAGAAAGGGAAAAATATTACAGCCCGCCAACAATTAGAAACACTTTATGCAAGAAATGGTATTTGTTATGCTATCACTAAAAACTGTTTGTTAGGCGACAAGAGCATTATTACTGATAAAACTAGAGCTTTTTTAGTCAATCGATATATTGTAAACATCGATAATCCAATTGATATAAAATGGGCTGAATTTCTGATACAGAGTAACTTTGTTGAATTAACAATATAATATGGAGCCTGTAAAAATAACTGCAGTTTTAGTGGATAGGGCAAATTATGGACGTCTTAAGCCGATCCTAGAAATAATGCGCAATGATCCTGATATAGAGTTAGGTTTAGTCTGCACAGGTACAATGTTGCTTGATAGGTTTGGTAAGGCTGTTGATTTAGTGAAAAATGACGGTTTTTATGTTTCTGAAGAGATATATATTGAATTAGAGGGTTCAGTGCCGAGTACAATGGCAAAATCAATCGGACTTGCAGTTATAGAGCTGTCTAATGTATTTCAAAAACAATCACCAGATTTTGTGTTGCTGATTGGTGATCGCAGTGAAGCGCTCGGTGCAGCAATTGCTGCAGCGTATCAGAATCTTTGCCTGGTTCATATTCAGGGTGGCGAAGTAACAGGTTCAATTGATGAGTCTGCACGGCATGCAATTACAAAGCTATCGCATTACCATTTTCCATCTACAAAACAAGCGGGGAAAAATATTGTTCAAATGGGAGAACGTGAAGAGTGCGTATTCCCGTATGGATGCCCTAGTGTAGATGTGGTATTTAATTCTAAAGTAAGCTCTTCCAGTATATCACTTAATATGGGAGTTGGGCCAGACTTAGATTTATCTGACGACTATCTTCTCATTCTATTTCATCCTGTTACAACAGAATACAGTAGCTCTGAAGGGCAAATGGAGGAATTACTGAGTGCTGTAAAAGAAATCAACATGCAGATAGTATTAATATGGCCTAATATAGATGCAGGTGCAGATGGCGTGTCGCAAGCTATACGCAGATTTAGGGAAAATAATAGCCAAATTAAACTTCATGCATATAAAAATTTTGAACCGGAAGAGTACATACCTTTATTGAGTAATGCAGCTTGTGCAATTGGGAATTCATCTAGTTTCATTAGGGATGCGTCATTTTTGGGTACACCAATAGTTCTTGTTGGTTCAAGACAAGATGGCAGGGAATGTTCTGATGCAGTAATAAAGGTGGAGCCAAAAAAAGAAGAAATTATAAAAAAAATAAAAATACAATTAAATCATGGTAGTTATAAAAGTTCAGATCTGTATGGGAAGAAAGGTGTTTCAAAAAAAATAGTTGAATGTATAAAAAAATTAACTAAGTACACTCAAAAGAGATTTTTAGTTGTCTAAAAAACCACAACTTAACATATGTGGGAGAATGATTGGAGTAGGGCATCCACCACTTGTGATATCAGAGATTGGTATTAACCATGAAGGGAGTTTGCAAGTAGCATTTAAAATGGTTGATGCTGCATATAAATCCGGTGCTGAAATTATCAAGCACCAAACACATGTTGTTGAAGTCTGCACGGCATGCAATTACAAAGCTATCGCATTACCATTTTCCATCTACAAAACAAGCGGGGAAAAATATTGTTCAAATGGGAGAACGTGAAGAGTGTGTATTCCCATATGGGTGCCCCAGTGCAGATGTAGTATATAATTCCAAATTAGGATCTCTCAATACATCTCTCAATACATTTCTTAATATGGGAGTTGGGCCAGATTTGGACTTATCTAGCGATTATCTTCTTGTGTTATTTCATCCTGTTACTACAGAGTATAGTAGTTCTGAAGAACAAATGAATGAATTACTTAATGCCGTAAAAAGACTTAATATGCAGACAGTATTAATATGGCCAAATATAGATGCAGGCGCTGATGGAGTGTCACAAGCTATACGTATATTCAGAGAAGATAATAATCAAATAAAGCTTCGTGCATATAAAAATTTTGAACCTGAAGAATATATACCACTTCTAGACAATGCGGTTTGCGCAGTTGGTAACTCATCTAGTTTTATTAGAGATGCTTCTTTTCTAGGGACCCCAATAGTTCTTATAGGTTCAAGACAGAACGGAAGAGAATATTCAGATGCTGTAACTCATGTCAAACCAGACTCTGTAGATATTTTTAATGCAGTTAAAAAACAAATTAAACACGGTAAGTATCAAGCTTCGACACTTTATGGAAAATACGGAGTGTCGAACAAGATAGTGAATAAGATATTAACTCTAAATAAGTATGTACAAAAAAAATTCCATATAATTGATTGAAATAGAATTTAAATTGAAATTTATAGATAAAGAACTAAATTTAGTTGATATAGATGCTTATTCATTAAGAGGAGAGAGTTTTTATGCAAGCACTTTGAACGATAATCAACAAAGGCTTGAATCAAATAGGAAATTTATAAAAAAAAATGACCAGTTTGTGTGTTTTTTATGCGGGCATATTGATGGAGTTATAAAGCTTAAATGGAGTGAAGGTTATACACTAATACAATGCAGAAAATGCGAAGCTATTTCTGCCAATATTACGCCTGATTGCTCTCAAGAAATATACAAAGATGTTGATAACTTTAAACTTTATGCTGAACGAATTTCTAAGTATTTTAACTACAGGAAGAAGACTTTCGGGCAGGAAAGATATTACTACACAATTGAAAGATTAAAGCTCAATAATAATAAAATAAAATTATTAGATGTTGGCTGTGGTGTAGGATATTTTTTAGATCTTTTAAAAGATAAGGAAATCTGGGCTAGAGGGCTCGAAGTTGACCCTCTTCAAGTTAAGTATTGTAAAGATATGGGCTTGAATGTCTCTAGTAACAATATTTCAGATGAACCAGACGGTTATTATGACGTGGTAACTATGTTTGATGTTTTGGAGCATTTGATAGAGCCTGTTGACTTTTTTTTAGATATTAATAAAGTTCTTAAACCTAATGGTTATATAGTTATGTACACCCCTAATATTCATTCAATTGGGTTTGAGCTAATGGCTGAAAAGCAAAATTTATTACACCCTTTTGAGCATGTGTGTTTTTATAATAAATCTTCACTTGATTTTCTAGTTTTACAAACTAATTTTAAGATTGTTAGTATTGAGTTTTTTGGTTTAGATATAATGGATTACTTACTTTATAAAGAGCATCAGGATAGTTGTAAATACACCCAGAGTTTGCAAAGTATGATGACTATAATTCAGGCTTGTTTAGACAAACTGGAGATAAGTAACCATATGCGAATTACACTACAAAAGAACTAATTATGATTATTGAAAAAGATATTGCAAAATTCTTAGTTTTGGATAGCGATACTGTGCTTACTGCTGTTAATAAAATTAATAAAAACAACTCTAGAATTGTTTTTATTATTGACAATAATGGTGTTTTGCTAGGGGCATTTAATGACGGTGATTTTCGTCGTTGGCTTCTATCAAATAATACAATTAATATGGATACCACTGTTTTTGATGTGTGTAATCATTCATTTATTTCAATGAAGGTTAAAGATCATCATCTGAAAATATCTGGAAAACTCAATGAAAAAATACATCATATCCCACTAGTTGATGAAAATCACAGAATTATTGCAGTTGCCTCAATGAGTAATGGTGTCAATCAAATCAAAATATCCTCTAAAATTATTAGTGAAACTTCATCGGTGTTTATTATTGCTGAAATTGGCAATAATCATAATGGAAGTTTAGAATTGGCTAAGAAGTTGGTTGATCTGGCAATTTCATCAGGCGCTGATTGTGCAAAATTTCAAATGCGAAGCATGAAAGACTTATACGGCGATAACGCTTTTAAAAGTGACTTTGATGATCTTGGAGATCAATATACAAAAGATTTATTGCAAAAATTTCAATTGACAGATAAAGAGTTGTTCGAGGTTTTTGATTATTGTAAAAGTAAGGATATTATTCCATTGTGTACCCCCTGGGATTGTGCCAGTATAAAGGCTTTAGAGTCATATGGAATGGAGGCCTATAAAGTTGCTTCTGCTGATTTTACGAACCATGATTTATTAAAATATTTAATAAAAACTGGCAAACCTATAATATGCTCTACTGGTATGTCAAATGAAACTGAGATTTTACACACTATTAATTTTCTAAAAGAAAGAGGTGCGCAGTTTTCTCTATTGCATTGCAACTCTACATACCCTGCACCCTTTAAAGATGTTAATCTAAATTATATTAATCACCTTCATAGTATTGGAAAGTGTGTTGTTGGTTATTCTGGTCATGAAAGAGGTGTAAATATAGCAATTGCAGCTGTTGCTAAAGGGGCAAAGATAATAGAAAAGCACTTTACAGTTGACCAATCAATGGAGGGCAATGATCATAAAGTAAGCCTACTACCAAGTGAATTTAAGGCAATGGTAAAGGCAATTCGACAGGTTGAAGCCTCCATGTGTGGTACTAATGAACGTCATATGACACAAGGCGAGTTGATGAATAGAGAAACTTTAGCTAAAAGTTTATATGCATCTAAAGATATCAGGCTTGGGGAAAATATATTAGAAAATATGATAATTGTTAAGAGTCCTGGTATTGGCTTGCAGCCAATGTATAAAAAAGATATTTTAGGCATAAAGGCTATTAGAAATATAAATAAAGGAGAGTGTTTTTTTGCTAGTGATGTGCAAGGTAATGTTGTTAAAGCGCGTGATTATAAATTCCAGCATAAATGGGGAATCCCAGTACGATTCCATGACTATAAAGACCTGACCGCTGAGTTAACTCCGGACGTTCTGGAATTTCATTTGAGTTATAACGATTTAAATGTAGAGTTGAGTGATTACTTTTCTGATACTTTGGATTTGGATTTTATAGTTCATTGTCCTGAATTATTTTCGGGCGATCATGTCCTTGATTTGTGTGCTAATGACGCAGAATATCGTGAACACTCAATACTAGAACTTCAAAAAGTAATTGACTTTACACGATCAATGCAACCGTATTTTTCTGGCAATAACAAAACACTTATTGTAACTAATATTGGCGGATTTACTGCAGATTCACATCAAGACATTGAACATTGGAAAGTGTTACATTCAGTATTATCAGATAGTCTGTTGAAATTAGATACAAAAGGTGTCGAAATTATCCCTCAAACGATGCCGCCTTTTCCATGGCATTTTGGTGGACAGAGTCATCATAATTTATTTGTATCTATTGAAGATATAGTTACATTTTGTCAAAGCCATAATTACAGGGTTTGCCTTGATGTATCACATTCAAAACTCGCATGTAATTATTATGGCTGGTCATTTCATGAGTTTCTTACCAAAGTATCTCCTTATGTGGCACATATGCATATTGCCGATGCCAAGGGCGTTGATGGCGAAGGCTTGCAAATTGGTGAAGGAGATATGGACTTTGTTATGTTTACATCTATAATTGAGAAAAAAATGCCTACTGCTAGTTTTATTCCAGAAGTATGGCAGGGTCATAAAAATAATGGCGAGGGATTTTGGGTTGCATTAGATCGTTTAGAAGATATTATGATGCATAGTTAGCTTTATATGTCTAACTTACAACAAAAAATTGTCGCCCTGGTGCCACTAAGGGGTGGTTCAAAAGGCATACCTAAAAAAAACATTAAGAATATTGCTGGAAAGCCATTATGTGCTTGGGTATTAGAAGCTGCAAGATTATCTAAGTTTATAGATGAAGTATATGTTTCAACCGATTCTGAAGATATTATTCGTGTGGTAAAAGAGATAGATGCAAGTATCCATATAGTAAAAAGACCTCAACATTTGTCAGATGACCTTTCTTCTACTGAATCAGTAATGCTACATTTTATGGATAATGTTGATTTTGACATCTTGGTAACAATACAAGCAACATCTCCTTTAACTCAAAGTACTGATATTGATAATGCCTTATTAGAATTTAGGAATTCAAAAAAGGATTCATTATTGACAGCAGTAGAATCAAAACGATTTTTTTGGAATTATGAATGTGAGCCCATTAACTATAATCCTATTAATAGACCTAGACGCCAAGATTTTCAAGGATATTTGATGGAAAATGGAGCTTTTTATATTACAAGTCGTGAAGTTTTAAGGCGTGAAAAATGTAGATTAGGCGGAAATATAGGAATCCACATAATGGACGATGAATCCTTCTTGGAAATTGATGAGCCTTCTGATTGGGATATGATGGAGTTAATTTTGAACAAAAAATTTAGAGGAGGGTCGAAAATTTATGATAAAGAATAAAGATTTGAGAGAACATTACAACAATGTATACACCACAGGTTCCGCTAATTATTATACCTTTTCAAGCTATGAAGAGTCTTTAGCAATTCTAGACATGCTGAATGAACTAAATGGTAAGAAGATTCTTGAAATAGGTTGTGGTGAAGGTGCTTTAGCCTCAATGTTAACAGATGCAGGAGGTGACGTTACAGCTGTTGATTATAGTAAGAAGGTGATTGAAATAGCTGAATCGAAATATAATCTGGATCGATTACAATTTATATGTGATGATTACAGAAATCTTTCGAGTAATTATGATGTTGTTGTGCTTCAAGGCGTTTTGGAGCATTTTGACGATCCATTTGGTACTTTGGATTGGATAATAAACAACCTTCTATCAAAAGATGGTTATGTAGTTACCTCATCACCCTCTTTTATTAACCCAAGGGGTTACGTCTGGATGACGTTGCAATTATTGTTTAATGTGCCTATGTCACTTAGTGATTTACATTTTTTATGTCCATTTGATTTTGAAGAATATTGTGATAAAAATAACTACCAGCTCACTTATAATTCATCAAATCAATCATGGGGTAATGGCAAAGGGATGATGATTGATTTTAATAAAAGACTTAGAAATGCCCTTCGTGATGCGAATATGGACAATTCAAATGTTGATAATTTATTAGAATGGCTGAATAAGGCAAAGAATTATTCTGTTGAAGATAGTCACACTGGCGCAAATGTTATTTATAGAATCAGTCTAGCTAATAATGTGTAGCAAATGAAAATAGCCATTGTAATTAATGCTGAGAAAAAAGGATTTCTTTGTTCTGTAGGCGATTTGTTGGAATCTAAGTATGGCCACGATATAACCTATGTTGCACGTGATAAAAATGTAGAGAAAATTATTCAGAGCAATCTTGGCAATAATAAACAAATAATTAGACTAGATAAAAGAAAAAAAGTAATTGAAATTAATAATGACGATATTCTGGAAGAGGCTAAATTTTTTGAAAATAGATATAATATTTTATTTTCAAGTTTATTAGCAATGGATAGAGGGTTAGGACAGGGTTATTTTTATAATGTACAGAATGTCCCGCATATACGAAAATCTAAATGGACATATAGTAAAAAAATTAGAAGTTTAGTTGTGAATTTTAGAGTCTATGAGGAAATAATTAAGGATTTTGATATTGTAATAGTGGCCAATATTGGTCCAATAATTTATTCTGTTTGTAGTAAGAATAGATGCCACAACTTTACATTGTCTCAAACAAGGTTTGGAGATAGATATATGTGGAGTAACGATCGCTATATGACAAGTAAGCAAATTAGAGATAATATAGACGAACTAGTTATTCAGAAATATAAAACTAGTACTAAGATAGTGTATCAAACGGACGGAGGAGGAGAGCTAAATTTAAGTAAAGCTAAAGTGTCTTTTACTAGAACCTTTGTAAGGGCGTATAGCGTATTTATTAATGAGATTAAAAAGATACTTTTAGGTAACTTATCTAAAGATGGTTACAGGCCATTTGCATGGATACCAACTATTTTTTTTTCTTGGGTAAATTATAAGTATCTAGATAAAATCTCCATCTATCCATCAGATGTTAGCACTAGTAAAGTGATATATATGACATTACACGTTGAGCCTGAAATTTCTCTATTTAGATATTCACCAGAGTTTTCTAACGTGTACGAGGCTATTGTATGGCTTTCAAAATCCTTGCCGGCTGGTACTATTCTTGTTATAAAAGAACACCCTATCAGTCTTGCAGTTAGGTCGATTTACTTTTATAAATTTTTATCAAAAATACCAAATATTAAATTTGCACATATTGACTCATTAAGTCACGACTGGATTCAGCATTCCACATTGATTAGCACTATAACAGGATCGGTTGGTACAGAAGCAGTGTATTACAACAAACCCGTTATATCATTTGGAAAACACCAATTAATTAACCACCTCCCTTCAGTGGAATATGTATCTAATTACGATGAAACAAAGGTAGCCGTTAATAGGCTTTTAGATATTAAAAATAAAACTATATTTCGTATCTCTAAGTCTTGTTTGCATGAGGCAATTTTACAATCTTCTATAGAATTACCAGATTTTAAAAGGTGTAGTAAGAGTAATAAATTAGAGCCTAATATCGCCGCTATTGCATGCAAGAACCTTGTAACAACATATCCATTAATTTTTAAGTAGATATTTTTTTTAGTAGGCGAAGCATGGGTTTTAGCAGTATTTCTTTATTTTATGTGATTTATTAAAATTTTATGAGTTTGGAAAATTATTTATTTATCGAGTTATGTGGTTCATACGATATTGGTGGAATTGATGCTGAGCAGAATATTGTTTTTGGGAAAAATAAGGTTCTCAAATTTAAATACGGTAATATTTGCCCAATACATATTAAAGATGAGAAAAACCGAATTGTTATTACAGTGGGACACCCTAGCTTTAATAATAAAATTGATGTAGATGATTTTATATCAGAATATATTAAAGTTACAAAGCAGAATAAGAGCAATTTTATTGCTAGTATAGATGGTGAATTTTTAATTATTGATTTTAATAAACTTTCAGATGAAATAACTGTAATTAATTCGAGATTTGCATCACCAATTGTTTTTTATGCAGTTGTTGCTGGAAGTTTTGTTTTGAGCACTGCATACTCTATGATGTTTAAGTATTTATTCAATAATGGCTTAACTACGGCCAAAGTACTTAATGAGAAAATATATGAAGTGTTACGATTTAGAAGGTTATTTGGTGTAGGCACTTATGACAATCATAGCAAATATTTAGAGGGTGCTAGTAAATTATCTTGGAAAGACGATATAAAGATAGAGCGATATTGGAGGCCCAATCTTATTAAAAATAACTTTAGTCTAAGTACTAATTCCAATACCCTTATCGAAATATTAGATGATTCAATAGAGTATAAGACGAGTGATAATAAGCGGTATGGAATTATGCAAAGCGGGGGATTGGATACTAGGTTAATTTTATCAAGATTCAACAAACCTCCACATGCTTTTAACATTACCTACGAAAAGAATCGTGAATATAATATAGCTAAGGAATTAGTTAGTTACAAGAATGGAAGTTTCTCATGGATTCAGGCTGAAATTGGCCAATATAAGAATTATTTTGATTATGGTACGCAGACTACTGGAGGCATGTATCAGAATAGTGGTTTATTTTATGGGCATAGAAAAACTATCAAAGAAAAGTGTGATGTTTTATTTTCTGGTTATGGTATGGATTATTTTTTTCAGGGGATGTACTTACCTTCAAAGATGTATAGTGTGTTTGGTGAGCCGATTCCTTATTATAAAACATTGGGGAAAATTGATGCAAACGTAACTAAATATTTTATAGATAACATATCATATAAAACAAAAGGATTTGAGCTTCAAAATATAATGAATCCAAAGCAGATAGGTCGTATGAATGATTCAATTTATGAAACTATTGAATCTCAGCTTAATAATGCTAAGAAGTATTCAGATAATATATACGATATTTATGAGCATATGAGTTTAGGTAACTTGTCTAGACACTATACACATTGCGGACAGTTGGCGTTAATGGAACTTTCTGAACATAGAACTATCTCTTATAGCAATAAGATTCTTGATCTTTAT
>JGI26263J51726_1001034_pt1 | contig 11148 bp, 8 predicted proteins | sample SaaInlV_200m_DNA_2_FD_51726 | JGI IMG/M metagenome (IMG submission 51726)
AAATGCCCATCGTCAATCGTAGTGAACCAGTAATTTGTTCATGGGAAAATCCCATTGCTTGTAAAACATGTGAAGCTCTTTGAGTATTAACAGAACATGCAGAACCTGTGGAAGCTGCAATTCCATATTCATCTAGTTTAATGATAAGATCTTCCCCATTAACTCCAAGAAATGTAAAATGTGCATTATTTGGTAATCTGGATTTTGGATCACCGTTAAGAGTCACTTCAGTAATTTCTTCTAAAACTCTGTCAACTAAAAGATCACGAAGTTTACGGACATAAGTCATATTTTCATCTAAATTATTTTTGGCGATTTCACATGCCTTGCCAAATCCAACAATATTAGCAACATTTTCAGTCCCAGAACGCAATCCATGTTCTTGACCACCACCCAAAATCACAGGATTAATTTTAATTCCATTTTTAATGAATAGTGCCCCTATACCTTTTGGACCATGTAGTTTATGGGAGGAAATGGATAGTAAATCTATGCCTAATTCTTTTACATCTATAGGAATCTTGCCAACTGCTTGAACAGCATCTGTATGAAATGGAATATTTCGTTCATTACACAATTTAGAAATTTCAGAAATACGTTGCACTGTTCCCACCTCATTATTTCCAAACATTATCGAAACAAGACAAGTTTTCTCAGATAGATGATTTTTTAATTCTGAAGGGTCAATAGTTCCAAATTTATCAACTGGTAAATAATCAATATTTAAGCCAGTTTCTGTAAGTTGTTTACAAGGCTCCAAAATTGCATCGTGTTCAATTAAGGATGTAATGATCTGATTATTCAAATCATTTACAGGGATGCCCCTAAGAACAGTATTGTTTGATTCCGTACCGCCAGAAGTGATTAAAATTTCTGAAGGATCTGCATTGATTAATTGTGCAATTTGCTTTCTTGCTTTTTCAATTGCTTTATGAGCTAATCTACCATACCTATGAATAGACGATGCATTACCGTATTGTTCTTTTAGATAAGGTAGCATTGATTCTAAAACATCTTCATGAATTTGAGTTGATGCTGCATTGTCAAGATATATCAATCTGCAATCACATTAATTTTTCCGGGTTTATATCCTTCTTGATCAACTTCAACAGAAGTAAACCCAATCATCATTAATTTCTCAGTAATTTGTTTCAAAATATTTTGATCAAGTCTAGAAATCATTTGTTTCTCAACTTCAATTTTTGCAGAACCATCAATATCACGCACCCTTACTTGTTTTACATTTGTAAGTTGTTTAACAATAGTTTCACCAAATTCAATTCTAGTTAATTTTTCTGCAGTTACTCTTTGGCCCCAAGGAATTCTGGATGCTAGACATGAATTTGATGGTTTGTCATATACAGACAATCCAATTTGTTTAGCAATTTCCCTAATTTTAGATTTTGAGAAACGAGATTCCACCAGAGGGCTGCGTATTCCATTTTGCTTTAATGCTTCAATTCCAGGCCTATAATCACCTAAATCATCAAGATTAGTACCATCTACAATAACCTCCACATTATGCTCTTTTGCAAGTTTAATCAAATGATCTCCCAACTCCATTCTACAATGAAAACATCGGTCAGAATCATTTTTTGTAAAATCGTCATTTTCAAGTTCGCTATAATCCAAAAGAAGTTGTTGAATTCCTATCTCAGAACAAATTTGCTTTGCAGTGCCAAGTTCTTCTGCAGACAAAGTTTTGTAATCTGCAGTAACTGCAATGGCAGAATTTCCGAGTTTTTGGAATGCAGCATATGCAACAAGGGCACTATCAACTCCTCCCGAAAGGGCAATCATAACTTTATTTTTTCCATCAAACCAATTAACTAGATTTTCAAGAGAATCCATTACTCATCTCCAATTTTTCAATTTCTTTTCTCAAAAATGCTTCAGTTTCCTTAATGGATTTGTCAACGGCATTAGATATGATCTTTAAATCATCAAATTCAATCTTAAAATCAATTTTACCTTTGAAAGAAGATTTTTTGTAGTTTACTTGAAAAGATTGACCGCTCAAAGTTAGAGATGCATTATGATTCGATCTAGGAACAACGAATCTATTAGAATCAGAAACTCTAATTCCCAAAGTCCCAGTTTCTAATACAAGTGTATCAACTATTTCATCAAGAGTATCATCAGTACAAATTACAGATACAAGATTAGTTGGCCTGCCTTTCTTTGTGATTCCAGTGTAAATTGAAACATCTCGTGCTCCTTTTTCCATGATTTGATCAATCAAATTTCCTAAAATTTCTCCTGAAACATCATCTACATTTGTTTCAAGTATTTTGACAGAATCAATTTCAAAATTATTTTCAGAACCTCTAACAATTTTTAGAGTATTAGAAAAAGAATCAAAATCTTTTTGGCCTGCCCCATATCCAATAGATTCAACTTTCATTGAAGGGTAATATTTTACAGATTCATATGCCAAATTCACTAAAATGCAGGCTCCAGTTGGAGTTGTAAGTTCTCCATTTGCATCATTTCCTTTGATCATTAAATTAGAATTTTTAAAAATCTCAAGAATTGCACTTGCTGGATTTGACATCGTTCCATGTGAAAATGTTACAGAGCCCCCACCTACAGAAACAGGTAAACAAACAATTTTTTCTTCAAATAATTCCAAATCATCCAGTGCAATAGTAATTCCAACAATATCTACCAAAGTATCAATACTTGACGCTTCATGAAAATGAACAGACTCTTTAGGAATTCCATGTATTTTGGATTCAGAAGAAATAAGAGTATCAATACAAGATTTCGCAAACAAACTTGCTTTATCAGAAAGATGTAGTTCTTTTGTAGAATTCATTATTGCTGCTTTAATCTCCGAACCTTTTCTTTCATGAATTTCTTCATTAATTTCTAAAATTAGTTGTAAAGATTCAATTCCATGTTTCTGAATTTTTTCAAAATCAATTTTTTTTATTGTAGAATCTGGAAGGAATTTTTCAGATTTTTTGATCCCATCAATTATTTTATTTTTGTCAGATCCTAAATCCACTAATGAACAAAGAAGCATATCTCCAGATACGCCAGCAATCTGTGGATCTATTACAATAACCATGATTAAAAATTATCAAAAATTGCTTATAAATTCGACTAATATTTTGAGAATTTCATTAGATTTAATTATTCAAAATTAACACTGTTTTACATGATTACAATTATCGGTTCAGGTAAAGTAGGCGGAGATGCCGCATTATTTTCAGCACTAAAACGATTGGATGAGCAAATATTATTACTAGATGTGGCTGAAGGACTACCTCAAGGAGAAGCAATGGATATCAACCATATGCTATCAGAGCAAGGAATAGATGTCGAAGTAAAAGGTTCAAATGATTTTGCAGATATGAAAGGCTCAAAAGCAGTAGTTGTAGTAGCAGGTTCTGGAAGGAAACCAGGAATGACAAGAATGGATCTCTTGAAAATTAATGCATCAATTGTAAAAAGTGTGGTTGAAAATGTAAAAAAATATGCAGATGACTCTATGATAATTCCAGTTACAAACCCACTTGATCCTATGGCCTACATAACATACAAGGTATCAGGATTTGATAGAAGCAGAGTATTTGGAATGGGCGGAATGTTAGATTTATCAAGATTTAGACAATTTATTCATGAAGCAACCGGACATTCACGTGATTCAATCAGAGCATTAGTAATTGGTGAACACGGTGAAAACATGCTACCACTACCAAGATTTTCATCGGTATCAGGAATTCCATTATCATCTTTTCTTCCAAAAGAAAAATTAGATGAACTAGTTCTAAATACAAAACAAGTGGCAGCAAAAGTAATTGAATTAAAAGGTGCTACAGTTCATGCACCAGGTAATGCGATTTCTGCAATTCTAGAATCAGTAGTAAGAGATAGAAAACAAGTCATTCCAGTTGCAACGTATCTTGATGGAGAATATGGTCATTCAGATGTAACAATAGGAGTTCCAGCAATCATTGGAAAGAAAGGCGTAGAGAAAATTATAGAGTTGGACCTAAATGGTGAAGAAAAACAAGTCTTTGATAAAGCAGTAGAAAGTGTAAAGGGTGCCATTTCAGGCATTGAGATCTAAGCATTTTTTTAGACTAAGCAATAAAATTCATCAATGGAAATTCATGAAATTTTGCAATCATTAGAAAAAGGAAAAATTTCAGTAAATAACGCAAAAAAGCTTTTGTCGCTATATTCAATTGAAGAAGTAGAGGGCTTTGCTAAAATTGACATTAACAGAAGAAAACGAAGAGGTATCCCAGAGGTAATCTTTGCAGAACCAAAAGAATTAGATGAAATTAAAAAAATTACAAAAAAAGTTCTAGAAAAAACCAATTCAGTAATAATATCAAGAATCAAAAAAGAAGACTATCCAAAAATATTATCATTTTCCAAGAGATTAAAAGTAAAAATTAAAACTGGAAAGAATTCATCATCATTGTTATTATTTAAAAAACCAATAAAGTTTCAAGGTGGAAAGGTAGGGATTATGACTGCAGGTACATCAGATATTGGAGTTGCAGAAGAATCAAGATTGATGTGTGAAGCAATGAATTGCAAATGTATTACAAGTTACGATGTAGGAGTTGCAGGTATTCAGAGAGTTTTTCCAATTTTAAAAAAAATGATAAATGAAGATGTAGATTGCATCATAGTTGCTGCAGGAATGGAAGGAGCATTAGCCACACTAGTATCCACACTAGTAGATATTCCAATCATAGGAATTCCCACATCTGTAGGTTATGGATATGGAGAGAAAGGAATAGCAGCTCTTGCATCAATGCTTCAAAGCTGTTCATTGGGATTATCAGTTGTAAATATCGATAATGGGATTGCAGCTGGTGGAATTGCAGCAAATATTGCAAATAGGGCAATCAGAAAAAATTATTCAGATTAGAATTTCAGATTGATCAACCTCGTAAATGATATATAACAACCAAAAAGAAGGTGGATAATTGGCTGGCAAACGTGTTGTACTTACTGCTGATCGTAGTTTAATGACAAATTATAGAGGAAATTTTCTTTATGGATTTATTGCGTGTGGACCATATGAGGTTCTACCTGAATGGGTTTTTGATAAAGTATTTTGTCCTTCAGTTGAAACAGACCCAATTACCGGAGAGGTAAAAGTTGCCCAAGTTGGATTAAGAAGAATTGAGAGTTCATTGATTCAAGGAGGATACAAAAAAGAAGATGTATTCATGGCACATCCTGAAATGTTAAACAAATCAATTGGTCCAGATACTAAAGTTGTTGGAATTAATGTAATGGACCCATTAGGAATGGCACCAGTTACTACAACCATGTCTCCAGAAAAATTATCTTATGTTGCAATGAAATTTAAGAAAATGTGTGCAGACATAATTCAACTAAAAAAGAAATATGATTTCAAAGTTGTAGTTGGAGGTAATGGAGCATGGGAATTAGCAAAATCAGATAGAATGAAAATACATGGAATTGACACAGTTGTTGTTGGAGAAGCAGATGAACTAGCTGTAGATTTATTTCAAGATTTAGAAAAAAATGATGCTCCAGAACTAATGCATTGTTTTGTAAGAAATCTTGAAAATATTCCAGTCATTGAAGGTCCAACAATTAATTCATTGATTGAAGCAATGAGAGGTTGTGGAAGAGGATGTGACTTTTGTGATGTAAATAAAAGATCAAAGAAAGATCTTCCATTAGAGAGATTACAACATGAAGCTAAAGTCAACTTAGATTATGGATTCGACTCTATTTGGTTGCATTCTGATGAGATGTTACTATATGGATGTGATAATAGGGATTTTGTTCCAAACAGAGATGCAATTGTTGATTTATGGAAAGGGCTAAAAGGATTAGGAGCTAATTTTATCGGAACTACTCATATGACATTTTCAGCTGTTGCAGCAGATCCTATATTGATGCAACAAATTTCTCATGTTAATGAGCAAGATAGAACAGGAAGATGGCTTGCAACTAATCTTGGAATTGAAACAGTATCACCATCAATGGTAAAAAAACACCTCGGAGTTAAAACAAAACCATTTGCTCCTGAAGAATGGGGAAGTGTTGTAAGAGAAGGAGCAAAAATTCTAAATGAGAACCACTGGTTCCCAGCTGCCACAATCATAATTGGCTGGCCTGATGAAACCCCAGATGATGTTCAATACACCATCGACATGATGAGTGACTTTAGAGAAATGAATTTCAGAGGTTTAGTCGCACCATTACTTTACCAAGACTTTAGTGAAAAGAACTCAATGCACTTTGGAAACTTGAATGAAGCACAATTTACATTATTTTGGAAATGTTGGGAAAATAACTTACGAGTCATCAATGATATCATTCCTATTATTCTTAGAAACAAGACCTATGGCGGACCAATGAAGGTTTTCATGTATGGAATTCTTAAAGCTGGTACTTGGGCCATCATGAGATATTTGCGAGGATTATGTAAAGATCTTTTCAATGGAAGGACTCCAGATGAAATTATTGATAAATATGCAAGAAGTAGATCTGTAACTGCTCCTAAATTTCAAATAAAGAAATTATAGATTTTCAATAGCAATATCAGCTATAGTGTTTCTTATTGGGGTTATAGAAATAAAGTAAACTTTGTCTGCTCTCTCTACTGCTTCAACTTTTTTGAAAGATTTTGATGCAACATCAAACTCATAAATTCCAGGTTCAAGGGAGCCTTTTGCATAAAGCATAAGATATGTTTCTCCAGTTGCTGGGCTTAACGGAATAAAAGACATCACGTGTCCTTTGTAAGAATTGATAGGCAAGGTATTTTTCATTGGCGGTGCTGCGGATGCCATATACATTAGGAAATCATCTATTGATTCAAATTCTTCATATTCCATATGCATGAAATATCAGAAGAGGTTTCAGTATAATAACCTAGAGTGAAATAAAATTATTTTCTAGATTTAATGATTTGGTTTACTTTGAATCCAATTAATGCAGGTGCTGCAATATACATTCCCAAGTTCAAAGCAATTACAGAAATTCCTAGTCCTAAGACTTCAATTTCTGAACCTTCATCTGCTAATGACATTATAGATAGTGTTGAAAGCATAGGTGTAATGGTAGTCTTTACAATTTCTTTAAACATTGGATTTTCTCTCTCCCAATCTGCTACTGTTGGTGCAAATGAATAGTATAATGTGTTAAAGCCACCCATAAATGCAGTACCAGAACTTGTACTGAATAGTGTGTTATCTCTAATTTCTCTAAGTAGTTGTACTTGTGGTGCTAGTTCAGTTCCATATGCTGCTGTTGCGATTAAACATCCACTGTCAGGGTCTGATTGAACGACTTGACAAATTCCATTTACCAATTGAGTTCCTGCCCCACATGTTGGTTCTGGTTCAGTTACGGTTGGTTCAGTTACGGTTGGTTCAGTTACGGTTGGTTCAGTTACGGTTGGTTCTACTGGTGGTGGTTCAGTTACGGTTGGTTCTACTGGTGGTGGTTCAGTTACGGTTGGTTCTACTGGTGGTGGTTCAGTAGTAGAAATTACTTGTTTACCACCAACATAATTTACTAAAACTTTAGAAGAATCTGCACCATATTTTACATCAATAGTATAATCACCATTATCTTTCCACAATATACCACCAGCTATAAAATTAAATTCAAAAGAACCATCAGAATTTGGAATTATTTGTCCAATAGTTACAAACCCATCTGTTGGGGATATTACTTTGTAAGTAATTGCGCCAGCAGTTTGTGATGAAGAATCATAATCAGTAACGGTACCAGAAACGGTTACAGATGCACCATTAGATGCAATATCTAAGTCAGTAGATATAGGTAATGCAGGGTTAGGATCACTTGTTGCAAAAGCAACATCACTAACACCATAAGATAGAATTGAAATTGATAATAATGCAAATGCCAAGAATTCAGTTAGTCTCATTTTCAATTTGATTCATTGGTTTGAGGTATTTATGTTTTCAATGAAGGAAAAATTGACCAGATTATATTCTTATGATGCCTTTTTTGACTAAATATTGGATTGATTTTACAAAGTCCTCATCAGAGATTTGATCATTTGACCACCATTTTGCATTATTTTTAATCCATTGTGGAATTACAGGATCAGAAACTATGAAAGAAATTGTTTTCACATATTCATCATTATGAGATAATTCAATTTCATAAATTCCAACCATCGAATTTTCATTAACTGAAATGACAGATTTGTAGTGTCCACTACTAGATATTAAAGCAGCAAAATTTTGAATTTTTCCATCAGGAGATGTTATAGATACAGCCAAAGGAATTCCTCTTCGATGATTTTCTAAACTACCTGAAAGAATTACATCTTCAACATTATCAGATACAGGTTTTACAATTTCATATGCACTAAGTTGAGGTGCAGTATAAAATGATGGAGATGGGTTTTTTAAAAGACTGTAGATATTTGTATTTCCAAAACTATCTCTAGAATCATGATATTTCGCATCAAGACTGCCACCTGCTGAGGATATTAATTTGGTGCCAGATTCATTGCATATTTTTGATGGCATTTTGAATACACCTTCAAAAATACCAGTGTTAGGGCCTGTTTCTACCAAAGAGAAACCACTAGCACCCAATCCACCATATTCAACACCATCAATAGTGCAACGTTTGTAACGAATGTCTTTAATTAAAATTTCAAGTAAAATAATTCCATCTTTTCCCACAGTGTCAATATTTGAAGAGTTAGGATCATTAACTGTAAAATAAATATCAATAAGGTCATTTTTCAAATTAAGATCAGGATCATGAAGTGTTAATGTAACAAGTTGTCCAAAACGATAAGATTTAGAGTTAGATGATAAAATACCAGAACTTGTATCAACATCAGATTTTGTAGATGTTGTTGTAAATACTCCAGATACATCAAGATCAGAATATGATATGGATATCCCTTCATCATCTACTAACCTATCAGTGACAATGAATTTAATTTGATCATCAATGGTTTGGATTGTTTGAATGAATTGAGGATCTAAAATATTCAATTGGTTTGCAACAGAATACTCCACAGTACCATCAAACGTAGATGAGTTATCAGATGTTTCTTCTAATTCAAAACGATAAATAGAATTATTCACATCGTTTGAATTTTCAATTCCAAATGAAAAAAAGTCAAACACTATGGGTTGATCACTTGTTTCACTTGAAATGGATATTATCTTATTAGTTCCAGTAGAATTAATTACAAGAAATACAGTTCCACTTTCATTAGAAATTGCAGAAATATCCGCATCGTCAATTTGAATAAATCCTTGAGATGTAGAGATATCACCGGAATCAACAATAGTAATTGGAGAGGAACCAAGTGTTCCAAATGAGAGAATAAACGAGGCATCACTAAAATCAGAAATTTCCAAATCATTTTCAAATGATCTTAAATCATAATTTATCCAGTTAGTACCATCTGTATTGGAATTAGAAACATCGAGAAGTGAAGATGTCAAAGATGAGGCGCTAATTCCCAAATTCATCGAGATCATCTCATATGAGCCATTTGCGACATTAGATGTATCAATAATGAGCCTATCAGAATTAGTATCAGGTACAGAAGAATTAGAATCGTCACCGCCAGTTAGAGTAGGAGAAACAGAGTGGAATTGGATATCAAAAGCATCTTCAAGAGTTATAGGACTTCCAATTGTGAGTGTAGGGATAATTGCCGATGGAGCAAAAACATCCAATTCATTTCTTAAACCAGAATTGATGTTCATATCAGGATCAATTAACACCACTGGAAGTTCAGTACCAGGTTTTAGAGATTGAGAGCCATCACCAATAGTAAGAATGGGTTCAACTACAGAAACTGTAGCAGATGAAGAACCAGTAACAATAGAAATAGATTTTTTATCGTATATAACTGAGCCAGATTGTCCTCTAGGCGCATCATCTAAAATGCCCAACGTAGAATGATCATCATCATCAGCATTATCAAAGATTCCAGAATTTGGACCAATTTCAACAAGAGTTAAAATTTCAGAGTAAGTTGTAGTTCCATCAGTTACACTAGTACTAGGTTGTTCATCATTAGATTGTAATTTAATTACATTACCAGTATTTACAGAAAGTATTCCATTATCTTCAAATCCAATATCTAAAAGATTAGGAACTAAATCCACCAATCCAGCACCGCCATTTGCAGAGTTTGATCCCGAATTATCATATGCTTGATAAAATGTTGAAGGGGATGCACCAATATCAAAAGTCCAAGAATCTTCATCTGTCGGATCTTGATTTAATTGAATATCATTAATTGTCAAAAACACTTCTGCGTTATTTGGATAAAGAATTCTATCAAGGGACATTGAAATATCTTTTATTTCATCATAGTCTAATGAAACTTGTTGAGATGGACCAGCAGGATTGTATTGAATGTTAATGTTATCAAATGAAAAAAGTTGAATGAAGGGCCAAGCATTAGAATCTAATCCTATTTGTCCAGTTGGTACGTTTGGATTTGTATTGATAGATTTTGCATTTCTGACGACATTATTCAAAATATTTCCAGTTGGAGAGCCAGTACATTGAGAAAAAGAAGTATCTCCATTAGTTGCTCCAGTGGCAGATCTAGGAATTGCAAAGCCGTCAGTTTCAGAAAGAGTAATCCCAATTACAATTGAGGAGGTATCACGGCTACAAAATTCACCAAAATCTAATCCTTTTCCGGCCAATCCAACTGTAGCATCAGCAGATTTTGCTTGATTGACATTTGCAAAATATGCATACCAATTCCCATCAGTTGCCTGAACCATTCGTAATGATTTTCCATTAATTGTTACATCTGGTTCTCCTTCCCCTTCACCAGTATCCTTCAAATTAAGATCATCAATTACAACTTCAATAACCATCGAACCTGCAAAACGATTATCAAATTGTGAATTTTCAGCAGATACAAACAGGTTAGAATTACCTGATGCTTCAGCATCAATTATTGGGAAAAATAGCAATAATGAGAAAGTTACCACTAAACTGAGAAATTTCCCATCCAACATGTTTCTAAAACTCGATTTTCTCACAAATAACGTTGTCGTAGGATTACTTCGTATGTGGTATCCCAAAATCAGTTCGTCTTTTACTCTGCATAATATTTCTCTCCTGTCTGCTCATCAATAACTGTGCTTCCCTTTTGTGGCATCTTTC
>JGI26263J51726_1001054_pt1 | contig 11010 bp, 8 predicted proteins | sample SaaInlV_200m_DNA_2_FD_51726 | JGI IMG/M metagenome (IMG submission 51726)
CCCTTCCCCACTTTCATTGAACTGTTGGTTCTTTTTGTAAGCTCACATCACGCTCCGCGAGCCGTATTGGCCCGGTTAAGTCTCTTAAAATACCGGGATCCTTACCTAACTTTTAGCGGCCTTTTTGATCTTTTTTTTGACTGCCTTTTTCTTTCTGGGCTTGGTCGCTTTTTCGGTTTCCACCCACTTGTCATCGACATAATCCGCGCGCCAGCCAGATGGCTTACCTTCGTCGTTTTCTGTCATCACATACTGCTCTTTCGTTTTACGAGCAAACTTCACAAGACTTCGATTACCATCCGGATCCTTAACAGGTGCTCTCATCAGGAAACCGTACTTGGGATCAATTTCATTCTGGTGTGACAGCAGTTCATCCAGAAAGGGTGCGCGTGTTTCCCTGTTCTTGGGAAACTGGCTAGCCGCAAGAAAAATACCCGCAGCGCCATCTCTCAATATATAGGTGTCATCTACCTTCAGGCATTCCAGCTCTGGCATGGGTACGGGGTCCATCTTGGGAGGAGCCGGTTCACCACTGCGCAGAAGCTTACGGGTGTTCTTACATTCCTCACCCGTGCAGCCAAAGTACTTCCCAAATCGGCCAGTCTTGAGCTGCATCTCTTTACCGCACTTGTCACACTCCAGCAGCGGGCCGTCGTAGCCTTTGATCTTGAACTCACCGCGTTCAATCGAAAACCCAGCACAATCGGGATTGTTGCCGCAAACATGAAGCTTGCGTTCTGTATCTATCAGGTAGCTATCCATCGCGGCGTTGCACTTGTCACAACGACGTTTGTTTCTCTGTATTCGTGACTCTTCTTCCTCATCACCATTGACGCTAACAACTTCATCGCCGGAAATCAGGTTGATCGTATTCTTGCAACGCTCTTTCGGTGTCAGCGCATAACCAGAGCAACCCATGAAAACACCAGTGCTCGCCGTCCTGATTTGCATATCACGGTTGCACTTTTTACATTTAATATCTGTCTTCGACGGCTCATTCGAGCGCATACCGTCTTCGCCACCTGCTGCTTCTACTTTCTTGTCGAAATCTTTGTAAAAATTATCCAGCAGACTCTTCCACTCCAAATTCCCGTCCGAGACCTTGTCTAGGCCTTCTTCCAACTGGGCAGTGAAGTTATAATTCATCAGGTCGTCGAACGTTTCGTTTAACCGTTCCGTCACCACTTCGCCTATCTTCTCGGCATAGAACCTTTTATTCTCCAACCGGACGTAACCGCGATCCTGGATGGTGGTAATGATAGACGCATACGTTGAAGGCCGACCAATACCTCTTTTTTCCAGCTCGCGTACCAGGCTTGCCTCTCCATAACGGGCAGGCGGCTTGGTGAAATGTTGCGACGGAAACAGTTCTTTGACGTTTAGCACCTGGCCAACTTCATAAGCCGGCAGCGGTTGCTCTTCTTCTTTTCGGCCCGCTGGAGGCTGCACTATGGTGAAACCGTCAAACTTCAGGATTCGACCACGAACGCGAAGCTCAAGGTTTCCTGCGCCGACCAGCACTGACGTTGAGAGATAATTTGCATTTGGCATCTGGCAGGCTACAAACTGACGCCAAATTAATTCGTAAAGACGTTCTGCGTCTCTTTCCATATTCTTGAGCTGAGTCGACTTGACGCCCGCATCGGATGGACGAATAGCCTCGTGTGCCTCCTGCGCGCCTTCCTTGCTCGAATACAACCGGGGTTCATCCGGCAGGTATTGCTTACCATATTCAGCGAAGATTAGCTCACGGCAACCAGCCACTGCTTCAGAGCTGAGGTTAGTTGAGTCTGTCCTCATGTACGTGATGTAACCTGCCTCATATAAACGCTGGGCCATCATCATGGTCTTCTTTACACCATAGCCAAGCCGTGTGCTCGCCGCCTGTTGCAAAGTCGATGTTATATAGGGCGCCGTTGGCCTGGTCTGGGTAGGTTTATCTTCCCGGCTGGTGATCTTGAACTCAGAATTCTTGAGTATCTCCAGGGCGGCGTCTGTCTGTTCTTCGTTTACCGGTCGGAAGTTCTTACCATCCTGTTTCGTGACCTGAAAGCGAACACCATCGCCTTCCTCGTTCGCCGAACGCATCAGCTGAGCAAAGATGTCCCAGTATTCTTCGGGGATAAATGCCCTGATTTCACGTTCGCGTTCAACAACTAACTTAACCGCAACAGACTGGACTCTTCCCCCGGACAGACCACGTGCTATCTTCGCCCACAAAAGCGGAGAGACCCTGAAGCCTACAACACGATCAAGAAATCGCCGGGCCTGTTGGGCGCTAACTTGATCCATATCGATATCGCCAGGTTTCTCAAACGCTTCCTGGATTGCATTCTTGGTAATCTCGTTGAATACCACACGGCGGTATCTCGATTCATCACCGCCGATTGCTTCACGCAGATGCCATGCAATAGCTTCGCCCTCGCGGTCAAGGTCCGTCGCCAGATATATCTCGTCTGCATCCTTCGCAAGCTTTCTTAATTCAGCAACAACTTTCTCTTTACCGGGAAGAATCTGGTAGTTCGCCTTCCAGCCATCATGGGGGTCAATACCCATTCGGGCGACAAGTTGTTTACGCGCTTTCTCTTTTTTGTACTTCGCCTTCTTGGCCGGCGTCATCTTGCGCGTCTTCGCAGCTTCTTTTGCCCGCGCTTTGGGGTCGACTTTGCTGGTTCCGCTCACTGGCAAATCCCGGATATGCCCGACACTTGATTTCACGATGTAGTCATCACCCAGATAGCGATTGATCGTTTTCGCTTTCGCTGGTGACTCGACAATGACGAGCGATTTACCCATAAGAGTACTTCTCTAAGTGGTTGATGCGGCCCAAGGGGCGACATATATAAGGACAATGTTCACTAACGTCAAGCAACAATATGAACTTTTAAACCGACCGTCAGTGAACGAACTCCCTTTTTACTTTACCCGCAACCGCCAGGGAATTGTCAACCTTTCATTCAAATCGGAGTGATTTCTGTTAATAAACGTAGGTAAAATCTTACCAGGCGGTGTCTGCGGGACCGGGCTCAATCAGCGATAACTCAGTAGAATGCTTAAGAAAATCCAGCACGGCCTGCTCATCACCCTGGGTACTTTCATGCCAGTAAACGCAAATGTTGTAACTGTCCTCTTCGATCTGAACGACGTCCGCGGGCAAATCAGGTGCAACATCCTCCAGCCATTCGGTCAGTTGCTTACTCATCGCCTCGTTAAGATCTGACTTCCAGTGCCAGTTGTTATCGAGGTCTTTAAACAGGCACCAGCTAACCTTGGGTAAATGACGCCAGTCGTTCTGCCGTTTCCGCTGCAACCGGTAAGCAACTACTTTCAGGACAGCAGGAATACGTTTTCCCGTATACCCGATGTACTTGTCCTGTTTCGGATTAGGGTCATCGATGGAAGTCAGCTCAACAGACACACCCGCCTCTCTTGCAATCATTCGCATCTGCATACGTTCCTTTTGCCTGGCCGAGGGCAGCACCGAAATGATCGGCACGATGATAGCAATCAGAATGATCCCAATGAGAACGTAGACCACTATTACTCCTTTTTTGTGCAAATGCGTTTTAAAAAAGCCTAACTTAAACAGTTGTGATCGGATATCTAACTGTGTACATTTGGCACAAATCCAGCCACAAAATAACAATTAAAGAAGGTGGATGCGATGGGCGAATACAAACACATACTGGTCGGCGTAGACCTCACGGTCGAATCAAGAGACGTTTCGCGACGCGCCTGCGCACTTAAAGCCGCGTTCAATGCAAAGCTAAGCTGCGTACACGTCATTGAACCGCTCTCACTGGCATACGGTGGTGACATCCCAATGGATCTATCCACGATCCAGGAACAAATCCAGGATACTGCGAAAAAACACCTGGCCGAATTCTCATCATCACTTGGTATTGAAGACGAAGATCGACACTTGATTTTTGGCCGCCCTGAAACTGAAATTCATACCCTCGCCAAAGAAATTGAAGCAGACCTTATTGTTGTAGGCAGTCATGGCCGCCATGGCCTGGCACTATTACTGGGATCAACGGCAAACGGTGTCCTGCATGGGGCCACCTGCGACGTCCTTGCCGTCAGAGTAGGAAATTAGACCACGTCCAGCCAACTTTCTTTGCTGCGCCACTAAAGATTCATTACGCTTGAACCCCATGAGTGATTCAATACATCTGTGAAACAACTAGCCTCCTTTTTTCTTACACTTTTTATTGCTCTGGGCATGTCCACGCATTGTGTCGCCGACTTTTCCAGGGGCGCAGGATATAACCCTACCGTTGCACCGGACCGTTTCGAGCAACGCCAGATGTACCTGGACGCCATTCACCTCATCAAAACCAGCCAGTTCTCGCGCCTGCAGAAGCTGAAACCACAATTGCGAACCTATCCGCTTTACCCCTACCTGGAATACACAGAGATTTCTTACCGTATTTCCCGCCAGAGTGAACAGGATATTCTGCGGTTCGTCGAACAATATAAAGACACCCCCCTGGTAGAATCTCTCTTGGCGCACTGGCTGTCTAACCTTGCTAAACGTGGCAAATGGGAAATATTCGTCACGCACTACGACAAGGTCACTCCAACAAAGAAACTTGCCTGTCAGCACGCCTATGGATTGTACAAGGTTGGCATGGTCGACCAGGCATTGACCCAGGCTGAGAAACTCTGGACGGTCGGCTTTTCGCAGCCAGATGAGTGTGACTCGATTTTTAATGTCTGGCGAGGAGCTAACGGCATCACGCCGGAAATTGCCTGGCAAAGATTCGCACTGAGCCTTAAGGAAAACAACAAGGATCTAGCCTCCTACCTGATTCGCTTTGTCGACAGGCAAGACAAACCGTTCGCGACCAACTACAGACTGNTTCACCTNAAGCCCAAGACCATTAAACGATACAAGTCATTCAAAGCAACAAACATTCGCAATCGCGAGATCATCCTTCATGGCGTAAAACGACTGTCCCGATTAGACCCGGAAGACGCTCTTCTAACCCTCGAAAAATACGAGAAACTCCAGGATTTCAACCCTGATGAACTTGAGGACGCATATACCTACATTGGAGTTCGACTCGCTGGAAAATCCAGTGATCTCGCTCTCGTTGATTCGTTGCCGGTAAACCTGCACGAACACCCAAAACTCGTTGAAGCCCGAATCCGCCAGAACCTGAAACATGGTGACTGGAGCAATGTCATGGTCCTGATCAACCTGCTACCTCAGGAACAGCAGAAGTCGAATCGGTGGCAATACTGGAAGGCCCGCGCGCTTGGCCTCTCTGCCGACGAAGCTGACCGAGAGATCGCACGTAACGTCATGATCGAACTCAGCAGCGAGCGATCCTTTTACGGCTTTGTCTCTGCGGATATTCTGCAAAACCAGTACAACTATCAGGATGAGCCAAGCCCTGTTACGTTGGAGCAGATACTGTCGCTTGAGGAAAGTCCCGGCATCCAGCGGGCGCTCGAACTATTTGCCCTTGGGGAACGCTCACAGGCTCGACGGGAATGGTATTTCTCTACCTCAGATTTCAACAATGTAGAACGGGACGTTGCCGCCCGGGTCGCTCTTCGCTGGGGGTGGTACAAAGCCTCCATCCAGACGATGATCGACGCCGGAGCATGGAATCACCTTGATCACAGGTTCCCTATCGCCTACGCCGATACTTTTATTACCCATGCACGTCGCGCCAACATCCCAGTTCAGTGGAGCCTAGCCATTGCACGCCAGGAGAGCTCGTTCATGACAGATGCAAAATCCAGCGCCGGCGCACTGGGTGTCATGCAGTTGATGCCAGCTACTGCTAAACAGGTCGCGGCTAAGATCGGTGTGTCTTACCCGAACAATAGAAGCCTGACAAGCCCGGACTTGAATATACGACTCGGCACCAATTACCTCGCCCAGATGCTACGCAAGTTTGACAACAACCGTATCCTTGCTTCTGCTGCCTACAACGCAGGCCCCGGGCGGGTGAACCAATGGCTGAACCCGGATGTGCCATTCGATGTGTGGATCGAGATTATTCCATTCACCGAAACCCGAAATTACGTTCAAAATGTGTTGATGTTCTCCAGCATATACAGCCGGCGTATGAATGAGCGCCAGCCGCTGATCTACGCTCACGAGCGGAACTATTTCTCGCCCCAACAAGTCAGTGCCATTCAAGCGCTGGCCGAAAAATTATCCGTAAAACCGCCAGAGAATACATAGTTACTTTCATGCTAATCGATATTGGTGCCAATCTTACTCACGATTCGTTCGATCACGATTTTGACGATGTACTGCGGCGCGCCCATGATGCCGGTGTTACCCAAATGGTAGTGACAGGCGCATCAATGCAAGGCAGCGAACAGGCCGCTGAACTAGCGAACCAGCACGAACAGCTGTTTGCCACCGCCGGAATCCACCCCCACCATGCAGAAGAAACCAGCCGTGAAGCACTTGCTACACTAAAGGGACTTCTGGAAACAGACAGGGTAAAAGCCGTGGGTGAAACCGGGCTCGATTTCTTTCGAGACTTCTCGCCAAGACCCGCACAAATCAAATCGTTCGAGCAACATATTGAGCTAGCCATCGAAACAAACCTACCCATGTTCCTGCACGAGCGGGATGCTCACCCTGTCTTCGCAGACGTGCTTTCAGGTTATCGGGATAACCTGGGTGACCTGGTGGTTCATTGTTTCACTGGGGAAAAAGAAGCGCTTTACGCATATCTTGATCTGGACTGCCACATTGGCATCACCGGCTGGATTTGTGATGAACGTCGCGGCCAACATCTATTAACCATGGTGAGGGACATCCCCGGGGAACGCTTAATGATAGAAACTGATGCGCCATACCTGATGCCCAGGAACATCAAACCAAAACCCAAAACCCGCAGGAACGAACCCCAGTACCTTAACGTGGTTTGTGAAACAGTTGCCGAGTGCAGGGGTGCCAGCATCGAGGAAGTGGCCAGCCAGACCACGCACAATGCACGGCGGTTCTTTGATTTACCTGCCCCACAGGATAAGCAAACTTGATCGTCCAGCTTTTTACGACCCTTGGATGCCATTTGTGCGAACAGGCGCATGAACAGCTACTGTCACTTACTGATGGCGGAATGGACCTGAGTATCGAACTGGTCGAGATTGCGGATTCAGAAGACTTGATGGAACGATACGGCATCACCATCCCGGTGATTCGGACCGACGACAGAGAAATCAGCTGGCCCTTCTCTGTGGACGCCCTGCGGGCTTTTCTTGAGAACGATACCTGATACCATTGTCTGCGTCTCTCTTTGACTGGACACCATCCTTTAAGCCATGCCACCGCTGTTACAATGCCACCGGATCTCGCATTCCATGGGAACCAAAACCCTGTTCCAGAAGTTGGACCTGACGATCAACAGCAATGATCGTATTGGTATGGTTGGTCACAATGGCTCTGGCAAATCCACATTACTCTCTATTCTGGAAGGCTCCGAGTCTCCCGATGCTGGTGACATCTCACGAAACAAGGCGCTTCACCTGGAGACAGTGGAGCAGTTTATAAGCCCTTCACTGCTGGACCTGACACTCATCGAGGCATTGGCAAGCAAACTGCCCGATGAAGAAATAATCAAGAGTCGGTACAGAGCCGAACTACTCCTCACCCAACTGGGGTTCTCGGATCACGAGCACGGATTCGTGGTGGCGGACCTGTCAGGCGGCCAGCAAAATCGGCTAATGTTTGCCCGGGCGATCATTACCGAACCCAATGTGATTCTGTTCGATGAGCCCACCAACCATCTGGATCTCAGCACGTTGCTTATCTTCGAAAACCACCTGAAATCAATGCGTGCTGCGTTCCTGCTTATCTCGCACGATCGCGAGTTTTTGGACTCTGTCACCAACCGAACTGTCTTTCTGAGAGACGAACACATCTACAACTTCGCCATGCCTTACTCGAAGGCGCGGGACGCCCTTGAAGAACACGATATAGCCGCCCAGCAGACACGAGAACAGGAAGAGAAAAACATTAATAGGCTTGAGGCAAGTGCCCACCGCCTGGCTGTCTGGGGAAAGGTATACGACAACGCAAAGCTCGCCAAGAAAGCCAAGACGATGGAAAAGCGAATCGAGCGCCTCAAGGAAACACAGACTTTTGTGTCCAGGGGCTCAGGGCTAAACCTGACTATCGATGTCAGCAGCGCCCAGGCCAATCGAATGCTTCATATCGAACAGCAGGATATCGCCGCACCGAATGGTAAACCGTTATTCCATATTGAGGACCTGATGATCAGGCCCGGGGAACGAGTTGCACTGCTGGGTCACAACGGTGTCGGTAAAACGACACTGATCAACCTGATAATGAACAAATATCAGCACAACAAAGACGGCGATGTCGTGAAGTTCAACCCCCAATCTGACATTGGGTACTACGATCAGGAACTTCAACTGCTGAACCCCGCTCTTGGCCTGATGGAAACACTTCGCGAGAACTGCGATGGCCCAGACTCAGGCCACAAGGCATCCCTGATCAAGGCTGGATTTCCATTTAAGGACCTGGACAAGAAAGTAGGTGTCCTGTCCGGTGGCGAAAAAGCTCGCATCATGTTCCTGATCATCAAACTTAACCGGCCCAACTTTCTGATCCTGGACGAACCGACCAATCACATCGACATCCAGGGCAAGGAAGAACTTGAAGAACAGATCCTGGAATCCAACGCCACGGTACTGATAACGTCACACGACCGCCGATTTGTAGACAACATCGCAGAACACTATGTCCTGATCAGTGACGGCCAGCTAAAAGAGATCAATCATGCCGATCAGTTTTACAGGAGCAACCCAACAGAAGGACAGAGCCGTAAACAGCTGGACAACACGCCGGACCACGTACAACTGGAGGATGAAGAACAAATCCTGGCTCGAATCGTCGAGCTGGAGGCCCTGTTAGAGGCTGATCTGCTAAGAAAANCCCGCTTCCAGAAGCCAAAGTCACAGGAAGTATGGCGGCAAGAACTGGTTCAGTTAAACAGCAAGATCTAATTTCACCCCATCCATCTCGACCCATACGCCCCCTCTCGCCATCTTGAGCGAAGCCGCTAGCCAGTAGGTAAAGACGATCGTGGAGAAGAGCAGCCATAAAAAAACCCCGCAACTTGCGGGGTTTTTTGTACCAGTGGCAAAGAGCCTTCAGCGTTACCTGGCTTAGCCTCTTGGGACCTAAAAGCGGTACCGTGGGAAAGCCGTCAGGTAAACGACCTAGAGCCCTATCTACATCATGCCGCCCATACCACCCATGCCGCCCATATCAGGCATTGCAGGTGCTGGTGAGTCATCTATTATGTCGGTGACCATACACTCTGTCGTGATCATCAGACCGGCAACAGATGCAGCAGCCTGAAGCGCTGTACGAGTTACCTTGGCAGGATCAGGAATACCAAAGCCGATCATATCGCCGTATTCACCGCTTGCAGCGTTATAACCTTCGTTATCACTCATCTGCTTGACTTTATCGACGACAACAGAGGCTTCCTCACCCGCGTTAGTCACGATCTGACGCAGAGGCGCTTCCATCGCACGACGTGCCAGGTTAATGCCGACGTCCTGGTCTTCGTTGTCACCTGTCAGGCCGTCAATAGCATTGACCGCTCGAATCAGTGCAACACCACCACCAGCAACGATACCTTCTTCGACAGCAGCTCGAGTAGAGTTAAGCGCATCTTCAACTCGCGCTTTCTTCTCTTTCATTTCTACTTCAGTGGCAGCGCCAACTTTAAGTACTGCAACACCACCAGCGAGCTTTGCAACTCGCTCCTGGAGCTTTTCACGATCGTAGTCAGAAGAAGTTTCTTCGATCTGGGTACGGATCTGATTAACTCGCGCTTCGATATCATCAGACTTGCCAGCACCATCGACAACGGTTGTGGCTTCTTTAGTCAGGCTGATTCGCTTAGCCTGGCCTAAATCGTCAAGCGTAGCACCTTCAAGTGCCAGGCCGACTTCTTCAGAAATCACAGTACCGCCAGTCAGGATAGCGATGTCCTGCAACATCTCCTTACGACGGTCACCAAACCCAGGCGCCTTGGACGCAGCAACTTTTACGATGCCACGCATGTTGTTTACTACCAGAGTTGCAAGCGCTTCGCCTTCAACATCCTCAGCAATAATCATCAGCGGCCGGCCAGACTTGGCTACTGCTTCCAGTACCGGTAGCAGGTCGCGGATGTTCGTGATTTTCTTATCGAAAAGAAGAACATAAGGCTCTTCCAGCTCTGCACTCATGCTGTCCTGGTTGTTAATGAAGTAAGGCGACAGGTAACCGCGGTCAAACTGCATACCTTCAACAACATCAAGTTCCATCTCAAGACCACTGCCTTCTTCAACAGTAATNACGCCTTCTTTACCAACCTTTTCCATGGCTTCGGCGATCTTCTCACCAACTTCCATGTCGCTGTTAGCAGAAACACTACCNACCTGCGCAATAGCCTTAGTGTCGGAACAAGGCACAGCCAGTTTCTCGACTTCGGCAATGGCAGCAGCAACAGCTTTGTCGATACCACGCTTAAGGTCCATTGGGTTCATGCCAGCAGCAACTGACTTCAAGCCTTCGTTCAAAATAGCCTGTGCCAGAACTGTTGCAGTTGTGGTTCCGTCACCAGCGATATCAGAAGTCTGTGATGCAACTTCCTTAACCATCTGGGCGCCCATGTTTTCAAACTTGTCCTGAAGCTCGATTTCTTTCGCTACGGATACACCATCTTTTGTTACTGTCGGTGCGCCGAATGACTTATCGAGTACTACATTTCGGCCTTTAGGGCCGAGGGTGACTTTTACCGCGTCTGCCAGGATGTTTACACCCGCAAGCATTCTTCTTCGCGCGGAATCACCAAATTTCACGTCTTTAGCTGTCATAATCTTTTAATCCTCTATCTATCAATTCTTTTGGCAAAATTCTCTGGTTACTCGATAACGCCGAATATTTCGCTTTCGCTCATGATGAGAAGTTCCTCGCCATCAACCTTCACGGTGCTTCCGGAATACTGACCA
>JGI26263J51726_1001057_pt1 | contig 10988 bp, 13 predicted proteins | sample SaaInlV_200m_DNA_2_FD_51726 | JGI IMG/M metagenome (IMG submission 51726)
TCCCCATTTTCTGGAAATATTACCACATCACATTTTTTCATAATCTCTTGCATTGATTTGTTCATCTTTTTTTCAATAAATGATGCTATACCATTAGTAAAATGTGTCTCAAAAACATCAGTTATTAGCACTGTTGGAATTTTTATTTCTTGCGCTATAGTCAATGATGCAAAATCTTCATCACTAATTACTAAATCTGGTTTATCTTTTTGAAGAATTTTTTCTGAAATATTTTTACAATCCCTATAATATTGATAATAATTCCACAACCATTTTGCTGGATTTTTTAATGTTCCATTTTCAATGATAAATGAAGGTGGATTGTATACGTCTTGTATTTTATAATCTAATTTTTTTAGAATTTTTGCAGCTCCACTCCCAGTGATAAAATTAGTTGAAATATTTTTAAAATTATTTACAATTGCAATGTCTCGAGTTACATGTCCTAATCCAATTGGACTGGAAAAAAAACTATAGTCATTCATGATTTTCTTGATTTTTTATCAAATTTCTAGATTTTCTCTTGTCTCAAAGTTTAAATGGATTTTAACAAGGTAGGTTTTTGGGCTCATGGTCCAGGTCGGTTATGACGTCGCCCTTACACGGCGAAAATCCGGGGTTCAAATCCCCGTGGGCCCATTTCCCCTTTTAGCCTCAAAAATTACTCAAATTCATGTATGTTAGAATGTAAAAGATTGGGCCAAATTACCCAATCTTCGGACGATGGTAAACTAGCAGATGACTTCTTTTAGGAATACCATCATTCATTTGTGAAATTCTACTTAAAAGAGAATAGTAGAAATCATCAGTACGATCTAAATACTATTTTTGAATATTAAATTCCATTGGAACTGTCACCAAACAACTAATCGTTGTTGGTCTTAAGATCCAATTTTAATTAATTTTGAAATTTTATTTTTTAATACACTATTATTTTTACCGCAAATAAATTAAAAAAATTCTAAATAAAATCAGAAATTAGCTTGTAGGATTCATAGCAGCTGCTCTTTCTTTGACTTTTTTATCTATTATGGCATTAGCATATTCTCCTGGCTGAACTTGACAATTACCAATATTCACTGCAAAACCATCATATGTTTCAGCAATACATCCTGTTTCTGTAACTGCTATCACTTTGACCCTTTCTGTATGCTCTTCTGGAGCAACATACCACATTAGATATACAAATAACACTATTGCACTCACTAGAATAACTCCCACAATAATAAAAACTCTTCTGGAGCAACATACCACATTAGATATACAAATAACACTATTGCACTCACTAGAATAACTCCCACAATAATAAAAATAGAATTTTTACTTGTATTATTTGATTGATTATTTACTGCAGACATACATCACTTATGTGAATTTTAAATAAAAATGAATATTACAATTCTTAAAAATGATTTTCAAACAAACATACTTTGCAGGTTTTATTATTATCCTATTTTACAACAGCTTTTACTTTGTAATCCTCTTGCAATCCACCAAATTGAGAAAATCAAAACACCAACTGAAATAAATTTTAATTCTAATCCTTGCATTGGGAATAATGATAATCCTCCAACCGCACCCAAAACCACTGCTAGAGGTGCTGTACATGCAGGACATCCAGGTGTGAATGCCGCAAATGCCCCTCCCAGCACTGCTGAAGAGTTTGATTTTATAGAATTCATCATTTTCATCCTTTTTATTTTAAATGCCATCATTGCAAAGTTAATTCCAGCTAGTGCTGATATTGTTACTGTTAATCCAATTGATGCTAAAATATAGTAAGGCATTATCTCCATTGTAGTATTCAAGTGAGATGGTAGCATTGACATTGTTAAAAAATAATAAATTATTCCTAATCCTGTTCCACTAATTATTGCAATAGATGCGTATCTTTTTGTTGTAAGTACATTTGAAATTAATTGTAATTTACTTACCAAGTAGGTTCTTTTACAATCTATCATATTTTAACTATCTTTGATTTACCAAACATTATTAGCCATAAAACGACTTGTCAAGAACATGACGGAATTTTCATCTGATGAAAAAATTATCCTTGTTCAACATGGAATTAAAAAATATAAAAATGAAGAAATTGTAACTGAAAAATTAAAGGCTATTTTATCTGAAAAAGATATTCGAAGAAATATTGATACTCTAATTGGAACACAAAGAGTTAGAAGAATTGGACCTGAAATTCTTGAAAATAATGAAAGTCATACTGAATTACCTGAACTTCCTGAAAATCTCAAATCAATAATTGATGACCTCTAATTTGAAAAATTCTTAAACTACTTCAATATCAGATTTTAATATGAATAAGATAATTCTATTCTCAAGTATTTTGTCTTTAACTTTACTACTAACATTTTCAATTGATACTGCTTTTGCACATCCTCATTCCGGTCAAATCCTGATTAATGGTCATATACATGAACCTCAAACTGAAATTACTCCATTAACTGGAATGATAGGTCTTGAAAAGTCAACAATAATGTTTCATTCTTCTGAAGATAATCCATTACCATGGGCATACGTTGAAGGAAAGATTACAAATCATGTTGAAGGTTATCCCGTAATAATTCAAATTTTTAAAGATAATGATGCTGTTCATTTTGCTCAGACTGATGTGAGTTCTAATGGTAATTATGAGTACAAATTTAGAGTTTTAAATTCTGAAAATGGTATATCTAGTAAAATCTTTGATGGTGATTATTCAGTAAAAATCTTCAAAGTAGTGTACATGTATCAAGAAAATCTAGTTTAGAATCCACGTAATCCCTCTGGACGTACAGTTTCTGGGTGTTGTTTCATCCATTCCACTTTATCTAACATATCTTGTTTGTCTTGAGGGAAAGTACCTTTGACCGTATATGCGTTAGAACCATGGTTTACTCTAAAAACAATTTCTTCTTTAGTTTTAATTTGATTTACCAAATCATACAGTTCTTCTAAAGATTCATCATCATCGATTCTGGTAAATTCCCCTTCATACTTGTCGATAAATTCTTGTTTAATTCCATTTTCTAAATAGAGAGTTAGTGCTCCTACGTAATGAGGTGAACAAGCACTGATCACTTCAGCAGTTCCTTTGATATGGTCTTTGGAATATTTTTTCCCACCTAATCCTAAAATCACCATACATGACATTACATATCCAGCTTCTTTTGCCTTGTTCACTGATTTGATAATTGTTTTACCAATTGCTCCTTTAGTTACTTTTTTTAGAACAATATCTGATCCACTTTCAATTCCTAGATAGAACATATCAAGACCTGCTTCATTCATTTTCTTTAACTCCTCAGATGTTTTCTTTAGAATATTCATAGGCATTGCATAGCATGAAATTCTTTCAATGTTTTGAAATTTTTCTCTAATGTACTTTACAATTTTAATCATATATTCTGAATCAAGATTTAATGCATCACCATCTGCAAGAAATACTCGTCTAGTGTCAGGTAGATAACCTGCCATCATATCAATTTCTGCTTTTACATCTTCCCATGATCTTTCAGAATATTCTTTTGATCTATACATATCACAAAATGAACATTCATTAAATGAACAACCTAGTGTTACTTGAAAAATCAATGATTTAGCTTCTGATGGTGGTCTATACAGAGGTGCATCATAATTTAACATCATTTTTTGTTCATTCAAATTTGTCTGATTATGTTTTTTATACTTTCTACTTATCCCAGAATACCTTTTAGTAGTAAATGAGGAGGAATTTCATAACTTATGGCTAATGATCCTGATGCAAAAAGACTCCTATGGTTTGTATTTGCCGGTTCTAGAGGTGGATTAAATCGATTAAAAATAATTTCTAAACTAAGGGAAAATCCATTTAATACAAATCAATTGGCAAAGGAAATGGGTCTTGATTATAAAGCAATTCAGCATCATATTCGGGTATTAGAAAAAAATAACATGATTACTAAAGTTGGAGAAAAATATAACGTGACCTATTTTATCTCAACGTATCTTGAAGTCAATATGGAGGCATTTGAAGAAATTGAAGGGAAATTGGACAAAAGTAAATAAAAGCTCTAAAGGTGTTTTACACTAAATGGAATCTACTTCTCTAGTTCTATCTATTGTTTCAATTGCCAATATGGGCATACTTGGAATTTTAATCTGTATATTTGGAAAAATGTATGGAAATACTAGAGCCCAGCTTCCATTAGGCATGATAGTTGTTGCAGGAATGTTGTTTTTACATAATGTGATTGGTGCATTAGCTTATTTTTCCATGGAGGAGATTTTTTCACATGAAATATTTCCATACATGTTGGGAGTGGGAATTGCAGAGCTTGCAGGGTTGATAATCTTTTTGAAAATCACTCTAGACTAATCTTAGTTTATTTGTAACAATCAAGAATCAATTATGTGTTACAAGAATATCTAAAATTAAATAAAAATATCCTCATAGCATTTACAGCATCAATAATAATTTCAGCTGCAATTGCTCAAATTTTATCTGATCAAGATGATCTTCTCAATACTACATATACTACAATTGCTGATTACGTGATTTATTTTTCAGTTTTTAGTAGCTTATTTTATTTTGATAATAGGAAAAAATATCGATTAGAATCTGGTGAGACTGATACAGTAAAACTCAAACAAGATTTAAAAAAATTAATTACTTCACTAGGAATTGCTGAAGTTGTATATACTATATCTAGATGGGCATTGCAATATTATTTTCTGACGATAAACTATGATCCTTATTTAGCATCTATTGTGTCACAAGGAATATCTACAATTATTTACATGATAGTGCTAAATCTTACTGTGAAGATAACAAGGTTGTATAAAGATGGAAATTAGCATTTACGTTGATGGTTCTGGTGGAGTAAATAGTGGATATGGATATTTTGTAAAAGAAACTGGAGAATCCTTTTATGAAAAAAAATCTAATCTGACAAATAATCAGGCTGAATATTTGGCAATAATTTTTGCACTAAACAAGTATGTTGACTCTAGTGATGAAATTACTATTTACAGTGATTCAAAGAATACAGTAAACCAACTAAACCATGAATTTGCAATAAATAATGAAGCATTAAGAAATCTTGCTAGGGAAGCATGGGGGGTTATTGGAAAATTTTCTAATCTATCCATTGTTTGGGTTTCTAGAAAAGAGAATTTGGCTGGAAAAATGCTGGGAAGCTAAAAACTAGAGATCAGAAATTTCCAAGAATAACTTTATTATACAAAATCTCAGATTAAATTTATTATGGCAGAATCTGTTATCTTATCGCCAAAATCTATTGCAGTAATTGGTGCATCTGATAAGAGAGGAAGTGTTGGTGCTACGATTACATCAAACATTATGAATGGTTTCAAAGGAACTGTATATCCAATTAGTCCATCTAGAGACACTGTATTTTATAAAAAAGCATACAAAACTGTTCTAGATGTTCCAAAGCCAATTGATCTTGCAGTTATAGTAATCAAAAATACACTAGTTGCACCGGTGTTAGAAGAATGTGGAAAGAAAAAAATCAAAGGCGTTATAATTATCACAGCAGGTTTCAAAGAAGTTGATGAAGAAGGAGCTAAACGTGAACAAGAAATTAAAGATATATCTAAAAAATACAAAATCCAGATCATTGGACCTAACTGTCTTGGTGTCATGAATCTTGATCCAAAGACAATGATGAATTCTACATTCCTTAAAATCACACCAAAGTCTGGGAAAATTGCTCTTGTATCACAAAGTGGTGCAATATGTGCAGCACTAGTTGAAGATGCAAGTGCTCAAGGAATTGGATTTTCTGCAGTAGTTAGTCTTGGTAACAAAGCTGTAATGAGCGAAGTTGACATTCTAAAAATTCTCGCAAATCACAAACAAACCGAAGTTATTGTTATGTATCTTGAAGACATGGGTGATGGTCAAGAATTCCTTAAAGTTTGCAAAAATATTACTAAAAAACTCAAAAAACCAGTACTTGTACTAAAATCTGGACGTAGTCCAGAAGGTGCAAAAGCTGCAATGTCTCATACTGGAGCCTTGATGGGCTCAGATGAAATCTATGATGCTTTACTAAAACAATCAGGTGCTATTCGAGTTGATACCATGGAGGAACTCTTTGATTATGCTACAGCATTTTCAAAACAACCACTTCCAGCAGGAGGTGATTTGGTAATTGTTTCAAATGCTGGAGGACCTGCAATCATCTCAACAGATGCTTGTTCCAAAATGAAAATTAAGATGGCAGATATCACTAGCGTAAGAAAAAAAATCGATTCAGTAATTCCTCCTTGGGGAAGTTCTGCAAATCCAGTTGATATTGTAGGTGATGCTGATTTTAATAGATTCCATAACGTTTTGGATCGTGTATTGACACATCCAAAAGTTGGTTCTGTTATCTCAATGTGTACACCGTCAGGAACCTTAGATTATGATAAACTAGCTGAAGTAATTGTAACCATGTCTAAAAAATACAAAAAAACAATGCTTGCAAGTTTGATGGGATTAGATGAGGGAATTACAAATAGAGAGATTTTGGCAAAGGGTAATGTTCCATATTATAATTATGCAGAAGGTGCAATCAGAACCCTTTCTGCAATGATCAAATTTTCAAACTGGATTAAAGCACCAAATGGAAAAATAACTAAATTCAAAGTAAACAAAGCCAAGGCCCAGAAAATTTTTGACAAAGTCAAAAGTGAAAAGAGACCTAATCTCTTAGAGGAAGAAGGACAAGAAGTTCTAAAAGCATATGGATTACCATTGCCAAAGAGTGCACTTGCAACATCAGAAGCAGAAGCCGTAAAAACTGCAAAGAAAATTGGCTATCCTGTTGTAATGAAAATTGCATCTCCACAAATTATTCATAAATCTGATGCAGGTGGTGTTAAAGTAAACTTGACAAATGATGCAGAAATCAAATCAGCATTCAAAACTATAATTAAAAACGCTAAAAGTTACAACAAGAAAGCTGAGATCAAAGGAGTTCTAATTGTAGAGATGGTAAAAGGTGGAAAAGAACTCATTATAGGCTCAAAATTAGAGCCTGGATTTGGTCCTGTAATCATGCTTGGAATGGGTGGAATCTATGTTGAAGTTCTCAAGGATGTGACATTCAAACTAGCACCGGTAACTAATCTGGAAGCTGATGATATGATAGCATCAATCAAAACTCAAAAATTACTTCAAGGCGTTAGAGGCGAAAAACCATCTGATATTGCAAAACTTTCTGAATGTATTCAGAGATTATCTCAACTAGTTTCTGATTTTAAAGAGATCAAAGAATTGGACATGAATCCAGTCCTTGTTATGGAAAAAGGAAAAGGTTGTAGAATTCTTGATGTTAGAATTGGACTCTGATCGCAATTTATTCGTAAAATTCCTCTTACATCAATCTAGAATATTTATACCACATAGAAATGAATAATGTTACATGACTGATGGTGCAAAGTCAATTGTAACTGGCGCTGATTATATTGAAAGTCTTAGAGGCCGAGATCTCAAAATTTATCTCTTTGGTGAATTAGTAAAAGAACCCGTAGATCATCCAATTATTAGACCATCAATTAATGCAGTTGCCGAAACCTATGACTTGGCAGTACGTGAAGAAGCATTAGCTTCTGCTGATTCATCACTTTCTGGATTGAAAGTTAATCGATTTTTACACATTGCAGAAAGTGCAGAAGATTTAGTTTTACAAAATAAAATGCAGAGAAAACTTGGACAAAATACTGGAACATGTTTCCAAAGATGTGTTGGAATGGATGCCATGAATTCTTTACACTCTACTACTTTTGAAATTGATGAAAAACATGGAACAGATTATCATAAAAGATTCTTAGAATTTGTAAAAATGGTACAACAAGAAAACCTTGTAATCGGTGGTGCCATGACTGATCCTAAAGGTGATAGAAGTAAAGGTCCTGCAGAGCAAGATGATCCTGATTTATTTACAAGAGTTGTAAAAACTGATGAAAATGGAGTCTATGTTTCCGGTGCAAAAGCACACCAAACTGGTTGTATTAATTCTCATTGGATTATCTTAATGCCAACAATTAGATTAACAGATGCTGACAAAGACTGGGCCATTGTTGGAGCAGTTCCTGCAGATGTAAAAGGCCTCACCTACATTTACGGTAGACAATCTTGTGATACAAGAAGTATGGAGGAGGGTGACATTGATGATGGTAATGCAAAGTTTGGAGGACAAGAAGCCTTGATGATTTTAGATAATGTGTTTATTCCATGGGATAAAATTTTCATGAACGGTGAATTTGAATTTGCATCTATGCTTGTAGAGAGATTCACATGTTATCACAGACGTAGTTATGTATGTAAAACAGGTCTAGGTGACGTGTTGATTGGTGCAGCAGCAACCATTGCTGATTATAATGGTGTTCCAAAAGTTTCTCACATTAAAGATAAAATTATTGAGATGACTCATCTTAATGAAACAATATTTGCTGCAGGTATTGCATCATCACACCAAGGACAGCAGATGAAATCTGGTGTTTTCTTAAATGATGACATGCTTGCACAAGTTTGTAAACATAATGTCACTCGATTCCCATATGAGATTAGTAGACTGGCACAAGACATTGCAGGTGGATTAATGGTTACATTGCCTTCTGAGAAAGACTTTAGACATCCAGAAGCCGGACCAATGCTCAAAAAATATCTTGTTGGAAGAAAAGGTGTAGATGTAGAAAACAGAATGCGAATTTTAAGATTAATTGAAAATATGACTCTTGGTAGAAATTCAGTTGGATATCTTACAGAATCCATGCATGGTGCTGGTTCACCACAGGCTCAAAGAATCCAGATTCAAAGACAAATGCAAGTAGGTTACAAAAAGAATTTGGCAAAAAATTTGGCAGGAATTACAAATGATATTGAAGAACCAAAAGAACCATCTGATTACTTTAAACGAGTATTCAAAACAAAAGATTCTGTTCTTTAGAAATTATTTTAAATTTTAACACTGGATCTATTGTATGTCCAAATTCTTATTTTCATAGTGAAATATTTGCGATCTAGCTTGTTATTTTTTTACTAACAGTTCTTTAATTATGAAATTCTACTGTCTTAATCAATGACATACACACACAACATCTTTCGAAAATCACTAATGATGATTCCAGTATTTGCAGCAATTGGCTTTATGTTAACTGCTTCATTGGGTTCAGCTATTACTGCTGAACCTCAAAATGTACCTGAAACTGCATTATTACCTGATATTACTCCAGGAGTTCCAAAACATCTCAACATACACAACCAACAACAGAGTGAATTTTTAAGATTCACAAATGTTTGGGCTAATGTTGGTGAAGGTGCTTTAGAATTTGAAGAAGGTCTAGTAGTAGGTACACAACAACAAGCCCTCCAAAATCTATATGACGATGAAGGAAACTTTGGTAATCCTATAGACAGTATTTGGAGTGCAGTAGCAGGTGACTTCATTTTCCATCCTACTCACAATCATTGGCATATTGATGATGTTGGAGAATTTTCCGTACGAGTTGATGATAACGGCTCTCCTGGAATAATAGCTCCCGGTGCAGATTCATTAAAAATTGGATTTTGTATAGTAGATGTATTCAGATATGATGATGTTAAATCATCACCACGTTCTGAAAAAATCTATTGGGACTGTGAAACAGAATTACAAGGAATTCAACCTGGTTGGGCAGATCAATACCATCAATCTGTTGAAGGAAATGCAGTTGATATCTCCAATCTTGTAGATGGAACTTATTTCTTAGTTCACAAATGGAATCCTTTAGGACTGTTTGTTGATGCTGATAACTCCAACAATGAATCTTGGGTTAAATTCACATTAGAACAATCCGGAAATGGAAACAGAAAGATAACAATCATTGAAGAATTCGCACCAGAATGTCAAGCCGATGGCTCAACACCTGGAATATGTGGAGACCTCAACAAGAACTCTTAGTTCTTTTTTTCTTTTTATTTTTTAGCTACTTGATAAACAATTCTACTCTTGAAACTTATGATTTCTCAGGATCCTTTTTTAGTAATTTTGACATAACAATATTACCAGCAAGCAGGACGATCTATTGCTCTTGCCATATGCATATGTGAACCTGTTTGCCTGAGTCTTTTAAAATTAATATTATTTTTTCTTTTGGACATCTTTTGATTCTACTTTATCATCGATAGAATCTTCTATACCTTCAAATGTTTCATCAATTTCCTCTGTTTTGGTTTGATTTTCTGGCTCATCAGTATCATCTAATTCTGTAACATCTTTGGTTTTTTCCATATGTTCTGAATATTCTGAATCTTTTTCAATTTTGTCAATGTCTGATAACTCCTCTATAGTATCGGGATTGACTGAATCTAATGGATCAATAAATGGTAATTCCTTTTCATTCTTCTTCTTTACAAATTGCTTTACAACCATAATTCCAATCACAACTGCAATAATGACATAGTTGATTGGGGGTTTAAGTAATTGTGTGATGTATCCCACTTGAGGAAGTGTATATGCTACTTTTCCTATGTATTCTTCATCTGTAATTGAAAAGTCAGTTCCTGGAATCGATGCTGGATTTGCGTCTCCTTTAGTTCTAATTGTTTTAGGATCCTCTTCCATAATTGACGCTACCCTGTGAACAATCACTCTATTATGATCTGAAGGCCGATTAAACACAATGATGTCTCCAACCTCAATTTCTTCAAAAGGTTCATGACCTGAAACTATCAACACATCATATACTTCTAAAACTGGAATCATACTTCCACTTGCAACAACATAGAATGGATTTTGTGTTCCAAATGCTACTTGTAGACCAATCCAAATTACCAAAACCCCTACTGCGACAATAATGATGTCTTTTACTACTCCTTTTGGAATTGATATTTTTGCCAATTATATTCTCGCCTATAGTGTCATTGATTAAATTTACTAGTTATCAGATCTTGCTACCGCAGTCTTCACAGAATTTAGAGCCTTCTTTGTTTACAAATCCACAACTAGAACATTTCCCTG
>JGI26263J51726_1001067_pt1 | contig 10923 bp, 14 predicted proteins | sample SaaInlV_200m_DNA_2_FD_51726 | JGI IMG/M metagenome (IMG submission 51726)
AATGATTTGCTTATCCTAATGGAATACAATGTTTTTCCAGAGAAGTTAAAGGGGACGCTACCCTTTTATAAAAACTAAACACAATAACATTGTAATATATTGGACGGTGCCTTTTTATTTAACTACAGATCCAGATTCTGCGTTCTTTGCATACTGATGGATAATCGATCCAATTAACGTTTGATATGGAATGCCTTGTTCATAAGCAATAGCGCGAATTTTTTGTACATCACGCTCTTGCAACTTAAGATGAATCGATTTTCTTTTAATGGTTTCTTTTACAGCTGATTGCCAATAATCAACTCTATCCTCAATATCTCCAACTGGAGAAAACTCCCCATTTTCAACAGCCTCAACAACACTTAACTCTTCTTTATTTAAAGAATCAAACTTCATTTTNTTATCTTCCATAATATCTCCTTTGCATCTTACGATCTTTAAACATTGTTTTTAGAAAAATTTCATCCTTATTAACCACATAGGGAANGGTNACTGCATAGCCATCAATATCTAGTANCAATACTCTTTGATGCCCATAANCTTTTATATTCGGATGCTGTTCATCGGCCAATATCCTACCATCATCAATTGCTGCNAAAACCATTTCAAAGTTCAGNCCTCGGAGATTCTCTAATTCAATATTCTTCGCTTCGCTCCAAGTAATTTTCATAGGCTATATAATACATACAATATACACTTTGTCAACATTTTAAACTTAAGAAAAAATTTACCAAATTTTAAGAACACACCTAAAACCTCCGAAAACCTTAACCAAAACTCGTTAAAAATAGGTGTTTTTAAGCCAAAAATACCATTTTTGATGGGTTATAGGCCTTGCCTATAATAAAAGCTGAGAAATTTCGGAAATATTGACTTTGTATTCAATATTAATTAAAATGAACACAAAGACAACGTATCGAAGGAGGTTTTATGTCTCAAACTACAATGACAGTTAGGCTTAGTGGTGAACTAAGTGATTTTGTTGCAAATAATATCAGTGAAAATGGATCGTATGAAAATATAAGTGAGTATGTTCGTGGCTTAATTCGCAAAGACAAAGAAAGATCTGAAAAGGAAAAATTTGAAAAACTAAAAGCTGAACTAGCGCTCGCTTTTTCAGCGCCAGATTCTTCTTATTCTGAAGTAAGCGCACAAGATGTTTTTGATAGAAATAATTAACAACATCAATGATTAAAGTACAAAAATCTGCCTCATTGAGGATTGATGAAATCTATCGCTATAGCTTGAAAAAATGGGGCAATAAACAAGCCAAGTCTTATATTAACAACTTATTTGAAAGTTTCAATAATATTGAAAGCTCTATAGTTTCATCTTACCCAATGCCTGCAGAGTTTGGCATTGATGGTTTTTATTTTCGTTATGAAAAACACTTTGTTTATTGGAAATATCTAGAAAATAAAGACATTGGTATTGTGACTATATTGCATGAACGCATGCATCAAATAAAACAGTTTCAAAAAATCAAATAAAGATAAAATTTTTATTGGTAAATCTGTTTTTCTATCGTAGTATAATTCAAACACTTTAATGGCTATTATCAATACCTATGTCACTCGACAAAATTAAAATTTTTAGCGGTAACGCTAATCCTGAACTTTCTGGCGAAATAATTTCTCAGCTCAATGTTATTCAAGGCAAAGCCTTGGTTGGGCAATTTAGCGATGGTGAATCACAAGTTGAGATTTTAGAAAATGTGCGCGGTTGTGATGTGTTTATTATTCAGCCAACTTGCGGGCCTTCGCCAGCCGAAACATTGATGGAATTATTGGTTATCGTCGATGCACTCAAACGATCATCAGCCTCTCGCATTACTGCGGTTGTTCCTTACTTTGGCTATTCAAGACAAGATCGTCGTTCACGCCTAACTCGTGTGCCAATTACTGCAAAATTGGCCGCCAAAATGGTAGAGGCTGCTGGCGTTGATCGTATCTTAACGGTGGATTTACACGCTGATCAAATTCAAGGGTTTTTCAATATTCCGATTGATAATATTTACGCTCAACCAGTATTAGTCGCGGATATTTTATCTAAAAATTACAAAGACGTTATTGTTGTATCACCTGATGTAGGTGGTGTGATACGTGCACGCGCTGCCGCAAAACGAATCAATGATGCTGATCTTGCGATCATTGATAAACGCCGACCTNCCCCTAACATGGTTAAAATCATGAACGTGATTGGTGATGTGGATGGTCGTACTTGNATCATCATTGACGACATGGTTGACACGGCCGGCACACTTTGCCAAGCGGCTGCTATCTTAAAAGAAAAAGGTGCTAAAAAAGTAGTGGCTTATGCAACTCACGCTGTACTTTCTGGCGATGCCATTAGCAACATTGAAAATTCAGAATTGGATGAACTGGTTACCACCAACACTATTCCACTTTCTAACAATGCAGTACAATGCTCAAGAATCAGACAATTGTCCATTGCGCCAACCTTGGCGGAAGTAATTAAGCGCATCAGCGAAGAAGAATCCATCAGCACCATCTTTACAGACGCTAAGTAGCCGTCGAACAACTATTCAAGGCTATGATTTTTAGATAAAAAATTATGTATAATCCTTTCTTTGGTTCATCAAACTGCATCGCATGAAAACTACCACTAAAGCACACAAGCAAGCACTGCAAAAATTAATCATGATTGGCAAGGAACAAGGTTACTTGACCTATGCTGAAATCAACGACATTTTGCCGGAAGATTTACTTACCCAAGAACAAGTCGAACCGATTGTTACCATTCTAGAAGAATTAGACATTGCGGTTTCTGACACTGTTCCAGACGCAGATACTTTAGTAGTTGAATCTGGTGCTAAAGCACAATCCACTTCAGCTGAAGCGGCTGTTGCAGCCCTGGCAGCTCTTGATTCAGAATTTGGAAGAACCACCGACCCAGTCAGAATGTACATGCGTGAAATGGGTGTGGTTGATCTTCTAGAGCAATCGGATGAAATTCGCATTGCCAAAGAAATTGAGGCAGGTGTGTTTGAAATCATGAAAAGCATTACTTTATATCCTGCCATCACCGGATTTTTCTTTAAGGCGCATACTCGCCTAGAAGAAGGAAAATGTAAGATGACTGATGTGATTATTGGCTATCAAGGTGATGCTGAAGATTTTGCAAAGAAAAAAGCCGCGTTTGATGCGGGTGAATTTGATGATGATGAAGAATACGAAGAAATGGAAGAAATGGAATACACAGGCCCCGACGAAGGTCAAGTGTATGGACGCTTTGAAACCGTATTAAAATGTTCTGAGGCTTACCAAAAAACCAACGAGAAACACGGTTTTCGTGATAAAAAAACCATCGCTGCACGTCAGCAACTGTCCGAAGGACTGTCTGACCTTCGACTAGCGCCAAAATTAGTCAGTACAATGATGGAGGTAATTTGTGATCGAGTTGCCTTGGTTAAAAAACAAGAAAAAACTATTCAAAGTGCTTGCCTATACGCTGGCATGGAAAGAGAGCAATTCTTTAAATTATTTAATGATAATGAAACTAATTTTGATTGGCTTAAAGGTGCTAAATTAGATAAAAAAGTTGCCGAAGCATTAAAAGTTAGTAAAGATGAAATCTACTATGCACAAAAAAATCTTCTTGAATTTGAAGAAGAAATGCAACTCACGGTACCAGAGCTAAAAGCTTTAAATAAATTATATCGTCGTGGCGATCGTCGTGCTAAAAAAGCCAAATCTCAAATGATTGAGGCGAACTTACGTTTGGTAATTTCGATTGCTAAAAAATACGCCAATCGTGGCTTACAATTCTTAGACCTTATACAAGAAGGCAATGTTGGTTTAATGAAAGCGGTGGATAAGTTTGAATACCGTCGTGGTTATAAATTTTCAACCTACGCTACTTGGTGGATTCGTCAGGCCATTACTCGTTCAATTGCCGATCAAGCACGTACCATTCGTATCCCAGTTCACATGATTGAAACCATTAACAAACTCAACCGTGTGCGTCGTCAATTATTACAAAAATTTGGTCGTGAAGCTACGCCTGAAGAGTTGGCTGTAGAGATGGAATTGCCAGAATACAAAATTAACAAAATTTTAAAGATCGCCAAAGAACCATTGTCTATGGAAACTCCAGTGGGTGATGATGAAGACTCTAATATCGGTGACTTTATCGAGGACACTAATCTGTCTTCACCGGTGGAAATAACCACCAGAGAAAGCTTAAAAGAAACCACCGGCGAACTATTAGCCAACCTTTCTCCAAGAGAGGCCAAAGTGTTAAAAATGCGTTTTGGAATTGACATGAATACTGACCACACGCTTGAAGAAGTGGGTCGTCAATTTGACGTGACGCGTGAACGCATTCGCCAAATCGAGGCTAAAGCACTGCGTAAACTCAGACACCCATCGCGTGCACACAAACTGCAAAGCTTCTTAGAGTAAACCCTTTAGGGCCTATAGCTCAGTTGGTTAGAGCAATCGACTCATAATCGATTGGTCCTTGGTTCAAGTCCAAGTAGGCCCACCATCTTAAAATTACTGCGATTTTTGCCTTTCTAGGTCGTTGCGCTTGTCTTTCGTTCAGTCATATAGTTGCATCTATACTCCTTTTCTCATTCCTGCGCCCGCCTACTAGAAAGGAAAAATACTTGTAATTTGCAAATCTTCCTTATGCTAACGATATATAGCAGNCCCCTAGGAAGAAAAAAAATACTTATGACACTACCCCACAGACCCGTTTACTAGGAATAAAAAATACGTGTAATTTACCGTACTACCTATTGAAAGAAAAACGGTATGATGGTTTTATATGTTTGATTCACTTACCCCAGCGCTGATTAAACTCACCACCGAAGTTGGTGAACGCATCATGTCTTATTACAAAAGTGACATGAGCGTTGAAATTAAATCCAATCAAACACCATTAACAATTGCCGACCAAACGGCTCACAACCTTATTGTCGATGGATTAAGCCAACTCATACCTGATGTACCAATTCTCTCAGAAGAGTCCGATGCCATATCGTTCGATGAACGCTCAAAATGGCAAGAATATTGGCTAATTGACCCACTTGATGGCACGCGTGATTTTCTAGAACACACCGGTGAGTTTTGCATTTGCATTGCCTACATTAAACAACACACACCAATATTTGGCATGATTTACGCACCACTGGATAAAACACACTATTATGCCTCAAAAGATGGTGACGCTTTTCAACTCCAAAACANCGTTAAGAAAATTCTGAAAACTGCTAAAACCAACAATCCACTCAGAGTAATTGTTGGGCATCATTCTTCTCACAACGAGCGCTTAAAAGAACATTTAAAGGATCAGAAAAATTACGAATTAAGTCAGATGGGTAGCGCTTTAAAATTCTGTTTAATCGCACAAGGGGATTACGACTACTACCCAAGATTTGGACCATGCTCAGAATGGGATACCGCCGCTGGTGTTTGTATTTTACAAAGTGCAGGTGGACAAGTACTGGGCGAGGACAATAAACCACTGCGCTACAATACCAAAGATGATTTACTCAGCCCGATATTTTTCGCTTCAGGTTCTACTCAATAATCCTTAGGGAAAAATCAACCGCGCGAATGTTCTTAGTAATACTACCGGTTGAAATGTAATCAACGCCCGTTTGTGCAATTTTGGCAATATTGTGCTCATCAATGTTGCCACTGGCCTCAAGAGGAGTTTTATTTTTTGTTGTTTTAACGGCACTAATAAGCATATCAATCGAAAAATTATCGCACAAAATTCTTGTGATTCCATCGTGCAATAGTACTTCGTTTAACTGGTTCAGATCTTCCACTTCAACAATCAATGGTAATTTTGGGTAACGATTCTTTGCCATATCAATGGCTGAGCCGATAGAGCACATTGCCAAAATGTGGTTCTCTTTAATCATGACACAATCATAAAGCCCCATGCGATGATTAACACCGCCACCGCATTTAACCGCCTGTTTTTGTGCCCAACGTAACCCAGGAATGGTTTTTCTAGTGTCTAATAATTGTGCCTTAGTATGGGCAATTTTATCCACCAAAAAACGAGTTTGTGTTGCCGTAGCACTGAGTGTTTGCAAAAAATTAAGCGCTACTCGCTCAGCAGTAACGATCGAACGCGATTGACCTTTTAACAAGCACAATGTTTGGTTCTCAGACACCTCATCACCATCATTAACTTTCCAAACAACATCGATTGAATCGTCGATTGTTGAAAAAGCGTGTTGAGCGTATTCAACGCCGCAAACAATTGCACTTTCTCTGGAAATAATTTTGGCATTCACAACTTCATTCGTCAGCAAACTGGCAGACACATCACCGGCACCAATGTCTTCAGCTAATGCCAATTCAATAATTTGAGAGATTTGACTATTCATTCATGAATTCAATAATAGCGTGTGCAGATTCATCTGCAGCATTGTGTTTTAACTGTGTATGAATGGTATTAAATTCCTTAATCAAAGGCTGATTGTCACTTGAAATAATTTGCATGGCGTGTTGAGCAATGTTCTTGCCGTTGGCATCCTCTTGTATCAACTCTGGCACCAATAGCTTTCCAGCAATCACATTAGGCAATGATACGTATTTACTCTTAACCAAACGAGAGGCAATGAAATAACTAAAACTTGATAATTTATAAACAACCACCATTGGCACACCGACAAGCGCTACCTCCAACGTGGCCGTACCTGATGCCACCACAACTAGATCCGCTTGCTCCATGCGTTGATGCGCATCACCCACAGAAATACCAATGCTCACGCCTTGTACTTGCTGCTTTGCCCACTCAAGCAAAGCATTGTTAGCCAAAGCTAAATGAAAAATAAGTTCGTCATCTTGCTCGGCCATCAACCTTACAGCCGATAGCATTTCTGGCAATAATTTTTTGACTTCTCCTTCACGAGAACCGGGCATCAACAAAACACTTTTACCCGCTGCATGATTCTTTCTAGGCGTTAAACTTTCAGCCAATGGATGACCCACAAACAAAGCCCTTTGTTGATTTTTTTTATAAAAATCAACCTCAAATGGAAAGACACAAAGTACTAAATCAGTGGATTGTTTGATTTTTTTAATTCGGCTCTGACGCCATGCCCAGACAGAAGGAGAAATAAAATGCACAGTCTTAATGCCTTTGTCTTTGAGTTTTTTCTCAATAACAAAATTAAAATCCGGTGCATCAACCCCAATGAACACATCAGGCTGTGCATTGGAAAAGTGGTCAATAATGGTTTTTCGCAATCGCATGAGTGAAGGAAGTTTTTTTAAAACCTCGCTAAAGCCCATTACATTCACTAGCTTTTGATCCCACAATTGCTTGCACCCGGCATCCAACATCTTCTCGCCAGCCAGCCCTTCAATCACTAGCGTTGGATCTTGTTTTTTTAAGGATGCAACCAGTTTAGAACCAAGTAAATCACCTGAGGTTTCTGCCGCGCTGATTGCGATTTTCATTGGTACTTACTTTATTATTTACGCGGTAAAATAATTTGTGGATCCTCATCAAACGCTCTGTAAATAACCATCACGTTTCCCAATTACTTGCACTAAATGAGATTGTGAAAACTCAATAATTTTATCAATCATTTTTTGTTTTTCATCTTTATCTTCAGTTCGAATTTTAATTTTTAGCAACTCATGTTTATTCATGCTTGATTCTAATTCTGCTAATACCGATTCACTCAAGCCGTGTTGACCCACCATCACCACTGGTTTAAGGGCATGGCCTTTTGATCTAAGAAATTTCTTTTGGTTGTTAGTAAGTTTAATCATTAATAATGTATTCTTTGTTAAATAAATCTTGAATAGTCTCACGCTCGCGCACCAACGTGTGCGTGTCGTTTGACACCATCACCTCAGCCACTCTAGGGCGAGAATTGTAATTAGAACTCATGGTAAACCCATAAGCACCGGCTGACATGAAAGCCAAAAAATCACCTTCAGACAGTGAAAGTTTTCTGTTTTTGGCCAAAAAATCACCCGTCTCGCAAATAGGCCCCACCAAATCCCAGTTTGCGTCAATACCTTTGGTGTTTTCATTAACAGGTAGCACTTTATGATAGGCATTGTAAAACGCCGGGCGCAATAAATCGTTCATTGCTCCATCAATAATGGCAAATGAATGTTCAGAATTTTGTTTTAAAAATTCAACTTTAGTCACAAAAACACCAGCGTTACCCACAATGGCTCTACCTGGTTCTAGGATAATTTCCAGATCGCCCACCTTGTCCAGCACAGAGCTTACATAAGTTGCAATGTCGATGGTCTGCTCATCATCGTATTTAATGCCAATACCACCACCTAAATCCAGATGTGCAATCTCAATGCCTTTTGATTGAAGTTGAGAAACTAAAGCCAGCACCTTGTCGAGCGCATCTAAAAAAGGCGACACATCAGTAATTTGAGAGCCAATATGGCAATCTAAACCTTGAACGTTTAAATGCTCAGAATCATTCGCTTTTTGGTACAGGTTAACAGCATCGTCAATATCAACGCCAAATTTATTTTCTTTCAGTCCAGTGGAAATATAAGGGTGTGTTTTTGCATCCACATCGGGATTCACACGAATAGAAACAGGAGCTTGTACATTAAGTCTACTTGCTACTTGTTCAATGCGATCAAGTTCACTGCTTGATTCAACGTTAAAGCAACGAATACCAACTTCAAGTGCGCGTTCAATTTCATCAATGGTTTTAGCCACGCCTGAAAATACGCAACGATCCGCCTTACCGCCGGCTGCTAGCACTCGCTCTAATTCGCCTCGCGATACAACGTCAAACCCAGAGCCTATTTTTGCCAATACGTTAAGCACTGCCAAATTAGAATTGGCTTTTACAGCAAAGCAAACTAAGTGCGGACGATCACCAAAGGCATCGTTAAACGTATGCCAGTTTGTTTCAATTTCCGCTTTTGAATAGATGTACAACGGGGAATCATAAGTTGCCACCAGCTCTGTAATAGCTACAGATTCAGCATGTAACGTCTGATTTTGGTAAGAAAAATTACTCAATATTATTTTGAACTGTGCGGCATGATGTCAAACACAGGTTCAGCTGGTGCTGGAGACAAGGTTACTTTTTCAGCTTTAACCGGCTCTAACTCGCCCATCCTGCCGCAAGCTGACAAACCAATAATAACCAATGCTAATGTTGCTAATTTAACGATTTTTCCCATGTTTTTACTCACTTATTTAATATAAACAGATTGCATTTTACAGTAATTCTTTAAGTTTAAGCATAAACGCAGAACGCTCAATATTAAAAGCACCTAAGCTCTTTAAATGCGAGTTTTCAACTTGGCAATCAACCAGCTGATAGTCGGTCTTTTGCAATAAATAAACGAATGCCACTTTTGATGCATTACTCTTGCAAGAAAACATCGATTCGCCAAAAAATACCTTGCCAATTGCCACACCATATAGCCCGCCAATCAGCTGGTCTTGCTCATAGACTTCGATTGAATGTGCATGGCCTTGATGATGTAGCTTTGTATAAGCAACCACCATATCATCATCAATCCAGGTGCTGCTCTGATCTTTGCGTTTGATTGTCTTACATTGACGGATCACTTGCTCAAAATTAGTATCAGTGCGTACTTCAAACCGTCCACTGTTCAATAATTTGGCCAAGCTCTTTGAGATGTGTAGCTTGTCTTTAGTGATAACCATTCTAGGATTTGGGCTGTACCAAAGCACCGGCTCCCCTTCGCTATACCAAGGGAAAATACCTTGTTGATAAGCATTTAATAAACGCTCAGTGGATAGCTCACCGCCAATTGCAATTAAACCGTTGGGCTCTTCGAGAGCCAAATTAACATCAGGGAAAGGAGTGTCTTTTGAGTTAAGAATAAACGCTTGAGGAATATCAATCACACGTTTTGTTTTCTAATAATTTCCTTAGCCATGTAAAGTGATGCAATGGTTCTAGCTTCAGTTAGGTCTTTGTTATAAACCAATTGTTCTAAATCACTCAACTTATACTCCACCACTTCTAATGGCTCAGGCTCATCGCCCTCGGCACTAGCCTCATAAAGATTTTGTGCCAATACAATGTGCGTGAAATTAGACTGATAGCCAGGTGCTAATGTCATAGTTTTAATGAGTTTAAGATCTTTTGCGCCATAACCAATTTCTTCAATCAACTCACGATTAGCAGCGTCAATAGGTGACTCTCCTTTATCGATTTTCCCCTTGGTTAGTGCCAATTCATACCGGTCAGTACCGCCAGAGTATTCGTAAATCATCAGCACCGTATCATCATCCAGCATTGGAATCACCAATACCGCGCCTTCTCCAGGTGGCTTTAAGCGCTCATACTGGCGCTTTTCACCGTTGGAAAATTCAACATCCATCGATTGAATATTAAAAAATCGAGTCGTAGCTATGTTTTTTATATTGGACAGTATAGGTTTTTTACGCATGTTCAAGATTATAACATTAGGTACAATAATCTATTCAGTATAGATAAGAGGAGATTTATGAAAAAACTAACACTACTATTCGCATTGGCATTTTCAACATTAGCCAATGCTTGGGTAATCGACGGTTTAGGCGATTACAAATTTGAACCCATTGCAGATAATACATATGTCATGCACGGCCCATTGGATGAGCCCAACAAAAAAAACCATGGTTTTATGAACAACCCTGGCATGGTGATTGGTGCTAACGGGGTGATTGTCATTGACCCAGGTGGTACTTACCAAGTCGGTCAAAAAGTCATTGAAGAGATTAAAAAAATTACCGACAAACCGGTCATAGCTGCTTTTAACACGCACGTCCATGGTGATCATTGGCTCGGTAACCAGGCAATTATGGAGCAATACCCTGGTGCCAAAATTTACGCTCATCCGCAAATGATCGCTCAAGCTAAAGATGGCGCAGGTGATAGCTGGGTAGGCATTATGGACAGCTCAACAGAAGGATTATCAC
>JGI26263J51726_1001104_pt1 | contig 10676 bp, 11 predicted proteins | sample SaaInlV_200m_DNA_2_FD_51726 | JGI IMG/M metagenome (IMG submission 51726)
GCATCATAGTGTTCCAGTAAATCCGCCTGAAAAATATCTCGTCCAAATTCTACATTTCCGAAAAACCTGAAATTCTCATTTTCCGCAATTCTGCTGTAAATTTTTTGCACGGATTTAATTTTCTGATGATCAGGAGCAACACCACCGCGTACTAATCCAAAAGGCGTTGGAAGGCGTTCAAACATATCAACTTTTATCTCCCATGACTGTTGCCGAAAAAGCTCACCTGCTGCATAAAATCCTGCAGGTCCGGAACCGATAACAGCTATTTTCCAGCATTGATTCATGAGTTCTTGTGTTTGAAATTTAAAATTAGCATGCTTGATAAAAGTAATTTCATAACTTGTTATTTGGCGGCATTAACTTTTTTTAAAATTTCCTCTGCACCATTATTCAGCAGCCACTGTGCAGCTTCAACGGCCGAGCTTAACAGAATCTTTACGGGCGGCACGTGCCTCGTAGTGTAAAATTGATTCGCCTTCCGGATCCGCAATTAAGGCCCGCAAAAACAATTCATCTCCGTTTAAGACACAATATCCGGCTAAGGGAATTTGACAATTTCCTTCCANNTCAGTCAGCAGGGTACGTTCCGCAAGTAGACAATCCCAGGTAGTTTGATCATTAAGATGCTGAATGCGANTCAGNGTCTGCTGATCATCAATTCGNGTTTCAATCCCAATTGCACCCTGACCGATTGCCGGAAGCATCCATTCCATCGGCAGNACTTCGGTGATACGCTCTTCAAGCTCACTGCGTTTTAATCCCGCAACAGCCAAAATTGTAGCATCGACTTCTCCTTCATCAAGTTTCCGGAGCCGTGTGATTACATTACCGCGTAAACTTCGGATCTGCAAATCCGGCCGGTAATGCTTTAACTGTGAAGCGCGGCGTAGTGAACTTGTCCCGACAATTCCACCCTGCGGAAAATCGTCAATTCCTCCATATTTCGGACTGAGCCACGCGTCACCTGGATCTTCACGTTCAGCAATAACTGATATTTCCAGACCTTCTGGGAAAATCCGGTAACGTCTTTCATACTGTGCACAGCCATATCGGCACGTCCGTCAAGCAGAGCTGTTTCCAGTTCCTTGATAAAAAGTCCTTTACCACCTACTTCCGAAAGTGGGCGGTCCTGAATGCGGTCACCGGTTGTTTTCAGAATTAATAATTCTACAGATATTTCAGGATGCTGTTCAAGAATATTTTCTTGCACCCATCGCGCCTGCCAGAGTGCAAGAGGACTTCCACGGGTTGCAATCTTAAAAGTGAGTTTCCTGGAACCGCTTGTCGAAAAAGCGTTGGGCATGAGTTATGATTTGATAATTTTTAGTCTGGGTTGTTTTTTCCCTGCCTGTTCCAGATTAACTGGAGTTGGCTGCAGGTCAAAGATTTTTGTTACCGAATCCAGATAGAGATGCGCGTCTTCGGCATGCGCTATTTTCTTGAGATTACGTGATGGATCGTGCAGTAATTTGTGAACCAGCCTGTGTACCATTAATTCTACTTCTTTGCGTTCTGACTCAGGCATGACTTTCATGCGGCGGAAACCTTTTTCCATTTCATCTTTTGCCATGGCATGGAAGGATTTACGCAAACTTCTGATAGTCGGTACAGCTGACAAAGACTTAAACCAGAGTTCCAGTTCCGTTAATTCATTTTCGATAATCTCTTCTGCTTTTACAGACTGTTTCTTGCGTTCCTCCTGGTTGTGTGAAACGAGAGATTGCAGATCATCTATATCATAACAAAACGCACCGTGCAGTTTATTTATTTCAGGGTCAATATCCCTTGGTACAGCAATGTCTATGAAAAACATTGGGTTAGCTTTACGCTTTTTCAAACAGTGCTTAACCAGTTCCGGACTGATGATATAGTCACGTGCTCCGGTTGAACTGATGACAATATCTGCCTCATGCAGGTGACGTTTAAGATGATCAAACGGCACAGCCATTCCATTAAATTTTTCGGCAAGTTCTGCTGCACTTGAGAAAGTTCTGTTTGTCACAAACAATTGTGAAATTCCGTTCCGCATGAGATGCCTGACCGCTAATTCGGCCATTTCACCGGCACCAATTACCATCACCCGCTGTTTTGAAAGATCCTCAAAAATATGTTTTGCGAGTTCCACCGCAGCATAGCTGATAGAAACAGCATTACTGGCAATTGTAGTTTCTGTACGTACACGCTTGGCAGTTGAAAAAGCACGTGTAAAGAGAGGATGAAGAAGTTTTCCTGTCAATTCCGCATCACTGAAAGATTGAAACGAATCTTTGAGCTGCCCAAGAATCTGCGGTTCTCCAAGTACCATCGATTCTAAACTCGAGGCAACGCGGAAAAGGTGTCTTACACCCTCCAAATTCTGAATTGTATAAACACTTTCCTGCAGTTCGTCAAGTTTCCAATACGCTTCCAGCATCTCAATGATTTCCTCCAACTGCTGTTCCGCGTTTACAAGATAAAATTCGGTGCGGTTACAGGTGCTGAGAATTGCGACACCACCTAATTTGAAACGTCGGCTGAGCTGCTGACCCAGTTCTAACTGCTGTTTTGGAGTCAGTGCCAGTTTATCCCGTACTTCAACAGGAGTTTTTCTGAAGTTCCAACCGATTACATTAAAACGCATAAGCAATAAAGAATTATTGGTGATCCTGCTTTTTCTCAAGATCTGTACAGTGAATTCACAAAATTAATTCACACTGAAAGGTAAATTGCTTTTTTCCCTAGTTCAGCGCATCATACTATTCAAACAAAAAAACTCAAGACAGGAAATATTTTTCATGGTTGCTTTCTTTTCCAAATGGCTGACTGCCAATCATTTAACCACATTACGGGTAGCATTGGTACCCTTCATTTATGCCGGTATGGTAATTGGTAAAGACGAACACTGGATTTTGTTCAGTACATGGCTCGTCTTTTTTTTTGCCTGCCTGACCGATTACTGGGATGGTGTGCTGGCACGTCATCAAGGAAAAACCACAAAACTGGGCAAACTACTTGATCCTGTTGCAGACAAAATATTGATTGGTTCTTTACTGGTTTTACTGGTTGGAATGGGACGGGCACCTGCAGCTTTAACAGTAATTCTTATTTCCCGTGAATTTATTGTTAACGGTTTACGCTCCATCGCAGCTGCGGAAGGCATGGTGATTTCAGCCAGTTCCGGTGGAAAACTAAAAACCATTTCACAAATGTTTGCTGTGGGCTTCCTCATATTCACTACCCAACCATCGGCATCCCAACCCATGAAGTTGGAATTGTCCTCCTCTGGGCTTCAACCGTCATTTCTCTCTGGAGCGGATATAATTATGTTGTGGCATATTTTGTCGCACAGCATGATGAATAACGCAGCCGCATGTCTTAAGTCCGGAACAGCTATTTATCTCTCGTCTGGACAATAATTTCTCAACTGCTATTATAGACAGATAAACTAAATACACGAATTACTTCATAAATTTATGACAACTATTCTCTGCGTACGCAAGGACAACCGTATTGTAATGGCGGGAGACGGACAAGTTTCCATGCAAAACACCATTATGAAGCCATCCGCCCGTAAATTACGTAATACTTTCGACGGTAAGGTTATTGCCGGTTTCGCGGGTTCAACTGCTGATGCCTTCACTCTCTTCGAAAAGTTTGATGAAAAACTTGAGCAGTATAATGGAAAATTATTGCGCTCTGCTGTCGAACTGGCCAAGGAATGGCGTACCAATAAAATNTTGCGAAATTTGGAAGCACTGCTGGCAGTTTCCAGTGCCGAAGCCTCACTCATTATTTCCGGAAACGGTGATGTAATCGAACCGGATGACGGACTGATCGGCATAGGTTCCGGAGGAATGTACGCTCTTGCGGCTGCGCGGGCACTGATGGATACTAAACTCAGTTCCAGAAAAATTGCTGAGAAATCTATGAAAATTGCCGCCGATATTTGTATCTACACAAATGACAAAGTTACCTACGAAGAATTGGAATATTAAACGCATGGAAACTGCTACAGAACTAAATATGACACCGCAGGAAACGGTTGATGCACTGAACCGCTACATCATCGGTCAGACTGACGCTAAAAAGGCTGTGGCGGTTGCTCTACGTAATCGTTGGAGACGCTTGCAGCTTGATGATGATTTAAAAGATGAGATTCTACCAAAGAACATCATCATGATCGGTGCAACCGGAATTGGGAAAACTGAAATTGCGCGTCGTATTTCCAGGTTGGTTAATGCACCTTTTGTTAAAGTAGAAGCATCAAAATTTACTGAAGTTGGTTATGTGGGACGTGATGTTGAATCGATGATTCGCGATTTGACCGACTATTCGGTCAATATGGTACGTCATGAGCAAATGGAGCGTAAACAGGAAGCCGCCAAAGAAATGGTGGAAGAACGTTTGCTGGATTTGCTTCTGCCTCCCTTGGAAAGTAAAAACGAAGATTCCTCAGAAGAAGTTACAACAAATCCAACGCGGGAGAAATTTCGAAAGAAACTAAGCTCCGGAGTTTTGGATGATCGTATGGTTGAACTGGATGTTTCGGAGCGGCCTTCAGGAGCGTGATGGAATTTATGCCTGTTTCAATGAACGACAACATGGATATGAATATTCGTGACATGCTCTCAAATATGATGCCTAAGCAATCCAAGCGACGTCGTGTCAGTATTGAGGATGCACGGAAAATATTACAACAGGAAGAAGTCGGCAAATTGATTGACATGGAAGAAGTCACCCGTGAAGCAGTCACTCGTGTCGAACAAAGCGGAATTGTATTTCTGGACGAAATTGACAAAGTTGCTTCGCGCCGTAGCCATTCCCAGGGACCAGACGTTTCCAGAGAAGGCGTACAGCGGGATTTACTACCGATTGTAGAGGGTTCAACAGTCAACACCAAATACGGACCTGTTCAAACCGATCACATTCTTTTCATTGCCGCAGGCGCATTTCACCTTTCTAAACCGTCAGACATGATTCCGGAACTACAAGGACGTTTCCCAATTCGTGTTGAACTTCAATCACTTAGCAAAGAAGATTTTGTCCGTATTCTCACAGAACCAAAAAACGCGCTGATAGTTCAATACACTGCGTTGATGAAAACAGAAGGTGTTGAATTGGAATTTACCAAAGACGCAATTGATACAATTGCTGAAATTGCCTGTCAAATTAACGAGGATTCTGAAAATATCGGAGCGCGTCGTCTACACACAGTCATGGAACAACTGCTTGAAGAAGTTAGTTTTACCGCCCCGGATTTGAAAGGACAGAAAATTACTGTAACTCCGAATATATTGAGGGTCGACTTGTGAACTTGTTGAAAAATCAGGATTTGAGCCGATATATCTTGTAAACAGAAAAAAATAACAGGATTTAAATAAAAGCAAAATAAGAATTTTTTCGATAATCACGAGAGTAACTGTTTAGCAACAAGTCATGCTTGTGTGTGCTCGACTTAAAACAGAAGATACAGAAGTAATTCCAAATAGGAGAAACTTTGGACTATCCAACTTTGCTGTTGCAATTAGAAAATCAATTGCAATCTCTTCACAAAAAAGGGCTGAATTACATTAACATCGAAGCTATGCCTAAGGTAGAGCTGAAACTGCTGTTGGATGGTTTAGGTGACATGATGTGCACTGAAACTGAAATAACTGTAAAACACGAAGGTGCGAACTACAAACTCGCTGCGCAAACTCAGCCTGTGCTTAACATTAAGGATGAACATAAACACCCCAGGATATATCCTCCTTCAACAGGTATTTCTGCTTTCAAGGAAGAGTTATCATCCGCAAAACAACAAACTATAACTGAAGCCTTTGCAAACATTGCATCTCAGCAAGTAGTAACTGAAAACAGTGGCTCGCTTTCAGTCTTAGCAGACAAGTATAAATCATGTCAAAAGTGTGAACTCGGAAAAACCAGGACAAATCTGGTTTTTGGCCAAGGTTTGCCGCAAGCCACGGTGATGTTTATTGGTGAAGGTCCAGGAGCAGATGAAGACGCGCAGGGAGTACCTTTTGTAGGACGCGCGGGTAGATTGTTGACCAAGATGATAAACACATTAGGTATTAACAGACAGGATGTATACATCACCAACATTGTGAAATGCAGACCTCCTGAAAACAGGAATCCTACACCTGCAGAAATTTCATGCTGCATGCCAATCCTCAAACAACAAATTGAATTAGTAAATCCGAAATTAATAGTCACGCTGGGTAATGTACCCTCCAAGACTTTGATTCCGGAACTGCCTGGAATAACCAAAGCGCATGGTAAATTGATGCAATATGGAAATTGGAAAATGTTGCCAACTTTTCACCCTTCATACCTCTTAAGAAATCGTTCTGCGATGCCTCTGGCATGGGATGATTTTAAAAAAATCCCGGAATTGGCTTTTCAAAAGTGAAGATCCCTCAGCAGCTTCTGCATTTTCAAACACACAGCTCAGAAAAATATCAATTATGATTGACTTACAACCTGTTAAGGGAACGCGAGATTTCTTCCCTGACGAAATGCGGCTGCGCAACTGGTTATTTGAAGTTTGGCGCAAAGTTTCTGAACAAGCCGGATTTGAGGAATATGATACATGTGTGCTGGAACATGAGGAACTTTATATCCGCAAAGCAGGTGACGAAATAAGCAAACAACTTTACAGCTTTGAAGACAAGGCCGGTCGGCGCTTAAGTTTACGTCCGGAAATGACACCATCACTGGCACGTCTGGTTCTTCAGCACACGAAATCATTATCATTTCCAATTAAATGGTTTTCGATGCCGCAATGTTTTCGCTATGAACGTATGACCAAAGGTCGGCGGCGTGAACATTTTCAGTGGAATGCAGACATCATCGGCCAACCTGAAATGGTTGCAGAAGCCGAAATTCTAATGCTGCTTATTTCTGCTTGTGAGTCAATGGGACTTACGGCAAAAGATATACGAGTGTTTATCAATGACCGCCGCATCTTAAATGCAATCCTAAGTCAACTGAATGTAGCGCAGGAACTGCATAGTGCTGTGCTCGTTATCATGGATAAGCGAGACAAGATCTCTGCTGAAGCACTCGGAAAAATGCTTGAAGAAGTTGGAATGTCATCTTCTCAGGTAGAGCAGTTAAATGAATATTTGTCAAAATCCGACCTGCAGGAATTGAAAGACAGTTTACAGGACACAGAGGGTATCGATGAATTACAACACTTGCTGCAGTTGATGGATACAGCAGGATACCGCGATTATCTACAATTTGATATTTCGATCGTTAGAGGATTATCTTATTACACAGGTGCTGTTTTTGAAGTCAACAGTCCGGAAAAACAACACCGTGCAATTTGCGGTGGCGGACGCTACGATTCTCTGCTCTCGACATACGGTGGAGAAACCGTACCCGCGGTTGGTTTCGGATTTGGTGATGTGGTTATTTTAGACGTACTTAAAGAATTGGAACATTTTCCGGAACTACCACGTACACTGGATTACACAATAATTCCTTTTGACAGTGAACAGGTCGGAGCTGCCTTGAAAATAGCAGTAGAATTGCGTTCAAAAGGTGCAACTGTGGATTGTAATTTCAGCATGAAAAAAATGAAAAAATCGCTGCAACAGGCAAATGAATCTGGTGCTAAATTTGCGATCTTGCTTTTTCCGGAAGAGATGTCTCAAGACAAGGTGGTGATCAGAGACATGCAGCTTCGTGAACAGAAGCCTATAAACATTACAGATTTAATATCTTCAGTGGAGCAAGTTTCTTGAGTATTGCTAAAACTATCTCAACTCCTTCCTTCAGACTGAACTGGTTGATCATGATCCTGCTGTTGGGACTAGATCTAGGCTCAAAAATATGGGTCAGAACGAACGTTCCTCTTTATGAAATTACAGAGCTGCTAACAAATTTCCTCGATTTAACTCATGTTCAGAACCGTGGAGTAAGTTTCAGTTTCTTTGCGGATATTGAAGATTCTTTTCGCATTCCACTATTAGTTGGAGTATCTTTAATAGCAGTAGTCGCAATGATATTTTATCAAACACGCTACTGGAACGAGTTGGACTTTTTCACCCGTTCCGGACTTGTTTGTGTTTTACCGGGTGCGGCCGGAAATTTGATCGATCGCGCAGTATATGGTTATGTGACTGATTTTTTCCACTTCCGTTGGTATGAAACAAGTTTTTTCGTCAATAACCTTGCCGATTGTTTCATCAGCCTCGGAGTTGTCTTCTTCATCATCCCTCTTTTGTTTTCAAAAAATGATAGTCATACCTCAAAAGCAACTTGACTCATTTTTACAGGGCAAAAAAATAATCCTACAATTTTTTGCAGCACTTTTCCTGCTGCTCAGTTTCTTCCTCTCTTCTGTATTTGCGACTGAAAACACAGTTTATATCAAAGGTCTGGGTGCGGTATTACGTGAACAGCCTTCAATTCAAAGCAAAAAAACCTTCAAACTTAGTCGAGGCACAAAAGTACTGTCGATAGAAAGCAAAGGGATTTGGCAAAAAGTTGAGTCCGGAGTTAGTCAGGGATGGCTTCTGCGTGGTCAAATATCAAAATTTCCTGTTAAAAGGAAAACGCTGATTTTAGCACAAAAAATTCAACTCCTGTCTGCATCAGGACGCAGGGTACGCTTGCGCACCTTTTCGGCGGTAGTTGGAGTAAAGGGATTAGTGGACAGCGAAGGTAAGAAAATCAGCCCCTATAAAACAGATTATACGGCATTGGAATGGTTGGAGCAACTACCCTCGAATGAAGAAAACTCTGTAATATTTTTATCATTCACAGAGTAGAAAAATATGGCACATTTTAATAAATATCTGTGGTTACACATTTTTATATTTTCATTCGGCTTTGCTGTTTCAGGACAAGCTCAAGAATTTAGACTGCGCGCGCATCATATTTTTTGGAAAAATCAGGAAGCGGGTACTGATCGCGAAATCGATTTTGGCCGTGGAGTTGCTGCTAAAATTCTAGGAAAATATCCTCTCCTGCGAGACGAGCGCAAGGTTAAATACATTTCCCAAATTGGTACCGGAATTACCGCACAGTTGGGACGTCCGGAATTAAGATACTATTTTGGAATTCTTGAGACGGACGAGATAAACGCTTTTGCGGTTCCAGGCGGCTATATTTTTGTCACAATGGGAGCCTTGAAACTAATGCGTAACGAAGCACAACTCGCCGGTGTATTGGCTCACGAACTGGCGCACGTAGGTCAAAAACACATTGTCCGCAAACTAAAACTTCAAAGTACAGACAGTTCTTTGACTTCCGGTATTGCACAGGTTTTAGGCAGTTCAACACTTGCCTCAAAAATTGCTCTGGAACGCCTGAATGATCTTGCCTTTAAAATGCTGATGGAGGAAGGGCTTTCCAAAGAAGACGAAGAGGATGCAGATCAAAAAGCATTAGAAATGCTGATCACTTTAGGTTATGACCCGCATAGTTATCTCAATTATCTCCAATCCTTAAAACCGCATCTAGCACAGGGAGGAGCTGAAGTACTTTCTAAAACTCACCCCACAATTGAATTTAGATACCGGAGCCTGAAGGAATTTATCAGCAGGCATCAATTAGACAATATTCAGGGAAAGAAAAATGAAAAGCGCTTTAAGAAAATTATGGCTAAATCTTAGTCTTTTGATTTTCATCAGCTTTTCTGCAACTCAACTGCANGCNGATGATGCNCACTACAAAAATATGCTGATTGGTGANCGNGCGGCAACAATGGGTGGGAGCTACGTGGCTATTTCAGACGATAGTACTGGATGCTATTACAATCCAGCAGGTATCGCCTATGCGGTTGGAGACAGTCTTTCCGGTAGTGGTAATATGCTGCACAAACTGAAAACGGTCTATACCGAAGCAATTGGCACTCAGGACTGGATCCGCGAAAGTGAATCGCTGGTGCCTAACTATTTCGGTGTGCTCAAAAAATACAAAGATTATTCATTCTGTTTTTCATATGTAGTACCTGAAGCTTTTATAGAACACCAGGATCTGCTATTTGATAATCCTCTGAGCACTGTAAAAATATATTATCAAAGCCTGCATTCAGAGGACATTACATACCTGATGGGACCGTCGGTAGCAATGAAATTTGGAGAAAACCTTTCTATTGGACTGACTCTTTATTATCAATACCGCAGTTTTATGCGTCAATTTTACAATTATTTGGAAAGTACTGATGGTAGTTATGAGGTGATTTATCAAAGTTTAAAACTGAGAGAAGACGGTGTGATGCCAAAATTAGGCCTACAGTGGAGTCCATGGAGTCTGCTAACAGTGGGCATGGCAGTAGATCAAGCTGTTCTGCTCAACTCGTCTTTTCAGGGAGACATATCATTTCATAATACCGACAACAGTACAGGAACTACAATTCCGACAACCATGATGATGCGTGTAAACTCAGCAGAAAAACGCAAGTTTCCACTGCATTTGGCCTGGGGGGTCTCTTACTTCCCCACACCTTCTCTGCTCTATACTGCAGACCTTGATTATTACCAGGCGGCCGAAAACGGACGTGCGGATATTATGAATTATTCAGGCGGCACTGAGTATTACCTCAATCCGACAAATGCAATACGTTTCGGTTTATTCACCAACTACACAAACCTTCCTCTGCCGGATTCATCAACAACTGCTCCGTACGAGTATCTTGACATCTATGGTGCAAGTTTTGGCTACACTTCTTACTCGTCCTCTTC
>JGI26263J51726_1001136_pt1 | contig 10496 bp, 8 predicted proteins | sample SaaInlV_200m_DNA_2_FD_51726 | JGI IMG/M metagenome (IMG submission 51726)
GATGCTTCTGTATAGGAATCATCTAACGCAAGATCATTGCCCAACAAAAAACCGTTGTCATTGTATTCGATTTTGTTGATCACGCCACCTTTGTTAAGAAAGCGGGACATTGCATCACTGATTTCTTCGTGTGAAATTTCTTTTACTTTTTTAGCCATTCTAGCCATATTTTCCTCTTAATAATTAAAAGTTGTTGATAATTAAATTTCGAATGCCCTGAATCGTTGAGTTGTCAGACGAATCTAAAAACCGTTCCGCCCTCTGCTGGACTACCCGAAGCATGAATACATGATTTGTTAGCACTCACTTTACAAGAGTGCTAGTAGCTTGTCAAGCTTTTTTTTAAAAAAAGATTGATTTTTTCAAATTATTTTGTACAGGAGATTTTTTAAAGGAAGAATAAGCTCACATCCAGAGCATCCACAAACAATCTGTGCCGTCCAAAAACATGTGAATCAGCAGACCTAAAGCTGGAATCCGGAAACGTGGACTAAACAAAAGAGCGAAGTAAACTGCAATAGCCGGCCAACTGTGAAGAGGATGAAAACCAAGACCGCAACGGTTAGGATCGAAGATTGGGTCTGCCAGCAGGTGATCCAAATCTACTGCCATTGTTAACACCATGATCAAAAAGGGGCGTAACCAGTTTTCTTTCCAAGCAGTTTTGGCAACCATGAAAGGTACCAAAAAGTGGAGGATCATGTGAATGATGCTGCGTTCCATTGATTGACCTGTTTACGGATTCTTTTTTTCTTTAAGCAAAAGCGGAATAGCATATTAGCTCTTATACTTATATTTCATCTTCAGTAAAGCACAGCACTTCACGAATCTGCTTTGCACCGCAAAGCCACATGACCAAGCGGTCAATTCCCATTGCCATTCCGGAACTTTCAGGCAGACCCTGCTCAAGACATCTTAGAAACTTTTCATCTAAGGGCACAGAACTGCGTCCCTCAGAAAGCCTGTTTTTCAAATCCTGTTCAAAGCGTCGTCTTTGTTCGGCAGCATCTGTCAATTCTCTAAATCCATTTGCCAACTCCATACCGTCCACATATAGTTCAACTCGTTCAGCAAACCCGGAACGTTGCGGACAAGGCCGGGCTAGACTTGCTAGCGGTAACGGCCATTCATACACAAACAATGGAGTAGAATCGGCAAATTCCGCTTCGATATGATTCCAGAGCCGGAAAAATATTTGTTCATAAGCCAGTGATTCTGTAAGGTTTGGCTCTGTTGCAAGATCAACCAGTAATTCCGCATGTCCGGATAGTTGTGCTTTTTCCCTTAATTGTGAGGCAGATTCGCAACCGTCCAAAATGATGTTCAAATGTTTTTTAAATAAAGAACAGACTGTCACACGTGGCCATGGCGGAAGTGGAATTTTCACCGGAAAGTTTTCCGCAGTAATAGTTTTGCTGAGATGCAGCACCAGCTGTTCAATATCCGACATCAAAACTTCCAGTGCTTCATTGCTACGATACCATTCGAGCATGGTAAATTCTGGATTGTGCAGGGGACCACTTTCGGCTTTACGGAAACAACGNGCGAGCTGGTATATTTTTTCAAAACCACCTGCCAGCAAACGTTTCATCTGAAACTCAGGAGAGGTAATCAGAAATCCGGAATCAGTTTTTACGGGTGANAATTGTGACTCAGGACTGGGTGCGCTAACCAGTAAAGGAGTTTCAGTTTCAATAAATTCCTGCAGNTCAAACCACTCCCTGATCCCANGNATNATTTGCTGACGAATCCGAAGAAGTTTCATTCTAGAAGGATTAATTGCCGGACGTCTCCAGCGCAGTAAATCGCCTTCTGCCTCAAAATTGACGGCGGGGCCTTCCGTTTTCAGCTTTACAACTTCACTATTTTCGCCAAGCTCAAATGAAATTAAAGAGCCTGCAGAGAGTTCTGTATCACCTTGATAATTCAGTGCATACAACTGGTCTTTAACTAAAACGATAATGTTTTTATGATTTTCGGAAGTTGGCTCTTCCGACTTCTCATTCCCGCAAACAACTTCGAGGACGCGTCCGTGGCAGCGTCCTGATAAAAGTGAGTTGCTGAAAGTATGTGAAGAGTTGGACATGAGGTTTAATGAAATTTCCAACTTTGATTAAGGCTGGTAAAAAGGAGGATTATAATGAACTTTTTATGGAAGTGAACTGAGCAGAAACAGATAACAGACCGTAAATTTCACTTCAACTTTCTTTCGAATAGGCGGAATAACTACGCTCCGGGAACGCCACATCCTCACAGGACAAACTGGACGATCTACTAGCCCTTGACTCGCTCCACATATTCACCGGTTCGTGTATCAATCCGAAGTTGATCTCCTTCATTGACGAATAAAGGCACATTGACACTGTAACCAGTTGACACTACGGCCGGTTTAGAAGCTCCAGTGACTGTGTTCCCTTTTTCTCCGGGAGCAGTTTCTGTAACTTCCAGAACAACAAAATTCGGCAGGCTTAATCCGATTGAACGGCCCTTGAAAAAACCAACTTCAATCAGCATATTTTCAGTCAGATAATTCACCGCGTCACCGACAGCACTGCTTTCCAGACTCACCTGTTCATAGTTGTTATTATCCATAAAATGGAATTCACCGTCATTATACAAAAACTGCATTTGCCGGTCTTCTGTATCAGCAGGTTTGAGTTTTTCACCTGACTTGTATGTACGGTCAAGTACTGCGCCGCTTATCATGTTACGGATTTTAGTACGTGTAAACGCAGTTCCTTTTCCCGGTTTAACAAACTGAAAATCCACTACAACAAATGGATCTCCATCCATCTCAAAGCGCAGCCCTTTTCTAATATCTGATGTCTCGTACACTTATATTCTTTCAGTGAAAATTAACTAATTTTAGAGTTTTTTTTCAGTAAAGAATAAAATGAATTACTGAAAAAACACTACTAATTTTTTTGCTGACTCCAGCCTGCCTTCATTTGCAGATGAATCACTATTAAATTCTGCTCGTAAGTTTAAAACACTCAGCTTAACAAATCGAGTTTATAATGTCTTAGTTTGCCAGCTGTATAATAGCTGTAGACAAACAATTTTATGTTTCTACTTCTGATCAATCTTGCAAAGAAAAGAAATTAGACATAAAACTAGCCCCCCGCCATCGGCGGCCAGAAGGCTACCCGGTCACCTTCTACCAGTTTTTGATTGAGTTTACACTTAACTCCGTTGACAATTGGAATGGCGATCGCATGGGCTGGAATTTGTAGTATTTCTGAGAGGAGTTCCAGCAAAGTCGTCTCTTCCGGGACTGAAAGTGGCAGGGATTCATCAATTCTTAGAGCTGGACGATAACGGCGCAAATCGGCGCTGAGTTTTACAGTAACATTAATCATGTTCGCTGCAGACGTTCCAGAAGTCTTCTAAATTTAGCTCTTTCAACTTTGAACGAGTGGGGCGGCCTTCTTCATCCCAACCACGTAATTGATAGTAGGTTTGAATGTGGTTTTGCAGAATTGCGCGGCTGCCGGCACGCGGTCCGTCAGGAGAAGGTTCACTCACGCGGGCGGGTAGTTTGTCATCCGCAGCGGTGAATCCGGCGCGAAGGTTAAACATGCGTTCTAAATTCCAGATGCGGTCGCCCTGAACAATCGAGCGGTCGAAGTTAAAATCAATACCGGTAGCCGGAGCCAGCAAGGCACAAATTTCACGGTGCGTTATTGCAAATTTTGTAAAAAGACAAATTCCGGTGGAATCCACAAAAGCAGTGGAGTTTTGGAATGGACGCCGCACCATTTCTTCTTTTTGCTCCAAAACTTCCGGAGGCATATAACGTGGAATTCCATACAGTTCAGCAGCTACAGTATTGCCACGCACATGACACGCTCCACGGTTGGAGGTGGCGTATTGAAGCGCCATACCCTGAAAAACTCTGGGGCTGTAAGCGGACATTTCCAGTTTTTTTACGCCCATGAAAAATTCAGGATGTCCGTAACGTTCAGCCAATCGATAACTTCCGTCCGCTAAAATATCACCAAACCCTTCGCGCTTGCCTGTCATTTCAACTGCTCGCACCATTGCTGCCTCATCGCCAAAACGCAGAGGGAAACCAATTTCTTTTTCTGACAAAGCACCGGTTTCAAAAAGCTCCATCGCACAAGCAATAGTCGCTCCGGTGGAAATAGTGTCGATGCCGTAATCTCCGCAAAGATAATTTGCTTTTGCCACGGCCTCTAGATTCGAAACCCCGCAGAGAGCGCCTAAAGACCAGGTAGATTCGTATTCAGGCCCTTCACCGCGGCCTTTGTACGGTCCCTCTTTAACTTCTGTCACCCGGGTGCAGGAAATCGGGCAGGCGAAACAGGCACGGTTACGTTCTAAAATATCTTCTGTAATCGCTTCTCCTCCCGTTTTTACCGCATCTTCAAATGTGTCTGATTGAAAATTACGGGTTGGATAAGCCCCCATTTCGTTGATCAAATTAACAAGGCTGGCAGTACCGTAAGCCCGGAAACTTCCAAATGAAACAGGATCTCCAGTAATTTTAGCATGCATGTCCATTGATGCTTTCCAAAACTGTTCGGGGTCAGCGAGATTCACTCCTCCGGTTCCGCGTATAGCAATTGCTTTCAGCTTCTTTTTACCCATCAAAGCACCAACTCCACTTCGCGCTGCGAGACGATAATTGTCATTGACGATTCCGGCCATCAAAGACAGCTTTTCTCCACCGGGACCGATGCAGGCGATTTTCGAAGCCGGATGAGTCAGCTTCTGTAGAGTGCTTTCTGTCTCAACGGGAGTTTTTCCCCATAATAATGAAGCAGAACGTATTTCAACTCGATCATCCTGGATCCACAGATAAACTGGTTCAGGAGACTCGCCTTCAATAATCAGTGCGTCATAACCGGCAAATTTTATTTCTGGTCCAAAAAAGCCTCCGGAATTGGAGCAAGCGATGGTTCCAGTCAACGGTGCTTTACAAACTACGACATAACGCGCAGTCGCCGGTGCTCCCGTTCCAGTCAAAGGTCCTGTTCCGAAGATCAGCGGATTTTCCGGACTCATAGCTTCAATCTCAGGATCAATCTCTGCGCAGAGCAATCTGGAAGCTAAGCCGCGTCCACCGACAAATTCTTCTGCCATTTTGAGATCGAGCGATTCTCTTGAAATTTTTCCATGCGTCAAATTAACCCGCAAGATGGTTCCGGTGTATCCGTAGTACATAATTTTCCCTGTTACTTTTCTATTCGTGAATCAAGATGTTTGCTCATCACAGTCTCCATTTTTTCACGGATTTCATCATCAATCGGACGGAAGGTAATTGCTTGTGTGGGACAATATTTGGCACAAGCCGGATTCCCACCACATAGATTGCATTTGACAACTGTTTCTTTGCTGTCTACATACGTTATTCCTCCAGTGGGACAGGCCGGAATACAGAGCATGCAAGCAGTACAATTTTCATCAACAACTGAAACAATTCCATAATCGTTGATTTCCAAAGCATCGTATACGCAAGCCTCCATGCAGTGTATTTCTTCGCAATGAATGCACATAATCGGCAGAAAAAAGTCATCACTCGGATAAGCCACCTGAATCCGTAAACCAGTTTGGCGAACCATTTTTTCGTGTTCAATGGAACACGCACTTTCGCACATCCGGCAGCCGGTACACATTTCCGGATTCACCGACAATAATTTTTGCAAACCTTCATCTTCCGAATCATCATATTCCGGCGGTGTCATAAACGGGATCCCGGATCCAACAGTTCCTCTTCCGGAAGTCTGAGTGTCTTCGGTTGCTAAAACTGCCGCAAATGCACCAGAGGGGGTCCATTTAGTTTGGAGCCAACCGTCAAAACGGTTCCGCTTGAATGGTTCCAGTGCTTCCGGAAGTTGGCCGCTGGATATCCATTCCGCTAAATATCTTCCGACAATGGGTCCCAGCGCCAAGCCGTGTCCGCAAAAACCTGTGGCCAGCAAGACGTTTTCATTGAGATAATCGAGGATCGGCATACCATCAGGAGTACTCGGATCAAGTCCTCCCCATGTCCGCAGCAAGTTGGTTTTTCCCAAGTCCTTGACTAGTCGGGAAATATGCGCCACAGCCATGTTTAAATTATCTCGGGTAGTCTTGGTGTCTTCCTCATCTTCTTCCTCGAGCAGCCCCCCCCCAAAATGAATTCCACCGTTCTGCGTCTGCCGGAAAAACAAATCACTGCTGGCCACCCCGAACATTTGTGATAAAATCGGAGGCAGCGGTTCTGTAACCATGGATTCGTAACGCACATTTTGCAGAGGCAAATCCAAACCTATTTTTTGACATAATTCCTGCGAACCAAAGCCTGCCGCAATAATCACTTTTTCTGCTTGAACGGAATGTGTGCTGGTTTTGACAACGGCTTTTCCGTCATCCGTTTGCTCAATGCTTTGTACCTCGCTGTTTAGTAAAACCTTTGTGCCGAATTCTTTTGCTTTACGAAAAAAGCCTGAAACCATGCGGAATGGATCACAATGTCCATCATCAGGACAATAGCTTGCCCCCATGATATTTTGCCAGCGCAGTCCCGGAGCAAGTTCCAGGACATCCGTTACACCAAGCCAACGCACATCCAAGCCGTGCGATTGCTGCCGGGCGACATCAACTTGCATTGGACGCAGATGGTCGGGCATTTCGACCAGCCTGAAATTACCGGACTGAGTGTATTCAATGTCAATCCCAAGTTCAGCTGACAATCCCGGAAATAACGCCACGCTTTCCATGGCCAAAGGAATTTCGTTGGAAACCCTGGCCGATTGACGAATCCCTCCTCCGGATCGCCCTGTAGCACCACTACCGATACCATTTTTTTCTATCAGTAAAACATCAGCACCGCGTTGCGCTAAATTGTATGCAGTAGTGCAGCCGACAATTCCTCCACCGATAATGATAACATCTGCTTTAAGTTTCTTCATTATCATGTCCTCGCTGCTCCGTAACCTACATGATCTTCCCAGGTGAATTCGCCGGAATCATCCCCTCCACCGACTGATTCCATAGGCACAGGCTTGATAGGTGCTCTCGACGTGAAAGGCTGGATTTCACTTATTGACACACCAGTTTCATCTGCCAACATTTGATTCAGAATTCCTCCGCAAATCCTGCCTTGACAACGTCCCATTCCGACACGGGTCCAGGGTTTTAATTGATTTAGTTGAGTTACTCCCATTTCAATTGCTCTGCGTACTTCTCCAGCAGTCACTTCTTCACATCGGCAAACATGAACTTCGTCCTTTACCAATTTACATAATCCGGATTTGAGCGGAAACATAGTACCAAGTGCAGCGACCGCTTTCCTTGCCTGTTGTTGTTCTTTTCGTAAATTGCTTTCATCAACTTTCGGAGTGAATCCCAATTGACTACCGGCGATAGCTCCCGCCAATTTTCCTTCGAGCAACGCAACTTCCACTCCGCCGATACCCCGAGTTTCTCCAGCTACGAAAAAAGCATTGACACTGGTTTCCAGGTTCTCATTTGTTTCAATTGCAAAACTACCAAAATATTTATCAAAAACCATTGTGCACCCTGCTACACGAGCTAATTCAACCGCCGGTGCAAAACCGTAATTCAAACAAATAGTATCAACTTCAATTGTTTCTTCACTTCCCAAAACCGGAATTCCCTTCCCATTTACTTTCATAATCACCGCTCCGTTTACCTCTTCATCACCTGTAGCTTCTGCGACGGTGTAGCCGAATTTAAACGGAATCCCTGCTTCGAGCAAACGTTTCTGATTCGCCATTCCTTGCCCGAGTTTGTCCCAATGTCCCCATAATTTAGGAGCTTTTAACAAAAATTCCTTGCGTGACTGCAATTCCAGAATTGCCGCAACTTCCATTCCTGCTTCCATAAACTGCACCGCCGCAAGTTGAAGCAAAGGTCCGGTTCCGGCTAAAAGCAAACGTTGTCCGATTTTCAATCCCTGCGACTTCAATAAAAGCTGCGCACCGCCAACTGTAGTCACTCCGGGTTTTGTCCAGCCTGTAAAAGGAATTACACGTTCGTAGGCACCTGCGGCAATTATGATGCGCTTTGCCTGTAAGTTTTGTGCGCCTTGTGGACCATACAAATTGAGAATTCGCTCTTCCGGCAGTACATTCCAAACCAAAGTACTGTGCTGAAAATTGATATTTGAATGTTGCAAATCGCTCAACAATTCCCGACCCTTGCGAATATTTTCAGCAACCGTCGGGGGGAACTGTTTGTCTTTTGCGTCCAAGGCCGGTTGTTTATAATACTGACCACCTGCACGAGGAGATTCATCCAGAAGCGTAACCTGCGCACCTGCATGTGCCGCTGTAACAGCAGCAGCAACTCCGGCAGGCCCCGCCCCGATAATGGCTATATCCGTTTGTTCAGGTTTTTCAAACATCTTTAATATTTATATGTTTAATAAAATTAAATTTTCAAGAAATTCATAAGCTTAGCTAATTATACTTTGGAATCTAATCAACTCTTTGGTTAACAGAATCGTGTGCCGTCGAATCCCATAACACTAAAGAATTTTATTCCAGTTCCACAACACAATCAGGAGAAACCTCAGTCATACATGTCCGCACATGTGGAACTCCGTCAACCGTGGCAATGCAGTCAAAACACATACCCATTCCACAAAAGAAACCACGGGCTTGTTTTCCTTTGACCGTATGACGAAAAGCTCTTCTTCCTGAAGCCAGCATTGCGGCAGCAATGCTTTCGCCGTGAAAAGCTTCGATCGCTTCACCGTTGACCATAATGCTGATGGGCTTGCCCCGTTCGATTTTTTTGTATCGTGTCGCTACCATTTTGATTTTTTGTATAGAAATGATGCCTTCTTATAAACTTTGAAATCCTTATATTGTCATTTCGACAATAGGGAGAAATATTATTGATATTAATGCAGTAAATTTAAATAGATTTCTCACTTTGTAAGCAATGACTCGTCTTGGTCTTTTTAGAGGTTCATCAGCAATGTAATAACTTTAAAAAACAAGGAGATTACTGACTGCCACAGATAAATAATTTGAGTATTTGAAGGAATTCATTAGTTTCTAATAATTCTATTTACTTAACATACTTCTCCCACAAAACAATTTTATTTTTCAGGCAGCTTCGGCAGTTGTACCCAAATACGCCACTTTTACTGCAGGATCGGCTGAAATTTCCGCAGGTGTTCCGGAGGCAATCACACACCCCTGGTCAAGCACATAAACCCGGTCACAAATTCCGGTGATGAAATTCAAATCGTGGTCAATTACAACAACTCCGGAACCAACCATTGAAGACATTGTCCGTACTTGGTCAATCATGGCCATTGATTCGTTATCATCCATTCCGCTTGTTGGCTCATCAAGTAGAAGAAAATCCGGTGCGGCGGCAACAGCACGTGCCAATTCCAACCGCCGTGCATTTCCATAATCCAATCCTGCAGCTCTTAAACTTTGAAACTCCCAAAGCCCCGCTTGAAACAGCAAAGTGTCAACATCCGGAGTTTGTGCAGAACGGTACTTTCCGGCCATCAAGTGGACTACCTCGATATTTTCACGGACACTNAGGTCTGAAAATAACCGAAAATTTTGAAAGGTGCGTACCAATCCAGATCTTGCAATTTCGTGCGGTTGCATTCCCGTCAAATTCTTTTCACCGAGTTGGACTCGCCCGGAATCTGGTTCTACAAGTCCTGTAATAACATTCAGCAATGTCGTTTTTCCCGCGCCGTTGGGACCAATCAGTCCCACGATTTCGTCCCCGGTAGCCTTCAACTCTACATTTCCCAGTGCCCGAAAACCGCCAAAATTAACGCTGACACCTTCAACATTCAACACGGTCTGGTTTTTTTTAACAACTTTGCTTCGTATCTGTTCTTCCTTCGATGTCCAAGTCTTTTTCTTTTGCCTATGGAGGAATCGTTCGTGCAGCCAATGATCAAACTCAAAATCTCCTAAAATACCGGCAGGCCGCAGAATCATAAATCCGAGCATAGCGCCGCCCAGAAATAAATCGGTCAGACCTTCACGCAAAATCCAACTCAATGCTACAATATCCAATTCAGACAATTTGCGAGTCAGTTCACTACCGATGGTGATAATCACTACTCCGGTCAAAGCACCAGTAATACCGTTACGCCCTCCGACTATTAGCATGGTGAGCGTCAATAATGTATAATCAAAAAAGAACAACCTTGGATTGATGCTACCTAACTCAAATACTCTTAAGGTCGATCCAACCGACACTAGGGCTACTGAAATAATTAAAGCCCACATTTGCTGAATTGCTGGATCTATTCCCATCGTCCGCGCAGCAAGATCGTCTTCACGCACGCACTGCGCAAAACGGCCAATTCGCGTTTCCTTGAAAAGTCTAGCCAGCAAAACCGCACAAAACAAAAATACGTAAATCCAGTTTTTCCCTTCCAGAGTTACGTTACCAAAAGGGCTGAAGGAAAGGCCAATCTTCCCTCCGCGGGTCAGATCTGTCCAGTTTCGAGCTACTTCGTGAACGACAAACAGTAGGGC